>Ga0206127_1000181_pt1 | contig 81652 bp, 62 predicted proteins | sample Helgoland_Spring_6_FD_148646 | JGI IMG/M metagenome (GOLD analysis project Ga0206127, IMG submission 148646) | Pelagic subsurface seawater microbial communities from Kabeltonne, Helgoland, North Sea - Helgoland_Spring_Bloom_20160419_1 | ecosystem: Environmental > Aquatic > Marine > Epipelagic ...
GGAAATGACGGTGCAACAGGTCCAGTAGGTGCAGACGGTGCAACAGGCCCAGCAGGTCCAGCCGGAGCAAATGGAATTGACGGTGCAACAGGTCCAGTAGGTGCAGACGGTGCAACAGGTCCAGCAGGTCCAGCCGGAGCAACAGGTCCAGCCGGAGCAAATGGAAATGACGGTGCAACAGGTCCAGCAGGTCCAGCCGGAGCAGTCGGACCAGCAGGAGCAGATGGGTCTGATGCAACAAATTTTTGGACAGAATCAGGAGCTAATTTATATAGATCATCAGGAAACGTTGGTATTGGAACTACTTCGCCTACAGCTACGCTAGATGTAAATGGGACTGTCAAATTCTCACAAGGGATAATAGGAGCTGGCTGCTCGGGAAACACTTATTCTACTGCTCTAGGATATCAAAGCACAGCATTTTCAAATTATGCTACAGCAATAGGATATCAAACTAACACCGGAACGGGATATGCTACTTCAATAGGTTATCGAACCAAAGCAGAGGGATATGGAATGGCATTAGGATTTCGTGCTTTTGCCGGTTCTTATGAGTTTGCAATCGGTGTATCGCAAAATTTATCATCTGCAACAGTTCCAACAGCAGCCAACAATGAAAATGTTTTAACGATTAAAGCAACAGGCTCGGGAACACCAAGTGCAAGCAATAGGGAAACTACTATTGTTGGCAAAGTTGGCATCGGGACAAATACTCCACCAGCTGCAACTCTTGAAGTAGATGGAACAACACGTATAACAGGGCTTTCTGGAACTGGAACCAGAATGGTAGTAGCTGATGCAGATGGTGATTTATCAACTCAAGCTATTAGTTCTGGACCTGCAGGTCCAGCAGGTCCAGCAGGAGCAGCAGGTCCAGCCGGAGCAACAGGTCCAGCCGGAGCAACAGGTCCAGCCGGAGCTGCAGGTCCAGCCGGAGCAACAGGTCCAGCCGGAGCAACAGGTCCAGCCGGAGCTGCAGGTTCTATGGCAGATGGAAGTAATAGTGGAGACATGCTATACTGGAATGGTTCTGCTTGGACAAGTATTCCTGTAGGGAGTAACGGAGCTGTTTTGCAATTGATTAGTGGTGTTCCTACTTGGGTATCTAGCCCAGATATAACAGGTCCCACTATTACAATAAATGGTAGTACTAATATGAATGTTGTAGTTGGTGGTTCATTTACAGACCCGGGTGCTACTACAAATGAAGGTACACTTACTACTAGCGGTTCAGTAAATGTCAATTCGGTAGGTACCTATACCATAACTTACTCTGCAATAGATGCAACTGGAAATACTAGTACAGCAACAAGAACAGTTGCTGTATATAAATCACAATTTAATTACACTGGTTCTGCGCAAACTTTTACAGTTCCAGCAGGTGTAACAAGTATATCTGTTGATGCTTATGGTGCATCTGGAACTACGATTAGTGCAGCTCGTGGTGGCAATGGTCCAATAGGAAAAGGGGGAAGAGTTCAGACTGATTTAACAGTAACACCAGGAGATGTACTAAATATTTATGTCGGTGGTGCTCACTACTACGATGGAGGATTTCCATCCGGTGGTGGACCAAGCTCATACCCGACCATTCCAGGTGGATGGAATGGTGGTGGAAATGGACCGAGTTATAACAGCTCTGGTATGGGCTGGGGAGGCGGTGGTGCTACCGACATTAGAATTGGCGGTACTGCATTGTCTGATAGAGTAATTGTTTCTGGTGGTGGTGGTGCAAAAGGTAATGGAAGCAACAAAGACGGAGGAGATGGAGGCGGACTTGTTGGGCAAAACGGTGGCGGAGGTACAAATTCCGGAGGGCCGAGATATGGTGCAGGTGGTTCTCAATCTTCAGGTGGAGCAGGAGGATATGCTTGGTATGGTAATGGCACTCCGACCTATTCAATTGTACCTTCTTCTAATGGAGCTTTGGGCCAAGGTGGAACAGGTAGAGTTGATTCCGGTGGTGGTGGAGGTGGCTATTATGCCGGTGGTGGTGGTGCTGACGCCGGTGGTGGTGGCGGTAGTAGCTACACGCATCCAACATTATGTACTTCTGTGGTTCATACACAAGGTGCTCAAACTGGATCAGGTCAATTAATAATTACGATTCCATAAAAAATAATTGAGCTTTAAAAACTTATAAAATGGCCTTCATTTAGAAGGTCATTTTTTTTGACTAGAAAATTACTAGTAAATAGATAACCCATTGTTGTAATCTTTCGTTATTAACTAAATACACCTTGCAAATGAAACTTTCTACAGTTTGTGATTATTTTAAATATCAAACTCATGTAATCTTCTCTTATATTTAAATTAGATAAAAAATTGTAGTTCTTATTGATAAGTGGATGCCAGCTTTGCTAATAATGGTTTAATCCACAGATTGTTTCATAATTAAATAGCTTAAAAAAACTTGCTTAATAAAATAAAAAATATGGACTAATTTTTTTTCTCTGTAAAAACATATAGTAACATATGTGTTTTTTTCTTGGAATTAAGCTCTGACGGTCCAGTATAGATATAGTTGACTTTAAGTTCTGGATGGTTTTCTTTAAAAGTATTGATGGTGGTTTCCCATACCAATTTATCGGCTAAAAATGGGAAGTCAAATTTGAATACATCTTCAATGACTTCAATTCCTTCAACTGGTGCACTTACATTGGTAAAAGTCTTACTAGAAAAGTCTATAATAGAAATGGAGGCACCTGCAGTAATAAAAACACCAATTGCTATTGCAATTTTCACCTCTTTATCTACTTTGAATTCTAACAACTTACCATCAGAACTAGAAATGTATTTAAATAATACCCAAGATGCTATTAATATTAGCCAGAACAATCCATGCTCTAATAGTTGAAAACGATCGCCAAATACTTGGTCTCCAATAGAAAACAAACTAAACAAGGTAATGGATGTGAAAATAGCTCTAAAAAACCATTTCTGAGAAAGAGATTCTTTTCCCTTTAAAAAATTAATACTCGCCAATAAATAAAATACAAAGTTCAATCCTTCCAATGAAGAAATAAAAGCCAATGCAAGCGTAGCAAAAATTGGGTCTTTCAGTCCTAGAGATCCAAAAAACTTAATAAATAATGCAAAGAAATCTTTTCCTACCCATAAATGATGTACATCAGGAATAATTTTATCTAAAACACTTAATCCCCAGAAAAAAGTCCAATAAAACAGTATTGAAAATCTTAATATGTTTTTTTCTTTCATAATTTATCCTCCGTCATTATATAAAAAATAAGACCATCTGCTTTTTTCAATCTAAGCGGCTTTGGAACTGTATAAATATGATTTATTTTTTTGGTTGGATTCTCAGATTTAAACTGGTCAATAGTTTTTTCAAAAACTACACTTCCTCCAAGAAAAGGAAAAGAAACTTTATATATGTTTTCACCAACCTGTTCAGCAGTTAAAGCATCTGTTCTTCTGCTAAAAAAATTATAATTATAACTAAATATAGAAAAGCAAGTGGTAGAAACCAACATCAAAGAAATTACCGAAACTAGAATAAGCTGTTTCTTGTTAATTACCATTTTTTCTGTTTCTGAGCTGCTCTCTAATCTTATAAAAGCCACCCAGGAGAATAATGTCAAAAACCAAAACAAAGTATGTTCTAATAATTCAAATCTATCTCCAAAAATATGATCTCCTATAGAGAAAATAGTGAAGGTGATAAGCGTTAAAACTATTCCTATAAAAAACCAAGCTCTAGAAGTTTCATTTTTTTTCTTCAAGTAATATATTAGAGCACCAGTAAAGAAAACAAAAGCAAAAACTTCTAATGCTGCAGCAACAATCAAAGCAAAATTGGCTATAGCAGGTGATTCCAATCCCGCAGAGGCAAAAAACTTCTGAAATTGAGCAAATCTGTCTCTACCAACCCAAAGGAATAAGCTCCCGCCAATTATTTTATCTACAATATTAAACAGCCAAAATATAGACCAGTAAAAAAGAATTGAATATCGTACCAACTCGTTGGTGGGTATTTTTTTTTCGGCAAAAGAAAGTTTCATAAATACAATTAATAATCTAATCTACGATTTTCTTCTTTTAAGAATACTCAATAAATTTAAGAAACTAAAATTTTGAAGGTTTGCTATAAAGCTTTTCCAGAAAAAACTTCTAATCCCTCTTTGTAACTCGCTATTGCTCTATTTCTCGCAAATGCATGTTCTACCACAGGACTTGGATAAGAAAATTCATTCAAATCATCTACCCACTTATTGATATAGGTATTTTGTTTGTCAAATTTTTTAATCTGTTCACTTGGATTAAATACTCTAAAATACGGAGCAGCATCACATCCTGTACCAGCACTCCACTGCCAATTGCCATTATTGGAAGAAAGTTCATAGTCCAAGAGTTTTTTAGCAAAATAGGCTTCTCCCCATCGCCAATCTATTAATAGATGCTTGCATAAAAAACCAGCAGTAACCATTCTTACTCTATTGTGCATAAAACCAGTTTGGTTTAGTTCTCTCATTCCAGCATCTACAAGAGGATATCCAGTTTCTCCTTTGCACCATTTTTCAAACTCTTCTTCGTTGTTTCTCCACTTTATAAAATTGTATTTAGGTCTGAAATTTTCATGAACTACTTTTGGAAAATGCCATAATATTTGCATAAAAAACTCTCTCCAAACAAGCTCACTCAAATAAGTATTGTTAAGGTCTTTCACCTTACTTACAATTTCTCTTATACTCACTGTTCCAAATCTTAAATGAGGGCCAATTTTAGAGGTGCTGTCTAAAGATGGGAAATTTCTTGTTTCCTCATAATTATGTACTCTATCCAAACTAAAAGAAGGTACTTTTATAGAAGATCTTTTAAAACCTAATTCCTCCATACTTGGAAAGTCGTGGTTAGATTTATTAAAGTTTTCAGAGTTTAATTTTAATTCTAAATGAAATCCTTCCTCCTTAAATTTTGCCAACCATTTATTTTTAAATGGGGTGAAAACAGTGTAGGGCAGACCATCGTTTTTTACCACCTCATTTTTTTCAAATATTACCTGGTCTTTTGTAGAAATAAGTTCCGATCCATTCTCTAACAGAAGTTTATTTATTTCTTCATCTCTAGCTATGGCATATGGTTCGTAATCTCTATTAGCATATACTTTTAATTCAGGATTTTTTTTAGATAGCTGTTTGAAAACATCTAGCGGATTTCCGTGGTATACTTTTAAAGAACTATTGTAGGAAACTAGCTTTTTATTTATTTTTTGTAATTCGTCGTAAAGGAAATTAACTCTTGGGTCATCATTTGGCAATTCGTCAATGATATCTTTGTCAAAAATAAATATGGGCTGTACATCCTTAGATTTTAAAAGTGCTAAATTAAGACCAGTATTATCCAACAATCTTAAATCTCTTCTAAACCAAAAAATTGTCATTTTTATACTTTTAAAGTAGACATTCCCCCGTCAACATGAATTATTTGACCAGTTATATTGTTATTCTGTAGTAAAAATTCTGCAGTTTTAGCTACATCAGAAGCAGTATTTATTCTTTTACTAGGATGTCTTTCATTAGATCTTTTAATGGCGTCTTCATTTCTTAAAATTCCTTGTGCTAATGGAGTATCTGTAAGCGAAGGAGCAATACAATTAACTCTTATTTTTCCCGCAAATTCTGCTGCAAGCGATTTGGTTAGTCCTTCAACTGCTCCTTTAGCAGATGCTATCGATGCATGAAAATTCATACCTTGATTTACAGCAACTGTACTAAACAAAATTATAGACGCATTTTCAGCTTTTGACAAGGCTCTCTGATAGTATTGAATGACCTTAACTGCACCTAAAAAGTTGACATCAAAATCGTTTTGAAAGTCTTCTACTTTTAAAGATCTAAAAGGTTTTAAATTGATAGTGCCAGGGCAGTAAACTATAGAAGATATATCTTCAATGTCTGGAAAGTTACCATCCGCTACATCTAATTGATAATGAACATGGTAATTTGAAGTTACGCTGTATGCTTCTCTACTAAAAAGTACACATTCCTTATTTTCTAATAATTGTGCAATTTCTCCACCAATTCCTTTGGTTCCTCCGACTATTAAAATTTTACCCATTGTTAAATTTTTGTTCTAATAATTTATATCTGTAATTAAAAATTTTCTTTAGTTGTGGAATAACAATTATAGGAGTCATTATTCTACCTAAAAATCCAAAAGGTACTTTAAAAGATACCTTATCTGTCATTTCTACTTTGTCTCCTTTTTGTAAAAAAAGATGTTCGTGATGCCACATTTTATATGGGCCAAACCTTTGTTCATCTACAAAAAACATTTTGTTGTTGATATGGGTAATTTCAGTAACCCAATTAAGATTTATCCCTAAAATAGGGGCAACTTTATAAGAGACTATTTGTCCTATATACATTTGGTTGGGTATTTCTGAAGTAATATTAAATCCCATGTCAGACGGAGTTATTTCACTTAGGTTTTTAGGGTTTGAAAAAAAGTCCCAGGCTTCATCCAAAGTAATATCTAATTCCTGGCTAACTTTTAGTGTGTTAATCCCAGAATGGCTACTAAATTTTATCATGAATTTAAATAATGGAGTAATTCTTTTTTAGTATTATCATTTTTGAATTTTCCAGAATAAAAAGAAGTAGTAGTAGAAGAAGTTTCGTCTTTTATGCCCCTTGAAGAAACACATAAATGCTTAGCATCGATTATTACTGCAACATCTTCAGTTCCTAAAATTTCTTTTAAATCGTTCCCAATCTGATTGGTTAATCTTTCTTGTACTTGAGGTCTTCTAGCAAAATAATCTACTATTCTATTAATTTTAGAAAGTCCAATAACTTTTCCCGAAGACATGTAAGCTACATGTGCTTTTCCAAATATGGGTACAAAATGATGCTCGCAATTGGAATAAAAAGTGATATTTTTCTCTACCAACATCTCATTGTACTGGTATTTGTTTTCAAACAAGGCTGCTTTAGGTTTATTGACTGGATCTAAACCAGAAAATATTTCTTCTACATACATTTTTGCAACTCGGTGAGGAGTTCCTTTCAAAGAATCATCTGTTAAGTCAAGACCAAGAGTCTCCATAATAACTTTAAAATGTTCCGAGATAATTTCTTTTTTCTTTTCATTAGAGATGTCAAAGGCATCTTTTCTAATTGGAGTCTCAATAGAATTACTCACATGATCATCTCCAACTTCATCAAAATTATTTTCTGACGAGGTTTCAGGCTGGGTATACAACAATGTTTCTTTCAGTTTCATAAAGTTTAATTTTAAGTTCGAATTTATCTTCCAACTTTTTTCTAAGTTTATTATAAATAACTTTGATTATATTTTCTGCAGTGGGATTTAAATCTTTAAAATCCTCTACATCAAGATTTAAATTTTTATGGTCAAATTTATCAAGAATTTCCGCTTTTATCAAATCAGACAGGGTCTTCATATCTATTAAATATCCGCTTTCTTGATCTACCTCACCAATTACAGTCACTTCTAAGTCATAATTGTGACCGTGGTAATTTGGATTGTTGCACTTTCCGTAAAAAGAAATATTCTTTTCATCTGACCAATTTGGGTTGTGCAACCTATGGGCAGCATTGAAATGTTCCTTACGTATAACTGCAACTTTTTCCATTTTGTTTATTGTTTAGGCTTCAAACTTAAACAAAATGTTTAACATTTCAAATAAAGGTTTAAACAATTTAAATATTAAATTTTTATAATGTTCATATATTCGCTTCAAATTATGTAATAGTGGATTTTATAATTGAAATAATTGCTGTTTTTTCTGGTATAATTAGTGTTTGGTTAGCAAAAAAAGAAAATATTTTATTGTACCCAGTGGGAACATTAAGCGTTTCACTATGGATTTACTTATGTTGGATTGGTGAAATATATGGCCAAGCTGTAATTAATTTATTTTTTTTAGTGATGAATATTTATGGCTGGTACAATTGGTCCAGAAAAGATAATTCTGACTTAAATAAGGTCCAAATAAAATTCAGTTCTATTAAAGAAAATATACTTTACATAATAGTAGCCGCATTATTAACACTGTTAATATACTGGTGTCTTTCAAATATAGAAATCCTAAATTTTGATTGGAAGTTTGTTTTAATTGAGTCTTTTATTACTGCCCTTAACTTTATCGCTATGTGGCTTATGGCTTGGAAAAGAATAGAGAACTGGGTTCTCTGGATTATTGGTGATATATTTTGTATACCGCTTTTTGTTTTCAAAGAATATTATTTAAGTGTAGCTCAATTTTCTATATTTATAATTATTGCATTTATGGGATATTTTGAATGGAAAAAAAAGGCATTAAAGAATCAAGAAAAATAGTAATTACTGGGCCGGAGTCCTCTGGTAAAACCACTTTGTTTGAACAATTAAAAACCTTGTCAGGGTTTAATTTTATTCCAGAATATTCTAGAACTTATCTGGAAAAAATTAAAAGACCGTACCATTACAACGATATATTACAAATAGCAAATTACTATGTTAATGAACTTAAATCAGCTAGTCAAAATAAATTATCTGTAATTTCAGATACAGACTTACTAACGCTACAAATTTGGTGTGAATTCAAATACAAAAAGTGTCATCCATTTATTATGGAAAACCTTAAAATAAATCCACCTGATTTGTATTTAATTTGTAGTCCAAATATTCCTTGGGAATTTGATCCACAAAGAGAAAATCCAAATGATAGAATAGAACTTTACAATATCCACTTAGATAAAGTAAAAGAAATGGGTATTAGTTTTGAAATTATTGAAGGAAACCTATCCAAAAGATTAAATCAAGCAAAAAAAATATTACAAAATCTAGAATTCTAAAATTAATTTATACTTTTGAAAAACTCAATAGGGGGTGCTGTAAAAGGCTGAGATTATACCCATTTTCTGTTAAATAGCAGAATGTAACTTGATCCAGATAATGCTGGCGAAAGGATGTTAAATGTTTAAACCTTGTGTTTTCTTACCCCCAGTAAGACACATTTAACCTAAAAAAAATGAAATACAATTATTTACTACTTACCATTGGCGTTTTTGGTTTTTTTAATGCCCAATCTCAAACAGATTCTAGTAAGACAACACTAGATGAATTTGAAGTCACTACTACTAGAGTAGGTAAAAAAAGTCCTGTTGCACATGAGAATATTTCTAAAGAAGAAATTGAAGTAAATAACCATGGAGTGGATTTACCTATACTACTAGATCAAGCTACTTCTATTGTAACAACATCAGACGCAGGTGCTGGTGTTGGGTACACTGGGATTCGAGTTAGAGGAAGTGATGCAACAAGAGTTAATGTGACTATAAACGGAATTCCTTTTAACGATTCTGAGGGTCAGGGTGTTTATTGGGTAAATATGCCTGATCTTTCATCTTCAACTGACGATATTCAAATTCAGAGAGGAGTAGGAGCATCTACTACTGGAGCTTCTGCTTTTGGCGCAAGCATCAATTTAAGTACGTTAAGTACAATTAATTCTAACAAATCTTATGGTGAAATTTCCACCAGTTATGGTTCATTTAATACACTTAAAAACACCATCAAGGTAGGGACTGGATTGATTGATGGTAAATGGAATTTTGAAGGAAGATTATCTAAAATAGCTTCAGATGGTTTTATTGATAGAGCTTCATCAGATCTAAATTCTTATTATTTTTCTGGTAGTTATCTTGGTGAAAAAACATCCATTCAGGCATTGGTATTTTCAGGGAATGAAAAGACCTATCAGTCATGGGGAGGAACGCCATTAAGAGTTTTGGATACTAACCAAACTTATAATCCTTACACTTATGACAATCAGATTGACAACTATACACAAACTCATTATCAATTACACTTAACAAATAAACCTTCTAAAAGAATAAAATTAAATGCTTCTTTACATTATACTAGAGGTTTTGGATATTATGAAAGTTTCAAAGATGGCGAGGCGCTTTCAGATTATAATTTAAATAATATTATTAGTACTTTTCCATCTGATACAGTTTTCCATATTGATACAGTAGGTCCAAATCAAATTGATAGTACTATGTATATAACTGATCAGGACACACTTGAAATATCTAGTTCAGATATAATTAACAGAAAATGGTTAGATAATCATTTTTACGGAATTGTATACTCTGCTGAATATAATGCAGATAAATTTCAGTTGATTCTAGGTGGAGGTGCCAATCAGTATTTAGGTGGTCACTATGGTGAAGTAATATGGGCAGAGAATGCCAGTAACGGACAAATCAGACATAGATATTATGATAATGACGCAGTTAAAACTGATGTTAACTTTTATGGAAAATTAAATTACAATTTAAAACCTAACCTAAGTGCTTATTTAGATTTACAATACAGATTTATAGATTATAAACTTTCTGGTCTTGAAGAGGGAAATGTTTCTGTTGATGACACTATCAATATGGATTTTTTCAATCCAAAGGTTGGTTTTAACTATGTTGTAAATAAAAATTCAAGTTTATATGGTTTTGCTGGAGTTGGTAATAAAGAACCAAATAGAACGGATATTACAGAGTCTGTTAATACACCAACTCATGAAAATATGTTGGATATAGAATTTGGGTATAGATACATTTCAAGTAAAGTAAGTTTAATAGCCAATTTATACAATATGCAGTACAAGAATCAGCTAATACTTACAGGAGATGTAAATGATGTGGGTTCACCAATTAGAATAAATGTGCCCAATAGCTTTAGAAGAGGTTTAGAATTAACAGCTGCTGTCAAGCTAAATCATAAATTCAATTTGAGATTTAATACTACATTAAGTCAAAATAAAATTATAGAATTTACTGAAGCTATTGATCAATATTATTATGATGAAAGTGCATTTCTTGTTGATTTTCCATCAGGAATAGACTCATATGGAGAGGGTTATCCTGAATGGGGTTGGAAGTATGAAGGGCAAGCAAATGTAGTTCATGAAAACACAGAAATTGCTTTTTCTCCATCAATTATTGGAGGTGGTCAACTTATTTTTACTCCGTTTAGTTCCCTTGAAAAAGGAAAGTTAGATTTAGCTTTAGTTAGTAAGTATGTTGGCGAACAATACTTAGATAATACTTCAAGTGAATATGGCAAGCTAGAAGATTACTTTGTACATGATTTTAGAGCAAGCTACACAGTTAAAACAAAACTTTTTAAAGAAGTTATAATAAGCTCTTGGGTAAGAAACTTATTGAACCAAAATTATATTTCTAATGCATGGATCTATAGATTACAAGGGGGCCCATGGGCGACAGGTGATCCTTCAATAAATGAGGAGAATTCTGATAGGAATTATAATATGATTGGCGCTTACAACCAAGCAGGAATTAACTTCTTTGTAGGGTTAAAATTGAAGTTTTAATTACATACTTAAAAATTTAAAAGAGTTAGATTCTATTGATCTAGCTCTTTTTTTAAGATTATTTTTTCTTTTTCATTGGATTGCTTGAAGGTCTATCGCGTCTGTTTTTGTACTTGTAAAGCTCAAACTTAGATGCTTCTAATTGCTGAGGCCAAAAATTATTAGATCTGTCAGTATCTGCAGTTTCCATAAATGGATCTAACTCAATCTGAGTTACTTCATTATCAAAAGCAAATACTTTAGAGATTTCTAAATCATTCTTTTTCCAAATTTCTGCTGGAATTTTTATAACCTCATTTGAATTGTCTTTAAATGAGAAGTTCAATATAATTGGCATAACAAGACCTCCTATATTTGAAAATTTAATTTCGTAAAAATGTTGATTTTTCTTCAATATTTCTTTTTCGTCTTCGTTTAGATTCTTATTGAATTTTTCATATTTCTTAATTTCTTTTTCTGTTGCTTTGTACCTGTCATAGCTCGTATAAAAATCCTCTAATCCTTTGTCTATTTCTCTGTAAGTAACAATATCTTTATTTCTTTGATTGGATATATCCTTATTATAAACTTCCACAAAATTCATTTTGCTTTCTTTTTTATTAGTTACTGGATTTTGGTCGTTTATTCTGTAATACTTTACTTTTTCTAATCCAATATCTACATGGTCTGTCGAATAAAACCAACCTCTCCAGTACCAATCTAAGTCTACAGAACTCGCATCTTCCATGGTGCGAAATAAATCTTCAGGATTAGGATGTTTAAACATCCATCTATTGGAATACATCTTAAATGCATAATCAAATAGTTCTCTACCCATGATAGTTTCTCTTAATATATTCATTGCTGTTGCAGGTTTACCATAGGCATTATTTCCAAATTGATGAATAGATTCACTATTGGTCATAATTGGGGAAATTCTATCTTTATCGCCTTTCATGTAATTAACAATTTTATAAGCAGGTCCTCTTCTAGAAGGATATCCTTTTTCAAATTCTTGTTCGGTTAAATATTGTAAGAATGTATTTAAGCCTTCATCCATCCAAGTCCACTGTCTTTCATCGGAGTTAATTATCATAGGAAAATAATTATGTCCAACTTCATGAATAATAACTCCAATCATTCCGTATTTTGTTCTTGCAGAGTAAGTTCCATCTTCTTCTGGTCTTCCGCCGTTAAAACAAATCATAGGATACTCCATACCAATCCATTTGGTATGAACAGAAATTGCAACTGGATATGGGTAGTCAAAAGTATATTTTGAATAACATTTTAGTGTATGTGCAACTACTTTAGTACTGTATTGTTCCCACAAGGGATTTCCTTCTTTAGGATAAAAAGACATGGCCAAAACATCTTTGGAAGCTTGTTTAACAACCATTGCATCCCAAATAAATTTTCTGGAAGAAGCCAATCCAAAATCTCTGACATTTTCTGCTTTAAAGTGCCATACTTTCATAGCTTTAACTACGCTTTTTTCATTTTTAATGGCTTCTTTTTCAGTAACAATAAAAACTGGTTCTTTTTCACTTTTTCTAGCCTTTTCCAGTCTTTCTAATTGTGCAGGTGTTAATATTTCATTTGCATTCACTAATTCTCCTGTTGCAGCTACTACATGGTCCGAAGGAACAGTTATTTTCACATCATAATCCCCAAATGGAAGTGTGAATTCACCGCTTCCTAAAAACTGCTTATTTTGCCATCCTTCGGTATCGTTATAAACACACATTCTAGGAAAAAATTGAGCAATAGTATATAGATAATTTCCATCTTTTTCAAAATATTCATATCCAGATCTTCCACCTATTTCCAATCGGTCATTAATGTTGTACCACCAATCAATACTAAATTCAAAACTCTCTTTAGATTTTAGAGGTTTTTCTAAATTTATTCTCATCATGGTTTGGTGAATGGTGTAGGATAGAGGTTTACCATCTTTATTTAATACTTTCATAATATTAAATCCACCTTCAAATTCAGGGTCCATATTGAGAATACTTCTTGAACTAATAGACTTAATATTTCCTGTTTGGATTTTATAACTATCAGAGTTTTGAGCACGTTTATTTTGGTCTAATTGAATCCATAAATATTCTAATTTGTCTGGACTATTGTTATGGTATTTTATTGTTTCACTTCCTGTTATTTTTTGTTGTTGATCGTTTAATGTAATGCTCATAACATAATCTGCCTCGTTCTGGTAGTATTTATGTCCAGGAGCTCCAGCCGCAGTTCTAAAAACATTAGGGGATGCAACTTCCTCTTTTAGTTGTTTGAATTTATTGTAGTTCAAATTCTTATTTTGAGCAAATAAAAAAGTAGGAGTTAAAACAATTATAAAAATCGAAAGATATTTATTGAAAGACATAGGATTTTTTATTTTTATTGAATGTGAAACTTGATTTAATAAAGCCATCTAAATTTACAATGTTTTGCTGATTGGGTAACCAATTGACTAACAAATCATTATTTACATGAATATATTTTATGTTTTTTTTATATTTTCCCTCTAAGTAAATAAGTAAACTACCATCTAGTTTTATTTCATTACCTATAATTTTAAGTTCAGTTTTTGCGTCCTTTTGAGAAATTGAAAAATGATTGTCTAAATAGATTTTAATTTCATCAGAATTGTAATATTCTTTTTTCTCTTTGAATATAGATTTTATGGATTTATTCATTTCTTTTTTATAAACATATTCAAAATCATGGGCGATTAGTTCTATACTAATTTCTAATGCTTCATTTTCTTTGGCCATAATTTCGGTAATTGACACATATGTTTCGTGTTCTGATGGCGAAAAAAGATGGGTGAATAATATTAAAAATATGTTTAAATAAATTTGCATTTATTTTAATGTTATATGGTAAGTGTATGAATTTTTTTTAGTTTGAAAGCGTAATTTTTAGACTTTAATTTGTCAATTTTCTGATTATCATTAAATATAAATTTATCTACGATATAAATCTTCTTAGGTTGAATCTTTTTGTCTTTTATTAAATTAATAGATTCTATTAATAAATTTATTTTTATCTTCTTTAAGGCAATTAAGATAATTTCTTCGCCAAATTTATCATTTTTAATTTTGTCTATGAAGAAATTATTGTCTCCTAAGGATTTTAAAATTTCATTTTCAACCTCTTCTGGGTTTATTTTTAGTCCTCCAGAGTTAATGATAGTATCGGTTCTATTTAAAAACAGAAACTCTTTATTACTTAAAATCTTTACTTTGTCATTGGTAACTAAATTTTCAATATCTAATTCTTTAGAATTTATAATTAATTGATTTTTATTATTTGCTCCAACTTTAACATCTTTTAGACACTTATAAGGAGTTTTATTTGTACAGTTCTTAAGATTTCTTGAAGCAATATGAGAAATTGTTTCTGTCATGCCATATGTTTGAAAGCAATTGGTAGTAAGGTTTTGAATTTTAGAGATTAAGTTTTCAGATACCAATCCTCCTCCAATTATAGCCAGTTTAATTTTCTTAAAAATATGTTTCTTCTCTAAAAGATAGTTTAATTGTAAGGGAGTAAGTGCAATAAAATCTATCTCTGTGTCTAGTTGATTAATTGGATTTACAGATGGCTTACATAATACCATTCTACTTTTGGATAAAATAGCTCTTATCAACATCATTTTCCCACCTATATATTTCATAGGTAAACAATTTAGAAGGGTAGAATTATCCTTAATATCAAAATAGCCCAATGTATTTTTTGCACTAGCTATCATTTGATTTTTATAAATATTTATCTTTTTTGGATTACCTGTAGAACCAGACGTATGGACGGTGATTTTATCCTCTCTAGATTTCCAAAATAATAACAACTTATGAATTTCCGGATCTATTACATCCAGAACAGCTTTATCTACATTAAATATTTCTTTATAATCGGTAGTTATCATTTGACTTTTTCAAAATTTGACAAATCCCATGTTTTATTTTCGTTATAAAAAATATTTTCACCTTTAATTTCTAAAGGAGATGGAATATTATTACTGAAAAGTTGTCCAGTTCCCAAACCTTGTGGGAGGGTAAGTGGATAATTTGCACAAAACTGGGCGATGGCACTTAAACCTACATTAGATTCAAGAGCAGATGTGACCCACCAATTAATATGATTTTCTTCAGCAATATTTATCCATTTTTTGGTTGCCTCAAATCCTCCAATAAGAGTGGGTTTTAAAACAAGATATTGAGGTGAAATATATTTAATAAATTCATTTTTTTCTTTTTTTAATTGTATTAATTCCTCGTCTAATGCTATTGGAATTGGAGATTTTTCGCATATTTCTTTTAAGTAATCCCATTGATTTACAGCAATAGGTTGTTCTACAGAATGAATCTCTAGTTTTCCTAAAGTGTCTAATTTTTGTAAAACATTTTTGGAAGAGAATGCTCCATTTGCATCCACTCTTATTTCTAATATTTTAGAATTAAATTGTTTTCTAATATTTTTTAAAATGGAAATTTCTTCCTTAAAATCAATAGATCCTATTTTTAATTTCAAACAACTAAATCCTTTTTCAATTTTAGATTTTATTTGATTTATCATAAAATCTTTATCTCCCATCCATATAAGCCCATTGATTTTTATTGGTTTTCCTTGCAAAAAGGAATTTTTGAAAATTATTCTTTTTCCACCATTTTTCAAGTCTTTTAGTGCATTTTCAATTCCAAAATTAATACTTGGAAATAAGGACAAATCAAGACTAGATAAATCATTAATAGATTCTTTAACTTTTTTTAGTTGATCCATCATTTTGTCCCCTGATTCTATACTTAGTCCTTGAATTGGTCCACATTCACCTAAGCCAAAAATACTTGGGTTATCGTTATGGTATATTTTAATGTACCAGGTAGGTTTATTTTTTAAGATACCTCTTGACGTTCCACCTGGGATTATGAAATTAAGATTGTGGTAAAATATTTCAGCTGCTAACATTTGAAATTTTTAAAACCATTAGTTATCCAACTTGCTAAATTCAGAGTTGTTACTGATAAACTCCGGAATTATCTTTTTCATAGACCTTACAATCTTATCATTTTCTTGAGCTTGGATAGATTGTTCTATTTCATCAATTATTTTTATAGTTTCATTGAAATTACACTTGGTAACTTTACCTATTAATATTTTTGGATGATGTGTTTTTGAGGTAGTTTCATTTTTATTTAATGTCTCTTCAAACATCTTTTCACCTGGTCTAAGCCCAGTGAATTTCACTTCTATATCTGCATTTACTTTCAAACCTGCTAATTGAATCATTTTATGTGCCAAATCAATTATTTTAATACTTTTTCCCATATCAAAAACATAAATTTCTCCTCCGTTCCCCATTGAAGATGCTTCTAAGACCAATTGGCAAGCTTCTTGTATTGTCATGAAAAATCTGGTAACTTCAGGATGTGTGACGGTAATTGGTCCACCATTATTTAATTGTTTTTTAAATAAAGGAATTACCGAACCGTTACTCCCCAAAACATTTCCAAACCTGGTTATAATAAACTTTGTTTGATACTCAGTATTTAATGACTCACAATACATTTCTGCCAATCTTTTAGATGCTCCCATGACATTGGTTGGATTAACAGCTTTGTCAGTAGATATTAGAACAAACTTATCGACTTTAAATTCAACTGCTAAGTCTGAAACTATTCTTGTTCCTATAAGGTTGGTTCTTACAGATTCCGAAGGATTGAGTTCCATTAGTGGAACATGTTTATATGCTGCTGCATGATAGACAAGATTTGGTTGATGGGTAAGAAAAATATTTTTCATTCTTTCTTTTCTTGTAACATCTCCTATTATAATTTCAAGATTGGCTTTCAAATTCACCAAATCTTGATTTAAGTCATACAGTGGACTTTCAGCTTGATCTAAAAGAATTATTTTCTTGGGTTTTAATTTAGCCAATTGTCTTACTATTTCACTTCCAATAGATCCGGCTGCACCTGTTACTAAAATTGTTTTGTTTTCTATTTCGTCTTTTGTTTTTTGATTGGAAAGTTCAATAGGTTTTCTACCTAACAAGTCACTAATATTAATATCTTTTATTTGTTTTGCAGAGAAGTTCCCTTCGTACCAATCTTCGACAGTAGGAACTGTTTTTACTTTAATTTGATTTTCTAAGCAAAAATCAACCAAATGTTGTTTGTTTTCTAGAGAAGGGTCTTTTATGGCTATAATTACTGTACTTATATTAAGTTTTTCAATATGGGACTTTAGGTTTTTTGGATGAATTATTTTTTTTCTATCTACCAACAAATTTTCTTTCTTTATATCGTCATCGATAAATCCCTCAATATTGTAATAGCTATTATCGTCTTTTTCAAGATTTGTTTTGGTTATCATACCCATTTTACCAGAACCATAAATTAGAATATTTATTTTTTCTCCCTTTTTTTTATTGGTACTGAAAAAAATTTGTTTGATTGATAACCTTGAAAAAAGCAATAAAAATAAAGTGCCTAAATACTCGATAATTATTACAGATTTTGGAAGAATGACTCTTCCATCTATAAAATTAAACTTTAGAATAGAAAGAAAACTAATTAGAATTGTACCTAAAGTAATGGTGAAAAAAATTCGATGGGCATCGTCGTTTGAAAAATGCCTAATAATTCCTTTATGAGTTTTGGCTATTAAAAAACTAAAAAATCTAATGGTTAGAAGAACAGGAACTCCTATAGTAAGAGTATCGTACTCTTTTACCAAAAAAAGATCGTAAAAGTCAATAAAATCAAATCTTATTAAATACGCTAGAATTAACGATAAAAAAGTTAAGGTAATATCGATTAATAATATTAATTTCTTTGGTAAATACCATCTTGGATTCATATTGATACAAATATAAATTTAAAAATTCAGTCTGAAATTTACTTTAACTATAATTGTAATATAATTTAAAGTATTTATTTACTTTAAGCAGTTATAACAAAATCATTTTTATTTTTACTTCCTAATTTACAAACCCAATTTTGAAAAAGATTTTATTTCTTGCACATCATCGTATTGATAGAAGTCCTGGACAAAGATATAGGTTTGAGCAGTTTTTTGATTATTTAGAAACCAATGGTATTCAATGTTACCTAGCTAATATTATCAATGAAAAAGATGAGAAAGCTTTATATCATTCTAAAAATATTTTAAAAAAAGTAAGAGTTGGTGTTAACTCATTCTTTAGAAGATGGAAACATATAAAAGATATTGAAAGTTTTGATTTAATAGTTATTTACAGGGAAGTAATTCCAACAAAGTCAACTTTATTCGAGAATTATATTTCAAAAAAAAACATTCCTATAGTCTATGATTTTGACGATGCAATTTGGGTAAAGGATGTATCAGATGTAAATAAAAAAATCTCTTTTTTAAAGGACGAAAAAAAGATCGAAAAAATCATACCGCTTTGTAAGCATATAACTTGTGGTAATGAATATTTGGCAAATTATGCTTCAAAATTCAATTCAAATATTACCATTATTCCATCTACTGTTGATACAGATATTTATAAGCCTATTGAAAAACTAAACAAAAATGGCCAAGTAAAAATAGGGTGGGTTGGTAGTCACACCACTGTCAAACATTTTGAAATGATTACCGATGTTTATTTGAAATTAAAATCTAAATACAAGGATAAAATTGATTTTGTACTAATTGGTGATGAAAATTACCACAACAAGCAGCTAGGGATAAAAGGCCTTAAATGGGAAAATAAAATGGAAGTTGAGTTGTTTAATTCCTTTGACATAGGAATAATGCCTCTTCCAAATAATGAATGGGCAAAAGGCAAATGTGGAATGAAAGGGTTACTTTATATGTCTGTAGGAATACCATCTGTAATGTCAAATGTTGGAATGAATAAGGATATTATTGAACATGGCGAAAATGGTTTTTTACCAGTTGGTGAAAAACAGTGGGTTGAAGTATTGTCAAAACTTATTGAGAATAAAGAATTAAGAAAAAAAATAGGGGACAAGGGACGTAAAACTGTTCTAGAAAAATATTCTAAAAATAAAATTAAAAAGACTTATTTAGATTTGTATACTTCCTTAATGAATTAAATAAATGAAAAAAACAGCACTTTATAAAAAGCATATTGAATTGGGGGCAAAAATGGTTCCATTTGCAGGATATGAGATGCCAGTCCAATATTCTGGTGTTAATTCGGAACATAAAAATGTAAGAGAAAATGTTGGTGTATTTGATGTTTCTCACATGGGTGAGTTTTTGGTTAAAGGCGAAAACGCACTAGAGTTAATTCAGAAAATATCTAGCAACGATGCATCTGTATTGTTTCCAGGAAGAGCTCAATATGCCTATTTCCCAAATAATAATGGAGGAATAGTAGATGACATGATTACTTATATGATAGATGAAAATCATTATATGTTGGTAGTTAATGCCTCAAATATTGAAAAAGATTGGGAATGGATAAACCAGCAGAATAATTGTAATGCTCAATTAGAAAATATTTCTGATAATACTTCCTTAATTGCTGTTCAAGGTCCAAAAGCCAAAGAACTATTACAGGAATTTACAGACTTAAATCTTTCCGAAATTAATTTTTATCATTTTAAACATGGTAGTTTTTCAGAGTATAAAGACATTATTTTTTCAGCGACTGGTTATACAGGATCTGGTGGTTTTGAGCTATATGTTCCCAATGAAATTGCAGAAGATATTTGGGATTTAATATTTAAATCCAATAGTAAATTCGGAGTTCTTCCAGCTGGATTGGCCTCTAGAGATACTTTAAGGCTAGAAATGGGTTATTGCTTGTATGGAAATGACATCAATGATAATACTTCTCCTATATCAGCTGGGCTAGGTTGGGTAACTAAATTTTCCAAATCATTTATAAGTGACGATTTAATTAAAAAAGACAAAGAAGAAGGAACAGAACATAAACTAGTTGCTTTTGAATTGTTAGAAAGAGGAATTCCAAGAAAAGACTATGAAATTCAGGATGTAAATGGAGTTCAGATTGGTTATGTCACTTCTGGAACAATGGGTCCTTCAGTTGAAAAAGCAATTGGAATGGGCTACGTAAAATCTAATTATTCAGAATTGGGAAATAAAATATTTCTAAAAATTAGAAATAAAGCTATTCCAGCACAATTAGTTAAGTTGCCTTTTTATAAAAAAAATGATTAGTAAACCCAAAGTAGAAGTCTGTTTCACTCCAAATCTATTTCCTCTTTATGCTGAGGATTTTGAAGTAGTAGTTGTAATCGATGTTCTTAGAGCAACTTCTGCTATATGTACTGCTTTTCATCACGGAGTAGAAAAAATAATTCCAGTTAGTACTCTCCAGGAAGCCAAAGAATATAAAAATAAAGGTTTCCATGTTGCCGCAGAAAGAAAAGGTAAAATTGTTGATGGTTTCGATTATGGAAATTCTCCATTAAGTTATAGAAATGATAAATTAAAGGGAGAGACATTAGTTCTTACTACTACTAATGGAACCAAGGCAATAAATATTGCCAAGGATATAGAACATTTATTAATAGGTTCATTATTGAATTTAAATGCCATCTGTAAATACCTTACAGATCTTAATAAAAGTGTATTAATACTTGGTTCAGGCTGGCAGAATAAATTTTGTTTAGAAGACTCTATATGTGCAGGAGCAATTAGTGAAAATTTACTTCAGACAAACAATTTTGAAAGTTTTAATGATTCGACTATTGCTGCTAAGTATCTTTATCTTTCTGCTAGAACTAATTTTTTTGGATATCTAAAGGCATCATCTCATAGAAAACGACTAAAAAAGTTAAATCTAAATGAAGATATTAAATACTGTTTGACTGCCAACCAGACGGATGTTGTCCCTTACAGAGAAGACTATTATTTAAAAAAGCTTTCCTGAAATAAATGAAGATCATTCTCTCTCCAACTAAAACCATGATGAATTCACAATTTAAAATTGAAGATTCACCTAGCTCTATGCCTTTTTTTCAAGAAGAAGCAATACATATTCATCAATTATTAAAAGGTTTTTCAAACCAGAAGATTAAAGCTTTAATGAAATTAAGTGAAAATCTAAATGTTCAAACTATCAATGATATCCAGCTTTGGGATTCTGAAAAGTCCTATAAAACACCTGCTGTTTATGCATATCAAGGGACTTCATTTAAATACTTAGAACCTCTAAAATGGAAATTATCAGATGCTGACTATGCTCAAAATCATTTGTTAATATTAAGTGGTCTTTATGGAGTTCTTCGTCCTTTTGATTGGATTAACAAATATAGATTAGAAATGGGTCTTAAGTTCCAACTGGATTCAAGTAAAAATTTAACCCAATTTTGGAAAGATAAAATCACTAAATACTTTAATTCTTTTGAGCAAGATAAGTTTATAATAAATTTAGCAAGTAAAGAGTATTCCAATGTCTTGACTAATACAAGTCTTAACAGTACTATAATAGATTGTGTTTTTTATGAAAAATCTAAAAACTCCTTGAAGGTGGTAGGGAGTTATTCAAAAGCAGCAAGAGGAAGCATGGCAAATTTTATTGTAAAAAATAAATTAGAAAGTATAAAAGACTTAGAGAGATTCAGTGAATTGGGATATAATTTCTTGTCTAAAGAATCTAGCAATACTAAATTAGTATTTGTTAGGTGAACTTTATTTTTTAACCCTTAGCAAAGTCTTTGGCAAAATAAGTCAAAATTATATCGGCTCCAGCTCTTTTAATACTTGTAAGAACTTCAATAAAAGTCTGGTTGTAGTCTAACCATCCTTTTTCAGCAGCTGCATGTACCATGGCATATTCACCACTGACGTTGTAAGCACTGACAGGAAGGTTAGAATTTTTTTTAATAGTTTGAATTACATCTAGGTAGCTTAAAGCTGGTTTAACCATTAAAACATCTGCTCCCTCAAGTTCATCTAGTTCAGCTTCAATAAGACTTTCACTTTTGTTTCTTGGATCCATTTGATAGGTTTTCTTATCTCCATGTTTAGGTGCTGAATCTAAAGCATCTCTAAATGGACCATAAAATGCACTTGCATATTTGGCAGTATAACTCATTATACTAGTATTTGTAAATTGATTTTCATCTAATATTTCTCTAATAGCACCAACTCTACCGTCCATCATATCTGAAGGGCCAATTATATCAATTCCAGCTTCTGCCTGAGCAAGAGCCATTTTACAAAGTATTTCAAGAGATTGGTCGTTATCAATATTTCCATTTATTACTAATCCATCGTGTCCATCTGTAGAATAAGGATCCATAGCAACATCACTCATTATAGTAAATTCTGGGAACTTACTTTTAATAGTTTGAATGGCTTTCAAGTAAAAATTCTTGGAGCTGTAACTATAAGTAGCTTTTTTGTCTTTGTGATGATTTTCTACAGCAGGAAATAGTACAAAATTACTGATACCTAGTTTCCCACAAACTTCAATTTCTTTAAGCAATAAATCTATTGTCCATCGAAAACAATTGGGCATAGATTTGATAGGTATCTTTTTATTTATTCCATCTACAATAAAAAGAGGATATATTAAGTCCTGTTTATTAAGATTGGTCTCAGCAACCATTTCTCTAATATTTGCTGATTTTCTGTTCCTTCTTGGTCTTTGATTCATTTACTTTAAGTAGTTAAAAGTCTGATCTTTTTTAATGGAAATTAAGGTTTGATAAATTAATTCTATAACCGAATTAACATCGTCTTTCGAACACATTTCTACAGTTGTATGCATATATCTAAGAGGCAGGGATATTAGGGCAGAAGCAACCCCCATGTTTGAGTAAGCAAATGCATCGGTGTCTGTTCCAGTACTTCTTGAGGCTGCTAATCTCTGAAAGTCTATTTTATTTTTTTTGGCTTGGTCAATTATAAATTTTAATAGATTATTTTGAACAGCTGGTCCATAGGTCAGAACAGGTCCTTTACCAGAAGACAAATCCCCTTCTACTATTTTTTTAATCATAGGTGTATTAGTGTCGTGACACACATCAGTTACAATTGCAACATCTGGTTTAATTCTTTCAGCAATCATTTGGGCACCTCTCAGACCAATTTCTTCTTGAACAGCATTGGTAATGTAAAGTCCAAATGGAAGTTTCACTTTATTTTCATGCAATAGTCTAGCTACTTCAGCAATCATAAATCCACCCATTCTGTTATCTAGAGCTCTTCCAAGATAATTGGATTTATTTAAAATCATAAATTCATCTTCATAGGTTACAACACAACCAACATGAATTCCCAATGCTTCTACTTCTTTTTTACTTCCACATCCGCAGTCTAAAAATATATTATCAGTTTTGGGAGATTCTTCTTTAACACCACCTCTTCTTGTATGTATTGCAGGCCATCCAAAGACAGCTTTAACCATTCCTTTATCTGTATGAATATTTACACGTTTGGATGGTGCAATTTGGTGATCGCTTCCTCCATTTCTTCTTAAATAGATAAATCCTTTTTCTGTGATATAGTGAACAAACCATGAAATCTCATCTGCATGAGCTTCAATAACTACTTTATATTTAGCCTCTGGATTTATTACTCCTACTACAGAACCATAAGTATCTACAATATGAGAATCTATGTAAGGCTTTATATAGTCTAGCCAAACTTTTTGACCTTCACTTTCGAAACCAGTGGGGGAAGCAGTATTTAAATATTTTTCTAGAAATTTCTCTGAATTTTTAGAAATATGATTAATCTTTTTTTTTGCCATTTATTTAAAATAGTTTTTTACTTTTCTTTTCAACTAGAAGAAAATTTACACCAAAGTCAAAATCTCTGGAAGAATTTGTGAATTCTCCAAAATCCCCACCATTAAGAACTTTAAGTCCTGTTTCAATTAAAAAATCAAAACCTAATGATATTTTATCTGTAAGATGGTAATCTATTCCAGCACCACCTACCCATCCCCAGTCGATTTTAGAGCTATTGTCTAAAGCAAAATCTAAAGCATCATCATCTAAAGTGACTTTATTACCATCTAAGTCTACTAAATTAGAACGGTTTTCCAATAAAAAAGATAAATATGGACCGAAGTTGATGTCAAACTTTAACTTTTTCCCAAATCCTATGTGAAAAAAAGCTGGAATATCAAAATAGTTCAATAGTTGTCTAACATCTGCTGTTTTTATAGCTTGGGTAACATCATTATCCATTGTATATCCAACATTTTTCATAGTAAATCCTTTACTTGCTATGTCAAAATCTCCTTTAATGCACAGAAATCTGTTAAAGTTATATACCAGAGTCCCTCCGTAAAGAGAACCAAGTTTATCACTTAAATCTAAATCATCAATACCGTTCTCTAATTTAATTTCAGCAAAATTTAATCCTCCGTTAAGTCCTATTTCTATTCTGTGAACCTTCTTCTTCTTCTTTTCATCGTCTCCTTTTAATAATTTTATTTCACTTATAATTTTATTGTAATCTGTGTAGTTTTCTTGACAAAAACCCATAATTGGAAGTAGTGTAAAGAGGTATATAATTTTTTTCATGGTGCTTGTTTTTCTATAAAAATTTTGGATTGACCGTTGTCAATTTTATAAAAATAACAATTATTAGTGCTAATTAAAAGAAAGTTGATTAATAACAGGTTTTTAAATAATAAATATTCTTTCATATTTATCAATTTAAATTGGTAAACATTCTCTATTGTGTTTCTTGATTTTGTAGTTTTGATTATGCAAAAGATAGTTAAACCTTACGACAATTCTCAATTATCCAAAAAAAAACAAGTTGAAAAGATGTTTGACAACATTTCAAGTAATTATGATTTTTTAAATCATTTCTTGAGTTTTGGTATTGATCACATTTGGAGAAGAAAAACTATTCGCTTAATGCAAGCTAAAAATCCCAAGGTTATTTTGGATGTTGCCACTGGTACTGGAGATTTAGCTTTTGCAGCGTATAAAAAATTAAATCCTGACAAAATTATTGGATTGGACCTTTCAAACGGAATGTTGGAGGTGGGTAGAAATAAAATAAAGAAAAAAAAATTAGAAGATAAATTAGAGTTTGTTCAGGGCGACTCAGAAAACCTTCCATTTGAAGACAATTTTTTTGATTCAGTAATGGTGAGTTTTGGGGTTAGAAATTTTGAAAATTTAAATATGGGTTTAAAAGAAATTTTTAGAGTTCTAAAACCCAGTGGAAATATATTTGTTTTAGAATTTTCTAAACCTAAAAAATTTCCAATAAAACAACTATTTGGATTCTATTCAAAAGCAATACTACCCATTCTAGGAAGCTTTATTTCTAAAGATAAGTCTGCCTATCATTATCTTCCGGCTTCGGTAGATGCTTTTCCAGAAGGTAAAAATTTTACCAACGAATTAGAGGAAGTAGGTTTTTCTAATTCTACACTTAAAACTTTGACTGGAGGAATTTCTTCAATATATATTGCGGAAAAACCATAGTTCAAAACTCTTTTGTTATATTTGATTCTAAATGAGAAAGAATCTCTTATTATTTATAATTCTAATTTCCTTCGGGACCTTGTTTAGTCAGTCTCCAAACCTTGGAGATTTTGATGATAAACCAGTTCATTTTGGTTTTGCACTTGGTTTTAATCAACCAGGATTTTATTTGGAAAAAAAATCAAGTCATGTTTTTTTGGATGATTCATTACAGTCATTACTAGTAAGTTCTAAAGGAGGTTTTACTCTAGGTGTAATTACCTCTTTAAACATTAACGAAAATTTTAAAATAAGATTTGTTTTACCTTCTTTATCCTTTCAAGAAAGTGAAATGGAATACACCTATTTAAATCCTTCAAATTTACAGCAAACAGTTTTTGTTAAGTCTCTTAGACCTGTATATCTAGATTTCCCAGTTCTTTTAAAATTTAGAACCAACAGAATAAATAATTATGCAGTTTATGGAATTGTAGGTTTAAGATATGGAATCGATATGTCCTCCAATATTGATGTAAATAATTCCATTGACTTAGAAGATCAGGTAATTAAATTAAATAAACACGATTTTGGATCTGAAATTGGGGGAGGAGTAGATTTATTTTTAGAATACTTTAAATTGGGAATCGAATTAAAACTAGGCAGTGGAATGAGAAATATGCTTTATAACACTCCAGGAGAAGAACCTACTAAATTTGACAATGCTATAGAGTCACTAAGATCAAGAGTTTGGACACTTTCATTTACTTTTGAGGGTTAATTTTCCCTAATTCATTCAATACTATTCCAGTTGCAACACTTACGTTTAAAGATTCTGCATTACCAACACCAGGAATTCTAATGGTATTGTTAAGTTTATCCATAATCTTTTTAGAAATTCCATTAGATTCATTTCCAATAACAATTATAGAATTAGTTCCGAGTCTTATAGAATCAATATTTTCTCCATTCAAAGAGGTTCCGTAAGTAACATGTTGTGGAAAAAGTTTTTGAAATTCGTCAAAGTCAATGTAATGACAATTAATTCTAAAAATAGACCCCATACTTGACATAACAGATTTATTATTAAAACAATCTACAGTATTTTTTGAGCAAAATACTTGCTTATACCCAAACCAATCGAGAGTTCTTATAATAGTTCCTAAATTACCAGGGTCATTTACATTGTCTAGGAAAATTAATGGCTTTTTGTCCTTACTATTAATTTTGTAAGTAGGTATTTTACATATCGCAATTACATTACTTGGGCTTTTCAAATGACTTATTCTGGCAATTTCTTTCCTTGAACATACGGTAGCTAAGGGAAATTCGTTTTGTAGGTCTTCAGTTGCGAAAATAGATTCGAATTCAAAATCATTTTTTAGAAGTTCTTTACAGATTTTCTCGCCTTCAACTACAAATAACTGGTATTCTTTTCTTTTAATTTTCCGATTTAGAGAACTATATTTTTTTAAATCGTTATTGCTGATGGTCATATTGTTACTTTTGTAATGTGAACTCTGAGATGAATATAGTAAGATTTACGAAATATAAATTTCTAGAAAATTTTATTTTCTCCTATTTGTTTATATTTATTTTTAGCTCATGTTCTATTACAAAGCATGTTCCAGAAGATGAATTTTTACTTAGAAAAGTAAAAATTGAATTTTTAAATAGTAACAATTCCAATACTATTTCTAAAGAAGAACTCTACGATCTTTTGTTGCAGAAACCCAATAGAAAAGTTTTTTCAAATTTCCGCTTTTACTTAAGACTTTATAATTTATCCAATCAACAAAGAATAGACCAAAAAATTGTCAAGAAACAAATTAATATCGATAAGGTAAATCTTAAGATTAAGCAACAAAATAGAAGCTCTTTGATTTTGGATAGTAATTATATTCAAAAGCCATTGAAAGAAAGAAAACTAGCATTTGGTGAAAGAATTCAAAATACTGGAGAAGCTCCAGTAATTTACAGTGCTTTAAAGTTAAATAGAACTAAAGAACAATTGAAAAATTATCTTTTTAATAAAGGCTATTTTAAAAACGAAATTACAGACTCTACTACTGTTTTAGATAATGGTCAAATAGATATTCAATATTTTATCCATTTAAGAGAGCCGATGTATTTAAGTTCCATTAAATACCAATGTCCAGAAATACTTATTTCAAGTTATTTAGACTCTATTGAAAGCAATTCGTTTTTAAAAAAGGGAGCGATTTTTGACACCGATAATTTAGTAAAAGAAAGAAATAGAATTAATGACTTTCTCACCAATAGTGGTTTTTACAATTTCAATAAAGAATTTATTTATTTTGATATTGACACCAATTATGTTTCAAAGACTGTAAATATTACACTAGGAATTCAGAATTATAAAAAAATTGATAAAATAAATAACAGTTTTCAAGACTTAACCCATAAGCAGTTTAAGATTTCTAAGTTAAATATTCAAATAGGAGATTCAAGTAAGTTTAACAACATTGCAAAGTTAGATAGCATTGAAAATTCTTTTTTTAAAATTGTCAATTACCAACCTATAAATTTTAAAAGCAAAGTTTTTAAAAATTCTATTTTCTTCAAAAAAGATGATTATTATAAAAAAAGTGTTGCCCAGCAAACTTACAGAAGTCTAATATCTCTTGGTCTTTTCAAATATGTTAATATCAGTTTTGATACATTAACAGATAATAAACTTGTAGGTAATATTGAATTAACCCCTTCAAAAACTCAAAATCTTTCTTTGTCTTTAGATGGAACCAACAATGAACGTTTATTTGGTTTTCAGGGAGGGGTTGATTATTTCCATAACAATCTTTTTCATGGAGGTGAAAAAATATTAATTTCTCTAAAGAGTAGTTTCGAAATACAACTTTTACTTACTGACAGTAAAGAAACTGGAATTTCTAACAAACCAAATACAACAGAATTTGGTCCAGAATTTCATTTTTATTTACCAAAATATCTTTTAATTAATAAAATTGGAAACTTAAGAAAACACATTAACCCAATAACCGAATTCACAGGAGCATTTAATATTCAAGACAGACCAGATTATTACAGAAGAAACCAAGAACTTTCTTTCGGATGGGTTTTTCATGAAAATAAGACAACAACTTGGCATATTAATCCACTTTTAATTTCTATTGTAGACATTGAAATTAATAGTGACTTTCAGAATCAGATTGAGTCTTACAATGACCAATATATTCTTTCTAGTTTTCAAGACCATGTTGTTGCAGGTGGAGTCTTTTCATTCGAGTACAATGGTCAAAACTTAAGTTATAATTCAAATTCTCTTTATTTTAAAACTACATTTGAATCTGCTGGAGGGACCTTGTTTAACTTTCATGAGTTAATTAATAAGGATAAAAATCCCCTTACCGACAGTTATGATTTTTTAGGAATAAGGTATGCTCATTTTCAAAAAGCCACATTAGATTTAAGGTATTACCAAGGATTATCAGATCGTTCAAAAATTGTATATCGTATTTATTCTGGGGTTGGAATTCCAAAGAAAAACTTAAGTGACGCTCTTCCATTTGAGAAGAGTTTTTTTGCTGGTGGTTCAAATAGTCTTAGGGCTTGGCGCGCAAGGTCATTAGGTCCTGGTAGTTATTTCGAAGACTCAACAAGATATGATAAGATCGGGGATATAAAATTTGAAGGTAATGTAGAGGCACGTTTTCCGATATCAAAATGGATAGAAGGTGCTTTTTTTGTAGACTTTGGAAATATTTGGTTAATTGGCTACGATTCATTGCGTCCAGAAGGAAAGTTTAATTGGAATAATGTGTTGGATGACATTGCCATTGGGACTGGATTTGGTTTAAGGTTAAACTTTGAATTCTTTATCTTAAGAGCAGACCTAGCAATACCATTTAAAAATCCAGGAATTCCAAAGGATAACAACCAATGGATCTTTAAAAGTGAAAAAAGAGACGACCATTTCTCCCCTTTGTTAAACCTTGGAATTGGCTATCCTTTCTAATAAGTTTTATTTGTCTCAATCATCAATTTTTATAGATTTGTTTGAGAAACATAATTTTAATAAAAATCTATAATAAAAATTACAATAAATGAGTTCGATAAAGCCAGGTGTAGCTACAGGAAATGATGTACAAGAGATTTTTAAACTAGCCAAAAGTAAAGAGTTTGCGCTTCCAGCAGTAAACGTAATTAGTTCAAGTAGTATAAACGCGGTTTTAGAAACTGCAAAAGAATTAAATGCTCCGGTAATAATTCAGTTTTCAAATGGCGGAGCAGTTTTTAATGCGGGCAAAGGCTTAGATAACGAAAATCAATCTGCAGCTATTGCTGGTGCTATTGCTGGTGCAAAACATGTTCATACTATGGCCAAGGCTTATGGAGTCCCTGTTATTTTACATACGGACCATTGTGCAAAAAAACTTCTTCCATGGTTAGATGGATTAATCGAAGCAAGTGAAATTAATTTTAAAGAAAAAGGTTATCCTTTGTTTAGTTCGCATATGATTGATCTTTCCGAAGAGTCTATTGAAGAAAATATGGCTATATGTAAAAAATATTTGGAAAGAATGTCTAAAATAGGAATGACTTTAGAAATAGAATTAGGAATTACAGGAGGTGAAGAAGATGGAGTGGATAACACAGATGTAGACGATTCTAAGCTTTACACTCAACCTGAGGAAGTTGCATATGCTTATGAACAACTAATTGAAGTTAGCGATAAGTTTACAGTGGCTGCAGCTTTTGGAAATGTTCATGGTGTATACAAACCAGGAAATGTCAAACTGACACCAAAGATTCTTAAAAATTCTCAGGAATTTATTTCAAAAAAACACAATCTAGAGCATAATTATATAGATTTTGTTTTTCATGGCGGTTCTGGGTCTTCTGTTGAGGAAATTAGAGAAGGAATAAGTTATGGAGTAATAAAAATGAATATTGATACTGATTTACAATATGCTTACATGGAAGGAATAAGAGATTATTTTAATGATAAATCTCAGTACCTAAAAACACAAATTGGAAATCCTGACGGTGAGGATGTTCCCAATAAAAAACATTACGATCCTAGGAAGTGGGTAAGGGAAGCAGAACTAACTTTTAAAGAGCGATTAAAGCAAGCATTCAAAGATTTAAATAATATTAATACCCTATGAGTGAACAAGCACAAAACCCTTGGTTTAAAAGAAAGCTTAAAGGCATTATAACTCCAAGTAGAGAAAAAAAAGAAACTCCAGATGGTTTTTGGCATAAGACTCCTTCAGGAGATGTTATTGAAAAAACTGAGTTAAAAGAAAACCTTTTTGTTACTCCAAAAGAGGGCTACCATGTAAGAATTGGTTCTAAAGAATATTTTGATATAATTTTTGATGACCAAAAGTTTACCTTAATAGCAGATGATTTAACCCCAAAGGATAAGCTTAAATTTAAGGATAAGAAAAAATATAGCGATAGAATTAAAGAATCAAAGAAAAAAACTGGTCTTAATGATGCCATGCGTAGTGCCTATGGTAAAACATCAGGTGAAGGTATTGTGGTAGCTTGTATGGACTTTTCTTTTATAGGAGGCTCCATGGGAAATGTCATGGGTGAAAAAATTGCGAGATCTGTAGAATATGCGATTGAAAAAAAATGTCCATTTATGTTAATTTCAAAATCTGGGGGAGCAAGAATGATGGAGGCAGGAATATCTTTAATGCAAATGGCAAAAGCTACAGCAAAACTTACCCAGCTATCTAAAGCAAAATTACCTTATATTTCTTATTTAACTGATCCAACAACGGGGGGAGTGACAGCTTCTTTTGCAATGCTAGGAGATTTAAATATTGCCGAACCAGGAGCTTTAATTGGTTTTGCTGGACCAAGAGTTATTAAAGAGACTATAGGGAAAGATCTTCCAGAGGGTTTTCAGACAAGTGAATTTTTATTGGAGAAAGGTTTTTTAGATTTTATAGTTGACAGAAGAGAACTTAAAACTAAATTAGTTCAGCTTATTAAGCTTTTTAAAAACTAGATAGTATCATCTCTTTTTTTTATTTATTTTTCAATCTTTATTAGGTTTTATAGTTTGTATTGTTGCAAACCTTTAATCTAGGCGTCTTTACTTTTTATAAACTATGTATAAATTTCTTAACTTTGAGATTCAAAGTTAAATTTTATTCATGAAAAATAACCAACCAGAAAATGATTTGGGTCTAATAAAAGACCTAATGGAAAAATCAACTAAGTTTTCAAACTTATCGGGAATAGCTGTATTTCTTACTGGAATATTGGCCATGATTGGTGCATCTTTTGTTTATTTTGATATTGGGTTTTCAGTTAGTGAATTAGATATTTCATATGCTCAATTAATTAATCAAAATGGAGAACCTGAAGATCTTTTTCTAAAACTAAAACTTTTAGTTCTCATCGCTTCTTTAATTTTAATTTCTTCAATAATTATACTTTACATAACAGCTCATAAAAAGTCAGGTAAAGAAGGAATTCCTCTTTTTAATTCTTCTTTTTCTAGAACTCTTAAATCTTTATTTATTCCACTATTTTCAGGAGGAATTTTTTGTTTATTACTTATAAATCAACATATGTATGGTTTGGTTGCACCCGCGACTTTAATTTTTTATGGACTAGGTCTAGTTAGTTCCAGTAAATTCAGTTACAATGAATTGGAGTTTTTAGGTTATTTCGAATTATTGTTGGGATTTATAGCATCCTTTTATATCGGAAGTGGACTTTTATTTTGGATCATTGGATTTGGCGTATGTCACATCATTTTTGGATTACTCATTCACTTTAAATACGATAAAAAGTAAATGGAAGGTTACGGTCTTTTAAATAAAGCTTTTGATTCAAGAGTTAGATTAGGATTAATGTCAATTCTTTCAGTTAATGAATGGGTGAGTTACAAAGAGATTAAAAATCTTTTAGATTTGACCGATGGAAATTTAGCCAGTCATATCCATGCATTAGAGAAAATTAATTTCATTGAAATTAAAAAACAATTTATTGGAAAAAAGCCTTTAACAACCTACAGAGTAACCAATATTGGTAAAAATGCTTTCAAAGAGCACCTATCAGGATTGGAAAAACTGATAAATAATTAAATTTCATAGGTAATTATTTTGTAACTTGACACAAAAATTATTTTATTAGCAAAAAAATCAAAATGAAAAGTTTATTTACAAATCTATTTTTAATGTCACTTGCCTTTGGAGTTTTCTCCTGTTCTTCATCTTCTGATGAAGCTAATTCTCAAGAGGCTGTCGAAGTGGTAACTGAAGAATTAGTAGAAGAAGCAACCAACGATAATGTATTTTATCAGATGCCAACACCCAATGAGTTATTCGCAGTTTTAAAAAACAGTGACGCTCCTTTTAATAAAGAAATCTTAAACGATGTTTCTAATTCTGGAAATTATCTCACTAAATCTTCTAAAGCATTAAATTTTGGTGTTTTTACTGCAGATTTAGCATATGCAACAAGTCAAGGAAGCTTTGAAGATGCAGCTTCTTTATTTGAGGCTGTTAAAAGTTTATCTAAAGATCTAGAAATTGAGAATGCAATTGATCAAATAATTTTTGAGAGATTAAAGGAAAATTTAGAGAATGCAAATGCAGACTCTTTATTTTATTTGTCCAATGAAACTTATTACAGTGCATTTTCCTATTTGGAAGAAAATGATCGTCAAGATGTTTTAGCAATGATTGCTGTTGGAGGTTGGATAGAAGGTTTAAATATAATTTTAAATCTAGAGCCATATAGCGAAGATTCAGAAATTTGTCAAAGAATCGCTGATCAAAAATTAACTTTAGAAAATTTATTAATTTTTGTATCTGATATTGAAAATGATAAACTTACAGATTTAGTAAGTGATTTATCTGTGATAGAAGAAATCTTCAACCAGGAGTCAGAAAATTCCAATGATGAATCTAGTGAATCAGAAGTTGTGAATTCAACCAATGAAGATGGTGTTATGGTCTTTGGAGGAGGTAATTCAGTATCTCTTAGCAACTCTCAGTTTGACCAATTAAAAAGTACAGTAATGGATTTGAGAACTTCAATTATCGAAGGAAACTAATTTAAATTTTTTAAAATGAAAAGAATTAATTTTTTAACAATAATTTTATTAATGGCAATGCCCTTAATTGATTTTGCTCAAAGTCAAAGAGAGTGTTACAACACTGTTTCTTTTTGCGAAACAGAAAGAAAAGCAGGATTTACTAAAAATATGCAAAGCTTAAGTGGAGCTTTTGCACAGGGAGATACTTCTGAAGTTCAAATAATAGTGTACAAAAACATGGAGTACAGAATTTCTGTATGTTCGCCTTCTAATCCTGAGTTTTTAGGGAAATTTCAATTCAAAATCGCAGAGGATGTGAGGAAAGGTGCATGGAAAGAAACTACCATTTATGTTGACTCTACTTATGAAGACGAAAATTATGATCCTCAGACTGTAAAAGTTCCGAAAATTCAAAGAAAAAGAGTTTACGAGACTACTGAAGAAGTAAGATATGATAATGCAGATGATGAAATGAGTCAAGATTTTGTTTTCACATCTAACAAAACAAGAAAACTAAAAGTTAAGGTCTATGTTCCAAATGCTGAAGGTGAGGACATGTCTTCTGGTCTTTCAGGAAGCAGTTATGCATGTGTTGGTCTACTGATTGAACACCAGCCTGGTGTCATCTCAGGTTTTAGCAGATAAACTTTATTATTGGTTTTATGAAAGATTTTATTAAAACCAAAAAACATGCTTTAATTTTATCTCATCAGGGTCCAGATGGTGATTCTATAGGTTCCTCTGTTTCTCTTAGCTTGTATTTAAATAAAATTGGAATTGATAATAAGATTATTTTTCCAGATACTTATCCAAGTTTTTATTCTTGGGTAAATGGTATTGAAAATTCAATTATTGCATCTGAAAATTTAGATTTACTTAATGAACTATTTGAGAAATCAGATTTAATATTCTGTTTAGATTTCAACCATAGAAATAGAGTAGGTGCCAATTTGAGTCCATTTCTATATAATTCAATGAACAAACATATAATTGTTATTGATCATCATACAAACCCTGAAAATTTTGGAAATTCTGAAATTATTGATACCGATGCTTCATCCACTTGTGAATTGGTATTTAATCTAATTAAATCCAATGGTGATATTAATCTTATTGATATTCCTATTGCTGAATCTATATATATAGGCCTTATTACAGATACAGGTTCATTTAAGTATTCTTCTGTTTCTTCTTCAACACACCTTATTGCTTCTAAGCTTAAAGAAATAGGATTGAATCATGTAGCTATTCATAATAATATTTTTGATCAAAACTCTGTATCTAAAATCAATCTTTTAGGATACGCTTTACAAAAAATTAAGCTTGATCCAAACACTTCTTTGGCCTATCTAGTACTTTCTAAAGAGGAACTAGAAAAGTTTAATTTTCAAAAAGGAGATTCTGAAGGGTTTGTTAACTATTGTCTTTCTATCAAAGGGGTTAAAAATGCTGTTTTTCTTAGAGAAGATAAAAGCCTTATTAAAATTTCCCTAAGATCAAAAGGGGATGTGAAAATGAACGAGTTTTCTCAAAAATATTATGGTGGAGGAGGTCATCAAAATGCAGCAGGTGCAGCTGTTGAAAATAACGATATTGATATTGTTACAAAAACATTAATTGAAAATTTTAGATCCTTTTGTTCCGTTTAATATTTATAGTTTTTTTTTCCATTTCTTTATTGTCTTGTGAAAATAATAAAGAGAAATTTCAAGACAATGATTTATTAGGTGTTTTCGATAAAGAATCTTCAATAAAAATGAATAAGTCTTGGTTGGTTGATGAAGTTTTTAAAATTGATCAGTATTGTTTAAGACAGGGTTGGGAAATGTTAAGTTCAGAAAGTGGTCTTAGATATAAAATTATAAACAAGAGTAATTCTGGTATTAAAGCCAAAGAAGGTAGCGAAGTAATTATTGCTTACGACATAAGATTAATGGATTCCTTTCAGACCAAATGTTATAATTCAGATTCGAGTGGTCTTGCAAAGTTTAAAGTTGAACATTCTACCATAGAAACTGGTATTCATGAAGTTGTAACTTATTTAGAAAAGAACGATAGTGCTTTAGTGATTTTACCTCATCATATTGCTCACGGAATTTCCGGAGATTCTAAGCTTATTCCTCCTTTATCTACAGTTTTATACTTTATTAAAATTATAGACGTTGAATAAAGCTATTTTATTAAATATTATTTTTTTATTTTTTTATAGTTGTAAAGAAAAAAGTAATTCTTTTATTAAAACTGACAATGGTTATTTACTAAATTTTCATGAAATTTCAGGGGACACTAATCATGTAAATAAAGGATGCATAGTCAATTTGGATATTATTGCTAAAGATGAAAACCAAAATATTATTTTTTCATCCAAAGAAAATGGTTTAGACGGGGTTTCTTCCTTTTTCTACGATTCCACTATTTTAAAATCTGCTATGAATGGTATTTTATTAAAAACATTTAAAGGGGACAGTTTGTCATTTTCTATGAAATCCTCTGTTTTTTATAAGAGTTTATTTGGAGAGAAAATTTTAAATAAAATAATTGTAGATACCTCTTTTTTAAAGGTAGACTTAAAAGTTTTGGGGTATTTTAGTTTTAAAGAGCAAATAGATTATCAAAAAAAACTTGAAATATCTGCCCAGGGTAAAGAAGATTCAACATTGGATTTTGCAAAAAAGTCATGGGACAGTAAATTTCTAAATATTTATAAAAGTCGTGGTTTATATGCTATCAAATTATCTTCGAATGATTCTTTAAATTTTTATGGAGATTCTATGAAAAATGAAATTATTATTGGTTATACCATGAAGGAAATTTCAGGACGTTTAATTTATGAAACAAGCTATTTAAAACCCGAAATATATGTCAGAAGCAAAGAGGGACAATTATTAGAAGGGTTTGAAATTCTTGTAGGTAATTTTCAAAAGGGTGACTCTATTGTCGCATTGATTCCTTCCAATCTTTTATTTGGAAGAAACGGTTCATTCATTAACCAAATCCCACCTTTTACTCCAATGAAGGTTAATTTAAAAATAAATTAAAATTTATTCAAATATGAAAATAGTAGGTTTTTTCTCTAGAATAATTTTACTATTAGATAATTCATAGACAGTTTTGGTAATAATCTTTTCACTTTTCCCTGTTAAATCAATAGCAATGCTTATTTTTCTGTTTTGAGGTTTTATTTGTTTTATTAGGTCTTCTAGAACTTTTTGATTTCTGTATGGTGTTTCAATAAAAATATGAGCCCCAGTTTTTTTTTGAATAATATTTATTTCTTTAATTCTATCTTTTTGTTCAATTGGGAGGTAACCATGGAATTTAAACTCTTGGCCATTTAACCCGCTAGCCATTAATGCTAAAATAATTGAATTTGGTCCGATTAGCGGTTTTATAGCTATTTGATGTTTGTGAGCTAATTCACAAATTTCTTGTCCTGGATCTGCAATTCCTGGACAGCCTGATTCACTCATTACGCCAACATCATTCCCATCTAAAAGATGATCTACTAGTTCTCTTATAATTTCTTTTCCTGTTCTTTTATCTACAATAAAAAAATTGGTATTATCTATATCAAAATTTGGATTTAATTTTTTAATAAATCTTCTACTAGTTCTTATATTTTCTACTGCAAAAAACTTAAGATTATTGATTAATTCAATAATGTAGGGAGGAATAAGTTTAATATTGAAATCTTCTTCATTATGAATAGGGACTGGTATTAGGTATAATATTCCTTTACTCATTTATCAAGATTTCACTTATTATTTTAGAGCAAGCATTTTCAAGTAATCTGTAAATTTTCTCAAATCCATCTTCTTCACCATAATATGGATCTGGTACAGAGGGATTATTTTCTGGGTCAATTATTTTTAAAATCAACTGAACTTTATTGCATTCTTTTTCATTAGAACACAATCTTATTATATCACGGTAATTGCTGGTGTCCATGACATATATTTTATCAAATTCTTTAAAATCATATGTGGAGAATTTTCTTGCTTTTTGATGGCTAATATCTATATCGTATTTTTTAGCAACCTTTATACTTCTTAAATCTGGTGAAGAACCTACATGCCATCCGGTTGTTCCTGCAGAATCAACATAGATATTTACATTACTTTCCTTAGATTTTTTTTCAAGTATTCCTTGAGCTAGGGGAGACCTGCATATGTTACCTAAACATACCATTAGGACTTTATACATATACTAAAAGATATTTATTGTACGCTTAGCTTTTTTTCTAAATCTGCAAGATAAGTTCTAAAGTGCTTATCTGTTTCTGCAAGATTGTTAACTGTTCTGCAAGCATGAAGTACTGTAGCATGGTCTTTGCCACCGCAATGCATACCAATATTAGCTAGTGATGACTTGGTCATTTTCTTAGAAAAATACATAGCAATTTGTCTTGCTTGAACAACTTCTCTCTTTCTAGTTTTAGACTTCATAAGTTCAATTGGAAGATCAAAATAATCACATACAACTTTTTGAATATACTCAATAGAAACTTCTCTCGCGGTATTTTTAACAAACTTGTCTATCATTTGTTTCGCCAAATCAAGAGTTATAGACTTTTTATTAAGGGAAGATTGTGCTATTAAAGAAATTAATGCACCTTCAAGCTCTCTTATATTGTTAGAGATGCTGTAGGCTAAATATTCTACAACTTCGGATGGTAATTCAATTCCATCAGAATACATTTTTTTGTTAAGTATGGCAATTCTTGTTTCAAGATCTGCCATTTGTAAGTCTGCAGAAAGTCCCCATTTAAATCTAGATAGAAGTCTTTGTTCCATTCCTTGCATTTCAACAGGTGCTTTGTCAGACGTTAAAACCAATTGTTTTCCTGTTTGGTGAAGGTGATTGAAAATATGGAAAAATACATCTTGTGTTTTTTCTTTACCAGCAAAAAATTGAACATCATCAATAATTAAAACATCAATCATTTGATAAAAATGAATGAAATCATTGGTAGAATTATTTTTAACAGAATCAATAAACTGATGAGTGAATTTTTCTGACGATACGTAAAGTACAGTCTTGTTTGGATGCCTATCCTTGATTGCAATTCCAATAGAGTGCCCTAAATGAGTTTTTCCTAGTCCAACACCACCGTAAATTAAAAGTGGATTAAAAGCTGTTCCTCCTGGCTTCTCGGCAACTGCGAAACCAGCAGATCTAGCCAATCTGTTACAATCACCTTCTATAAAGTTTTCAAATGAATAGTTAGGGTTTAAGTTAGAATCAACGTTAACTTTTCTAAGTCCAGGTATGACAAATGGATTTCTAATAGTTTTATTGCCAATATCTACAGGCATACTAACTTGCGGGTTTTTAAGAATGCTATTGTCTGTAGTAGGTATTTTGATTGTGTATGGATTTTTATTGCCACTGTTGTTTTCCATAACAATGCTGTATTCCAATTTAGCTTCAGCACCAATTTCTTTTCGTATGGTCTTTTTTAGTAAATCAACATAGTGCTCCTCTAGCCATTCGTAGAAGAACTGAGAAGGAACTTGAATAGTTAAAACATTGCTTTTAAGTTTTACAGGTTTTATTGGCTCGAACCATGTTTTAAATGCTTGAATAGATACGTTATCTTTAATTACTGTTAGACAATTATTCCAAGTTGATTCAAAAGATTTACTCATTTATTATAATTTATTTTGTTAAAAAAGGGTAGCTGTAAAAATAACAATTGAGGTAACCATTGAAAAATTTACTGAATGCTTAAACACCTAACAAATATTTAATAAAAAAGTTAAAAAAAAAACTTATTTGCTATTGTTTTTTAAAAATATTTTATTCTGAAAAAAAATCAAATTTTGGCATAGTTTTTTTTGGAAATATCGTTAACAGATAAAGAATTAGATTTTCCATTATTTTTTGAAAACTCTAAATCAATTCGTCCTAGAGCAAGCGCTCCCCAGCCTGCTTGATTGACAATTACATTTTTATTTTCTGAATTTTTCACAAGTTTGGCTTTTTCTAAAAAAGTATGTGTGTGACCGCCAATAATAACATCAATATTTTTTGAAAGTCTTGCTAATTTTAAATCTGAAATTTTATCGCTTTTATATTTATGTCCTAAATGACTAATACAAATAACAAAGTCACATTTTTCTTTGTTTTTAAGATAATTGGTCCAATAGTTACTTGTTTTTAAAGGGTCTAGATATTTTGTCTCTCCATAGTAATCTTTACCTACTAATCCTTCCAGTTCAATACCAAGTCCAAAAAAACCAATTTTTATTCCATCCATTTCCTTCACTAAATATTTTATTGTTTTTTCATTCATTTCGCTATCAGAAAATTCATAGTTGGAGCAAATAAAAGGAAAATTAGCATGGTGCAATACTTCTTTGAAACCATTTATTCCATTGTCAAAGTCATGATTTCCCATAGTAGATGCAATATAACCCATACTACTCATAATCTTCAGCTCCAAACTTCCTTTGAATTTATTAAAGTAAGGGGTTCCTTGAAATACATCTCCAGCATCTATTAAAACAACATTTTTTTCTTCGCTCCTAATTTTTCTAACAAGACTAGCTACTCTTCTCATTCCTCCCATTCCTGGGTAACTAGAATGATTTTCAGGAAATGAATCTATATGACTATGCATGTCGTTGGTATGTAAAATAGTAATTTTTTTGCTCCTTGTTTTTTTATTTAAAAAGCTAAAGCTATTTAACAGTGGAATTGAAATACCTGCTAAAACAATTTTTTTTATAAAAATTCTTCTATTGGAGAACTTGGACTCTGCCATCTATTTGAGCGTTTATTTTTATATTATTCTTTCCTAATTCCTCTATGTATCTAATAATTACATCTCTAAGTAAAAGTTTGGTGTTTAATAAAGTTCTACAGTTCTTAAAAAAAACCATGTCATCTCCGCCACTAGCTAAATAATTGGTGGTTAATACCTTGTAGGTTTTCAAAGGGTCATACATTTTATTACTAATCATACATCGATTGACTTTATCTCCACTTATTTTTAGTCTTATTCCACTCAAAGGAACACCTGATTTTCGTGAAATATTGGTGGTGGATTTATCTTTAATATATTTTATTAAATCATTCATTTCTTCACCTTGTATCTCCAAAATCAATAGATGATTGTCAAATGGCATTATTTGAAAAATATCGCCTATTGTTATAGAACCCTTATTTAGTGAACTTCTAAATCCTCCGTTATTTAAAATACAAAAGTCAGGATTGAATTCGTTTTCAGGAAAGTTTTTTCTTACATAAAGTATAGATAAATCAGAGATAAAATCCCCTAAAAGTCCTTCCGGACATCCAACTTCCATGGTAATTGAACAATGGTTAATTATCTTATCCATTTCCTTTGAAATAGAATCTCTATATTTTGAAAGTTCGATTTCTTCGAATTCTTGCTCAGATAAGTTTTCGTCAATATTTATAATGGAAGAGTTTGCATCTACTATTTTGTAACCTTGACAAGATAAAGTCAGTATAAAATATGCTGCAATTAAGATTGAAAAATTATAATAACGTTTTAACACATCCCTAAATTAAATAATATGTTCCAATCAACAACAAAGGTGAGAGTAAGATATGCTGAAACTGACCAAATGGGGTATTGTTATTATGGGAATTATGCCCAATATTACGAAGTAGCAAGAGTTGAAGCTTTGCGATCATTGGGAATTAGTTATAAAAATTTGGAAGCCCAAGGGTACTTATTACCTGTTTCTGATTTTAGGATAAAATACATATTACCTGCTTTTTATGATGAAGAATTATCTGTGAAATGTACTATTTATGAACTAACCAATTTTAAAATAAAATTTAAATACGAAATACATAATACGAATGGTGATTTACTCAATTTTGGAAATACTACTTTAGTCTTTGTAGATAAGGAAACAAAAAAACCCGTAAATTGTCCTGATTTTTTAAATAAAAAATTATTAAAATTTATCCATGAAAAATAAATTAATTCTTCTTCTAGCTACCACTACCATATTTATAAATGCCAGTGGACAATCGTTTAAAAATTTATATTTCAAATCTTTACATTATCTTGAAGTATATGATTATTCTGCTGCTTTGCCAATTCTTCAGGAAATGAAAGCCTTAGATCCTGAAAATTGTAACACTCATTTTTTTATAGGTAACTGTCTAATGAATATCCCAAATCGAGAAAAAGAAGCTATTCCATACTATGAAAAAGCTTTAGAAAGTTTGACAATAACTTATAAAATTGCAAACCATAAAGAAAAAAACGCCCCCTTAGATGCTATAGAGTTGTTAGGAAATGCCTACCATATGAATTATGAATTTGAAAAAGCTATAGAAAAGTATGAATTTTATGGCAACTTTTTATCGGATTATAATGAAGATGCTTTAAGGTCTAATAAAAGAAAAATTTTAAGATCAAAAAACGCATTAAAATTAGTACAAAACCCTGTGGATGTTAAAATTTATCCTATTGAGACAATCAACACAGAGTTCTCAGAATATAAGCCGTTGTTAAATGCTCAAGAAAATACAATGTTTTTTACTGCTAAAAAACCAGATGGATTGACAGATTCTAAAGACGATCAGGGAGATTTTTATGAGCATATTTATTACTCTGAAAAAGTAGATAACAATTGGACAAAAGCAAAGCTAATGCCTAATCCATTAAACACTAAAAAGAGTACATCTGCATTATATCTTTCTGCAGATGGTCAATATTTACTTTCTTCAATGGTAAATAACGACTTTAATGTTGGACCATTGGGAAGAGGAATTTTTGAATCCTATAAAAATGGAAACTTATGGACTGCCCCACAAATACTTCAAAACGAAGTCAATACAAATTACTTAGAAACGTCAGCCAGTATGGATTTTAACAAAAACATGCTCTTGTTTGTTAGTGATAGAGATGGTGGATACGGTGGAAAAGATTTATGGATGATTAAGAAATTAGAAAATGGTTCCTGGTCTTTACCACAAAATCTTGGCGAGCCAATTAACACAGAATATGATGAAGAATCTCCATATTTTCATTCAGATGGTAAAACTTTATATTTTTCTTCTACAGGACATTCCTCAATAGGAGGTCTTGATATTTTTAAATCGGAATTAGATTTAGAATTAAATTGGTCTTCTCCTAAAAATATGGGCTACCCAATTAATACAGTAAACGACGATCTTTCTTTCATTCCTAGCGTAAGTGGTAATAGAGCTTATTTTTCATCTGTTAGAAACGGTGGAAAAGGAAAATACGACATCTATGAAATGACATTACCTAACGAGAAAGAATCAAACTTAGCTGTATATGAAGGTTTGGTTACCAATCAAAATGGAAAACCAATTAAGAATATTAAAGTTTCTGTTCAAAATGATAATTTTTTCCCGGTATATAAAGAATTTCAAATTAATGAATCCTCAGGGAAATTTGTTTTTGTTTTTGAGTCAGGAAATAATTACAACATAAAATTTGATATAGATACATTAACTATTTACGATTCTATTAATGTACTAGAAAATGAAATAGGTATTTTTTCTTATTCTAAGTCTATAGAAATTGCAGAAGATGAAGTTATTGTCTCCAATGCTGTTATTGAAATTGAAGAAAAAATCACTATTGAAAAACAACCAATAGTAATAAATGATATTTTGGAGATTACAAATGTAGAAGAACCCACTGTTGTATCTTCAAATCTTTCAAAGGAGGATAATTCCAAACAACCAGAAGAATTAGAGCCTGTAGAGATAGCTAGTAAACAAATAGAGAAGGTTGAGGACTCATTGTCTCCACGATCTAAACCAATTATTACTGAAAATTCTAAGTCTATAGTTCAAGAAGAAATAGTTGCTAATCAAGCTGTTTCTAAGGTCGAGAAAGTAGAGAAACATATTTTATTTTACGACAATATTAACTTTAAAACTGAAAGTTCGGATTTATCCAATAGTGAAAAATCAAAACTTGATAAATTAATAGAAGATTTAAAAAGTAATCCTAAATGGACGGTAAACTCAATAGGACATACCGATAATACTGGTTCTATGAAATACAACCAAATACTTTCTGTATTAAGGTCAGAATCTGTAAAAACCTACATAATTAACCGAGGAATAAGTTTCAAGAGAATTGAAACAATTGGAATGGGAGAAATACATCCTTTAGCTGAAAATGTAGCTGCAGATGGTTCTGACAATCCAACAGGAAGAGCTGCCAATAGACGTGTTGAAATTCAAATCATTAAATAAGTGCTTCAAAAATTAACCATATCAAATTATGCGTTAATTTCTAAGTCAGTTATTGACTTTAAAAAAGAATTTACTGTTATAACTGGAGAAACAGGTGCTGGTAAATCTATTATTTTTGGGGCAATAGAGCTTTTAATTGGAGCTAGATCATCCAATAAAATTCTTAAGGATCCTAATACAAAATGTGTTGTCGAAGGTATTTTTTCTTTAAATGAACCAGTTCTAAAACAACTTGTTAAAATGGATTTAGATATTGAAGAAGATCTTATAATTAGAAGAGAAATTAGAAAAAATGGAAGCTCTAGATCATTTATTAACGATTCACCAGTAAAATTAGATCAACTAAAATTTATTAGTCAGTATATTATAGAAATAAATGGACAACATCTTATAAATAAGATGGGCTCTTTGAATTTTAAATACGAATTTTTAGATAGTTTTTTAGTTAAAAAAAATACTTTAGTTAGCTATAAAAATGCTTATTTAAATTATTCTAAATCTCTAGAAAGACAAAAAATAATTGTTAAAAAAGTAGATGTATTAAACGAAAAAAAAGACTTTTTAAAGTTTCAATTAGATGAATTGTCCAATTATGACTTCCAGAACTGGGATGAGGAAGCAATTCAAAATGATTATAAAATTGCAGCGAACCAAGACGAGATAAATGATATTTTAGAAAAAATAAATAATATCTATTCTTCAAACAGTGGTCTTAGAGATTTATTTGGAGATTTGAATTCTCAAGCAATAGACTTGAAAATACATTTACAAGATTTTACCTCAATTTCCGATAGAATAGAATCAATAAAAATTGAATTAGAAGATGTTTTTCATGAAATCAATCAAAACTTCTCTAATCTTAATGCAGATAAAAAAAATCTTCATGAACTCGACCAACAATTAAGACAAATTAATTTTCTTTTAAAGAAATTCAATGTTACAGATTTAAAATCCCTAATTCTAAAAAGAGATATTTTCAAGAAAGAACTTTCTGAATTATCTGAAATGGATCTAGAACTAAAGGAGATAAATAATTTAGTAGAGTCTAATAAAAAACTGTGTTTGGAAACTGGCAATGAACTTTTTAAACTTCGTTCTCAGAAAACATCTATTATAGAAAAAAAGATAAATAAAGTATTGAAAACCCTTTCCATGGGACATGCAAATTTTAAAATTGAACTAACAGAAAACAACTCTATTACAGAGTATGGTATTGATCAAATAAATCTTTTAATTTCTGTAAATAACAACCCTAAGTTTGCTCCTTTACATGAATTTTCGTCTGGTGGTGAGCTATCACGAATTGCATTAGCAATGAAATATATATCTTCTTCATTTAACAAAATATCTACCCTTATTTTTGATGAAATTGATTCAGGAATTAGTGGTAAGGTAGCTTCAGAAGTAGGTTCATTGTTGCAAGAAATCTCTTCTTCTTCTCAAGTTATTAATATTACCCATCTACCTCAGGTTGCAGCAATTGCTAAACACCATTTGAATGTCAATAAAAAGGAAATTGCAGGTGAAATGGAATCCAATATAACTTATTTATCTAAGGACGACAGAATTCAGGTTTTAGCTAAAATGCTAGGAGGAGATAAGACAGGGGAGGCTGCACTAAATAATGCGCTAGAACTTCTTAATTAACGATTGTCAATTTCGTCTGAATTTGGATGGCTATCTGCATCCCAAGAAAATTGATTAGTATTTATTTTTGGATTACTTGTAAGCTTACTAATTGAAGTCTTTATAGTTACCCCATCTTTTGTTTTGACAGAAGCTTCGGTAATTAATTTTAAGGATTCATTTACATTCACTAGGACGGTATGATATGTGTTTTTATCTGGCTCAGTGGGAAACATTTTAATTTTATGAATAGTTTGATTATTAACTATTGTTTTGTTCATATACTTAAATTTAAATCCTTCTTTCCATAAAGTGAAAATTTCACTTGGATTAAGTGTGTTGTCTAAGTCTTCTAATAAATCTATGTAACACTCGTTATCTTCAGGCAAATAGGTCCAAACATTGATACCGTCACATATTACTTCTCTTTCTTCTGTTTTATAATAAAACTTTTCGTTTTCTATAAGAGCATATCCATTTTGAACTTCATTTATATCCTCACTTTTTATTTCCAATTTAAAGTTGAATTTGGAGGCCTTATTTTTTTGAATATTATCACTAACTTCTTGAAGAATTTTCTCACATTTTAAATCCTCATTTTCTAAAGATTGTCCAAAAAAAGTAGGACTTATTACAATAAGGATTAATATCAGTAATATTTTATTTAATCTCATAATTTACCTTTTTCTCTTAGATTACTCAAAAACTGTTCCAAAGCCAATACGTCGGGAATTAATACATCTCTAGCTTTACTTCCTCTATGAGGTCCAATAAGACCAGTAGCTTCTAATTGATCTACAATTCTGCCAGCTCTATTGTAGCCTAGCTTTAGTTTTCGTTGTAATAAAGAAGCAGATCCTTGCTGGGCATTTACAATAACTTCAGCTGCATCTTCAAACAAGCTATCTAAGTCGTCGTCAATTTCTTTCAATTCATTAGCTTCGTCTATATATTCAGGAAGTAAAAATGCACTCGGATATCCTCTCTGAGAACCAATGAATTCAGCAATTTCGTCTACTTCAGGAGTATCTACAAAACCGCATTGTAGCCTTATTAGTTCATTTCCAGGCGAAAACAACATGTCTCCTCTTCCAATTAGCTGGTCAGCTCCTCCAGCATCTAATATGGTTCTTGAATCGATTTTAGAAGTTACCCTAAATGCAATTCTTGCAGGGAAATTCGCTTTTATGGTTCCAGTTATTACATTTACAGAGGGTCTTTGTGTGGCAATTATTAAATGTATTCCAACTGCTCTTGCTAATTGCGCAATCCTAGCAACAGGAGTTTCAACTTCTTTACCAGCTGTCATAATTAAATCTGCAAATTCATCAATTACCAATACAATATAGGGCATGTACTTATGACCTTTTTCAGGATTTAATTTTCTCTGAACAAATTTGTGGTTGTATTCTTTAATGGTTCTAACCATTGCTTCTTTTAAGAGTTCATACCTAGCTTCCATTTCTACACACAAGCTATTTAAAGTATTAACTACTTTGGTTGTATCTGTGATAATTGCTTCTTCCTCATCCGGTAATTTTGCTAAAAAGTGTCTTTCAATTTTATTATAAATAGTTAATTCTACTTTTTTAGGGTCTATTAAAACAAATTTAACTTGTGAAGGATGTTTCTTATATATTATAGATACCAAAATAGCATTTAAACCTACAGATTTACCTTGTCCTGTGGCTCCTGCCATTAGTAAATGAGGCATCTTGGTAAGATCTGCAATTAAAGATTCGTTAGAAATGGTTTTCCCTAGCGCAACTGGCAATTCCATTTTACTATTTTGAAACTTGTCCGAAGCTATTAACGACTTCATTGCTACTATTTCTGGATTAGAGTTTGGAACTTCGATTCCAACCGTTCCTTTTCCAGGCATAGGTGCAATAATTCTTATTCCTAAGGCTGCTAAGCTTAATGCTATATCGTCTTCTAAGTTTTTGATTTTAGAAATACGCACTCCAGGTGCAGGAATAATTTCATACAGTGTAACAGTTGGTCCAATGGTTGCTTTAATTTTGGAAATATTTATTTTGTAATTAAGAAGGGTTTCAATAATCTTATTTTTATTCCCTTCTAACTCATCTTTGTCAACAGAAATATTTCCACTTCCGTGCTCTGCTAGTAAATCTATATTTGGTAATTTGTATTCCGATAAATCTAATTTTGGATCGTATTCTCCAAACTCCTTCAACTTTCTATCTAAATCTTTTTTACTTAATTCTGTTTCAGTTTTTGCAACTTCAACCGCCATTGCAACTTCATCTATAGATTCAGAATTATCTTCTTTTTTTGATGCTGGTTTCTCTTCACTTATATTAACATCTAATTCTAAATCACTCGAGTCACTAGTAGTTTCATTAGACTTTAATTCTTTTTCCATTTCATTAGAATCCACATTTAGATCTAAAGATGTGTTTTCATCTGGAACTTCCTGCTCAGTTTCTATGTCGCTAGGTACAATAGTAAAACCATCCTTATCTGAAATATTTTCTTTAATTTTTTTAGAAAATTTGTTAAAGAAATCTACAACCCAGGATAAAGAGGGGTTAAATAATAAAACAACAGAAGAAATTCCAAAGAAAAAAATAAAAAACCCAGTGCCAATTTGACCAAAAACACCAACTAACCAGTTGTTAATTACCCTACCATAAAGTCCTCCCATAAAATCTAAATCTGATCTCTCAAATACAAAACCAAGAAAAGTACAAAGCCAAATTAAAGAGACAAAACTAACTTTTAATGTTTTGGTTATAGGCAGTAATTCGTATTTGAAAAGAGATTTGAAACCAATAACAAAAAAAACTAAGACAAATAGGTAAGAAGCTACACCGTACCAAATTTTTAAAAACCTATGGGCTATGTAAGCACCAAATTTACCCAACCAGTTTTGTATTTCACTTTCTTCCCCGTTAAAAACAAAGCCAATTGACTTTCCATCAATTATACTCAAGTCGTATTTCCAAGTAAAAAGATAGGACGTAAAAGAAAAGAAAAGATAAACAGAGATAAGAACAAGAAATAATCCAGAGGTTTTATGAAATCTTTCATCTGCAAAAAAAGCTTTTATTCCCTTGAAATATTCTTTATTGCTTTTCTTTTTGGAAGAGTTAAATTGAAAGTTTTTGTATTGGTTTTTAGCAGTCATTAATTATATTTCAAATGTAATGGAAACTAAATATTGATTCTTACAAATACAAAAGGTATTCTTAACGAACGTTTGTTAGGAATTATTGAGTCATTAGAGCTCTGAAATCCTCCATTTTATAGATGGATGTCTTGTTGTCAATCTCAAAAATTTTTGGATCTATATTTTTTTTTGTCATCTCAACAGCTAAGTAGGTAGAGATAATATTATTAGAAATTATTTCGTAATAAATTGGAAAACCTTTTAATTTCTTAAAATTAATATTGTAAGAATTGTCAATTTTATTGGTGTAATAAATAGTGGATGTGGTTGATTTTTTGGTTTTTTTATTTATACTATTGATAATAGCTTTTTTACATTCTATTCCTAAAAAATTCTCAGACTCTTCAGTGTAAATGATATTTTCTACTTCGCTTGTGTCGTTACCATCTAAAATAATTCCAAATTTTTTATCCATTAAATTAATTAGTAAAATATTTCTTTTTAATAGTGTGTCAATTATGGTTGTTTGCGTTCCTATTTTTGTGCTTTGATCAATCCTAGCCAATTCTCCAGAGATATAAAAATCAAGTTTAGTAGGCATTGTAGCTATTTCATTGAAAGTAGAATCTAAACTAGTATGGGTTATTTTATAACTTATCAAACCTTCAAAACCTTGAGAGAAATTAGTTAGGGAAATTAAAACGTATAAAAAGGAGATTAATCTATTCATTACAGTCAAAAATTGAAAGCATTGCTTTTATTTCTTTTAAATATTCTTTCATATTAGAAAACGTATATTTTTCTTCTAATAGTAAAAAGTCATCTTCTGGGTTTATGTTTTTGATACTTACTGCCTTAAAATGCATTTCCATCCCATATTGCTCCACACTGTATTCCATTAATACATCATTAATCATATTAAATGGAGTACACCAGTTAACATTTTTTATTTTCAAATCTTTAATTGTAATAATTTCATAGATGGAATCGTTCTGTAAACATTTAATTTTTATCTTATTACATATTTTATCTAAAAAAAATATTTCTTGTGAACTAACTTTGGTTTTCTCATAATTGGGTAAATCTTTCAAAAGATAGTCTACGTTATTAGAATCTATAATTGTGTATTTTTTATTATTACCTAATCCAAATAAAAGAGTAGCATTTTTTTTATAAGAATTATTAATTAAGCCAAGACTTGAACTTTTCGTATTGAAAATAAATTCATTTTTAAACTGATCATTTGAAAAAGTCATAATCATCTTTTTTGGCAATAGAAATAGGTGAGATTCCTCATTTTTTTCTAAACAAGGATAGCTTATTTCGTAAATGATTTCACCGCCTATTGGCTGTTTTATTTGCTTGAATTCACATTGAACTAAAATTAATACAATGAAAGAGGGTAGTAATATTTTAAATAGAGTTTTTACCATAAAAATTCAATAGTGAATATATGCGTATTTTTTAATAAAAACTAAGAAACCTATTGTATTTAGAGTTTTCTGGAGTTTTGAAATCTTTGGAACTTATTGAGCAAATAACTAATTTTTTCTTTTCTGTTTTTAAAAGGCTAGTAGATTGAATTTTTTGTTGGTAAATTTCAACACCAATTTTTTTTGAGTTGTTGCTAATCCAAGTAAAAGAACAATTATTTTCAATTAATTTTTTTGCTACTAGTTTTCCTTTTTTTCCAGAACCCCACAATACCAATTCATCTTTTGGTTTAAATTCATTTTCAATTAAATATTTTATTTTTAAAGGAATGAAATTTTCAAATAGATAGTCTTTGCTATTCCTAGAAGTCCGCATTGGATGGTCTCTCCATAAATGAATTATTTCCTTTGTTGTCGTAAGTTTAATTTGGTTGTAATATACTCTAAATAAAAAATCATAATCCTCTGGATAGTTCAAATTTTTAAAACCTTTGATATTTTCAAAATCAGATCTATGCATCATCCAACTGCAAGATGGAATAGTACATTCTTTATATATTTCTTTGAAATTTTTTTTATTGGATGTTAGTTCCTTTAGCCAATTTGCATATTTCAAATAGCCATTTCCCATTGGTTTTTTACTAGCGAAATACTTTACATTTCCTACAGCTATATGTTTTGTTTTTTTCTTTTCTAGTAATGATCTCAGTATTTCAATTTTATTTTCACTCATTACATCATCTGCATCCATCCTAGTTATATACTTTCCTTTTGCAATTTCACTTCCAGTGTTTAGTGCATCAACTATTCCTTTTCCAACATTATTTACAAGCTTAATTCTTGAATCTTCAATTGAATATTTAAATGCTAATTTTTCAGAATCGTCTGTAGAATGATCATTAACCAAGATTATTTGTAGTTTTTTATGGGACTGATTTACTATAGATTTCAAGCAATCTTCAAAATAAGGAAGTGGATTTTTATAAGGGATAATTATGCTAACCATAAAATTATTTAAGAATACATTGAAAAAAATATTCTATACAAACATTGATTTTTATATTTGTTTTTTGAAATTATAAAAAAATGTTTGAAAACTTACAAGATAGATTCGAAAGAGCCTTTAAAGTACTAAAAGGTCAAGGACAAATCACAGAAATTAATGTTGCAGAAACTTTAAAAGAGGTTAGAAGAGCTTTATTAGAAGCAGATGTAAGTTTTAATACCGCCAAAGCTTTTACTAACCGAGTAAAAGAAAGGGCCTTGGGACAAAACGTTCTAAACAGTATTTCGCCAAGTCAATTACTTGTGAAAATCACCCAGGAAGAACTCACTGAGTTAATGGGAAGTGAAAAAGCAGATATTAATGTAAATGGTAACCCTGGAATTGTTTTAATGTCTGGCCTTCAAGGCTCTGGAAAAACAACTTTCTCTGGTAAATTGGCAAATTACCTAAAAACCAAAAAAAATAAGAAACCATTACTAGTTGCTTGTGATGTTTACAGACCCGCAGCTATTGACCAATTGCATGTTGTTGGCGATGGTATAGGGGTAGAAGTATTTTCTAATAAGGAGGAGAAAAGTCCATTACAGATTGCGAAAATGGGTGTTAAACATGCTAAAGAAAATGGATTCAATATCGTTATTATTGATACTGCCGGTAGATTGGCTGTAGATGAGGACATGATGAAAGAAATTTCTGATTTGAAAAAGAACATTAATCCAACTGAAACTTTATTTGTTGTGGACTCCATGACTGGTCAAGATGCAGTAAATACTGCCAAGTCTTTCAATGAAAAAGTAGATTTTGACGGTGTTATTTTAACTAAGTTGGATGGAGATACAAGAGGTGGGGCTGCATTATCGATTAAATCAGTAGTTAATAAACCCATTAAATTCATTGGAACTGGTGAAAAAATGGATGCTATAGATGTCTTCCATCCAGATAGAATGGCCGATAGAATTTTGGGAATGGGAGATGTGGTTTCCTTAGTTGAAAGAGCCCAGGAACAATTTGATGAAGAGTCTGCAAAGAAGTTGCACAAAAAGATTAAGAAAAACCAATTTGATTTTAATGACTTTAGAGATCAAATAGGCCAAATTAAAAAAATGGGTGGTGTAAAGGACATTGCCGGTATGATTCCAGGAATGAAGAAAGCCATGAAAGGAAGCGAAGTAGATGAAAATTCATTTTCACCAATTTTAGCAATGATAGATTCAATGACGCCCAAGGAAAGAGAATTCCCCGACTCTATTAATATGCAAAGAAAAAAAAGAATTGCTATGGGAAGTGGTAATGATCTCAACGAGGTGAACAAGCTTATGAAGCAGTTTAATCAAACAAAAAAAATGATGAAACTCATGAGTAATAAACAGAATATGATGAATATGATGAAACAGTTTAAAAAAATGGGTGGTAAAATGCCTATGTAGCTTATGGAATTATTAGACGGAAAAAAAACCTCCTTAGAAATTCAAAACGAATTATCTGTAAAAGTGAAGTCACTTGTTGCAAATGGGATAAATCCTCCACATTTAGTAGCAGTATTAGTTGGAGACGATGGCGCTAGTAGAACCTATGTAAATGCCAAAGTAAAAGCATGTGAAAGAATTGGTTTTAAATCTACCTTACACCATCTTAGTTCAGATACAAGTGAGATAGAATTTCTTGAAGTCATAAAAAAATTAAATGAGGACGATTCTGTAGATGGTTTTATAGTTCAATTGCCTCTTCCAAATCATATGGATGATCATAAAATCACTCTTGCTATTTCTCCAAAAAAAGACGTAGATGGTTTTCACCCTGAAAATGTAGGGAAGATGGCTCTTGGGTTGCCTACTTTTTTACCAGCAACTCCAAATGGTGTTATGGAATTATTAAAGAGATACGAAATACCAACTGAAGGTAAAAATACTGTAGTTATAGGAAGAAGTAGTATTGTGGGGACTCCAATGAGTATTTTAATGTCTAGAAAAAGTAATCCAGGAAACGCTACAGTAACTCTTGCGCATAGCAGAACAAAAAATTTAGAACAAATATGCAAACAAGCAGATATTTTGATTGTTGCAATTGGAATTCCTGAGTTTGTTACTTCAGATATGGTTAAGCCAAATGCGGTAGTTATTGATGTAGGTATTCATAGAATAGAGGATTCTTCGAAAAAAAATGGATTTAGATTAATAGGAGATGTGAATTTTAGTGAAGTTTCCCAAAAGTGTTCTTATATAACACCAGTTCCAGGTGGAGTAGGACCAATGACCATAGCCTCACTATTAATGAATACATATATTGCTTCTAATGAGGGAAATTAAAAAAATACTCATTGCTAACAGAGGAGAAATAGCTCTTAGAGTGGTTAAGAGTTGTATGAAAATGGGTATTAAAACAGTTGGGATATTTTCTGAAGCTGACAAGGATTCCCCATTATTAGAATATGTTGATGAGCAAATTTTAATTGGCCCTGCCCCTTCAAATAAAAGTTATTTAAACCAAGATTTAATTATTAAAAAATCATTAGAAATGAAGGTGGATGCTATTCATCCAGGTTATGGTTTTTTATCTGAAAATGCATCTTTTGCAGAAAAGGTAACTAAAGCTGGAATCATTTTTATTGGCCCTTCTCCAAAATCTATAGAGATAATGGGAGATAAATTATCTGCAAAAAAAACAGTTTCTAAATTTGATATTCCTTTAGTTCCTGGATTAAACGAAGAGATAAAAGATGTAGATAAGGCAATGCTTGCTGCTGAAAAAATCGGTTTTCCTGTTTTAATTAAAGCCTCTGCTGGTGGAGGTGGAAAAGGAATGAGAATAGTTCATGAAAAAAAGAATTTTAAACAACAAATGAAAAGAGCAGTTAGTGAGGCAGAAAATTCATTTGGAAATGGAGCTGTTTTTATTGAAAAGTATCTTTCAAAACCTAGGCATATTGAAATTCAAATATTAGCAGATCAACATGGAAATGTAGTTCACCTTTTTGAGAGAGATTGTTCTATTCAAAGAAGGCACCAGAAAATAGTGGAAGAAGCTCCTTCGGCAGTTGTTTCTAAGGAATTAAGAGAAATTATGGGAAAAGCTGCTTGCAATGTAGCACGTTCTTGTAATTATCACGGAGCAGGAACTGTAGAATTTATATTTGAAAATAACTCTTTTTATTTTTTAGAAATGAATACTCGATTACAAGTTGAACATCCAGTAACAGAAATGATTACTGGACTTGACTTAGTAGAAGAGCAAATAAATATTGCTAAAGGTGAAAAATTAACAATTTCTCAAAAGGATTTGAAAATTAATGGGCATGCTATTGAAATAAGAGTGTGTGCTGAAGATCCATTTAATAATTTTATTCCTGATACTGGTATTATTGAACTCTATGAAATTCCTAGAGGAAATGGCGTAAGAGTAGACGATTGCACCAAAGAAGGATCTGAAGTTTCTATATATTATGATCCAATGATTTCTAAACTAATTGTACATGCAGATAACAGAAAAGAAGCTATTGAAAAAATGATAAATGCAATTAATCACTACACTATATATGGAATAAAAACCACTCTTTCCTTTTGCAAATATGCACTTAACCATCCCGATTTTAGATCGGGAAATTTTGATACTGGATTTGTTAATTTATACATGGAAGATTATAAGTCAATGGTTGTTGAAAATAATTCAAATAAAGTTGGATTAGCTGCAATTTTTCAATTGAATAAAATGGATAAAATCTCTACTTCTTTTCTTCCATCTACTGCTACTAATTGGCTAAGAAACAGGTAATACTGTCTTTATGTCAGTTTATTTGTCAGTATGATTACTTGATTTCTGCCAAAATTCCAGAATTTCAAATGAATTTACCGATGGCATATACTTTGCATATTCTAGATAAAATTTAAATATTATTAAAATGGCAAAAATTATAGGCATTGATTTAGGAACTACCAACTCTTGTGTTAGTGTAATGGAAGGGAATGAACCAGTTGTAATACCTAACAGCGAAGGCAAAAGAACAACTCCCTCAGTAGTTGCTTTTGTTGAAGGAGGCGAAAGAAAAGTTGGAGACCCAGCTAAGCGACAAGCTATCACCAATCCTCAAAATACAGTTTACTCTATCAAAAGATTTATGGGTAACAGATTTGACGAAGTAAGTAAAGAAGTTAAAAGAGTTCCTTATAAGGTAGTAAAAGGAGACAACAATACTCCTAGAGTAAATATAGAAGATAGAAAATATTCTCCTCAAGAAATATCTGCAATGATTTTACAAAAAATGAAAAAAACTGCAGAGGATTTTATTGGTCAAGAAGTTTCAGGAGCTGTAATAACAGTCCCAGCTTATTTTAACGACGCACAAAGACAAGCTACAAAAGAAGCTGGCGAAATTGCTGGTCTTAAGGTGGAAAGAATTATTAACGAACCTACAGCTGCTGCTTTGGCTTACGGAATGGATAAGTCTGGTAAAGACATGAAGATTGTAGTTTTCGATTTTGGTGGAGGTACACACGATGTTTCTATACTTGAGTTAGGAGATGGTGTTTTTGAAGTCCTTTCAACAGATGGAGATACCCATCTTGGGGGGGACGATGTAGATCAAAAAATTATTGACTGGTTATCTGAAGAGTTTAAAAAAGACGAAGGGATAGATCTTAAAAAAGATCCTATGGCATTGCAAAGACTGAAAGAGGCTGCTGAAAAAGCTAAAATTGAGCTTTCTTCTTCTGCTTCAACAGAAATTAATCTTCCATACATAATGCCAGTTGATGGAATACCAAAACACTTAGTGAGAAGCTTAACAAAAGCCAAGTTTGAGCAGCTAATAGATGATTTAGTTAAAAGAACTATTGATCCATGTAAATCTGCTTTGAAAAGTGCGGGTTTGTCAACATCTGATATTGATGAGATAATTTTAGTAGGTGGTTCTACTAGAATTCCAGCAATTCAAGAAGCAGTAGAAAAGTTTTTTAGCAAATCTCCATCTAAAGGTGTAAATCCTGATGAAGTCGTTTCTCTAGGAGCAGCTATTCAAGGAGGGGTATTAACTGGTGAAGTAAAAGATGTTCTACTATTAGACGTTACGCCGTTATCTTTAGGAATTGAGACTATGGGTGGTGTTTTTACAAAATTAATAGATTCTAATACTACTATTCCTACGCAAAAATCTCAAGTATTTTCTACAGCTGCTGACAATCAACCATCTGTTGAAATACATGTTCTACAAGGTGAGAGATCTATGGCAGCTGATAATAAAACAATTGGTAGATTTCACTTAGATGGTATTCCACCTTCACCAAGAGGAGTTCCACAAGTTGAAGTTTCTTTTGATATAGATGCCAATGGTTTAATCCAGGTAAAGGCAGTTGATAAAGCTACCAACAAAGAACAATCTATAAGAATTGAAGCTTCTTCTGGTTTGTCTGAAGAAGATATAGAGAAAATGAAAAAAGAAGCTGAAGCTAATGCAGATGCCGATTTAAAGATAAAAGAAGAAGTAGAAAAAGTTAATGCTGCTGATAGTCTAATTTTTCAAACAGAAAAGCAACTCAAAGAATATGGAGATAAAATTCCTGAGGAAAAGAAAAAACCAATTGATGAAGCTTTAGCTGAACTAAAGACTGCACATGCTGCTAAGGACATAGCAACCATAGATACAGCAATGGAAAAATTAAACACTGCTTTTCAAGCTGCTAGCCAAGATATGTATCAAGCAAGTAATGGGGATGCTGCTGGTCCTGCAGGAGAAGAGCCTAAAGCGGATGACAAAGGAAAAACTGACGAGGAAGTTACAGACGTAGATTTCGAAGAAGTTTAACTCCAAAATAAAAACTTATATAAAAGCTGGCTAATGCCAGCTTTTTTTTTGAATAAAATTTTATTTAATAAACATTTTTTTTTCAATTGAGCCATCGTCGTATATGTAAAGCAGAATTTTATTAAGCTGTTTTTGACATTCTTGGCCCATTATGTTGACTATTTTAATAATTTGTTTTTCTCTGTTATTAAGTTGTTTTATTCCTGTGTTTATAGTAAAAGATCTTACTGCACGTACTTTGTACTCCAATATTTTCCCCCTGAGAACCGTGAAATTACTAGGATACACAGCATAAGAATATCTGAAATCAGTTGTGCTGGGAGATTCTGTAGAACTCCAGTAAGGGTACAAAGGGGCAAAATCATCAAATAAATGCCCTCCATTATTAAATGCAACTGAATCAATAAGAACTCGATGAGTGAAAATTTCTTCTAATTCATTTTTTGAAGGTAAATACCAGTCGTTGAATCCTTGATTATTGGAATTAACACATTGATGAACAGCAAAATTCCCTGAATTATAAAAGGTTATGAAATTTTGCGTATTAATTATCCCTGAGCCAATAGATGGTGAAGATGTTCCAGGAACGTGAGTAGAATAATTTCCCCAACGGGACAACAAACTATCTAGAGATGTATTAACCATAGGATTTGGATTTGGAATATCGATAATATCAACTATGAGACCACCTCCAAATGAATCTAAATAGAATACCACGCCACCTTGATAGTAATCACCTATAGATTGTGATTTGCAATTAAAAATTAGTAGAAATAAAAAAATAAATGGTATAATTGTTTTTGTCATTTTGAATTTATAATACTTTCCCACAGGTAAAAAGATAATGTGAAATACCCATTATTTAAAATTGTTTTTTTTCTAATCATTGGTATTTATATTGAGATAAATTACCACTTATTTCAAGTTGAAACTTACTTATTTTTTTTATTTACTTGTTTAAGCTTGCTTTTTTTGGAGCTTGTTTTAAAAAATACAAGTTACACTAAAAAGTTTTTTTCTGAGGTCTTAATTGCTTTATCCATTGTCTTTAGTGGAATATTAATAGTAGATTTTAAAAGTGATTCGCAAACAAAAAATTACATTGGAAACGCAAAAATAGTTAAAGAAAAAAAGAAATTTAAGACCAATCTAGCGATATATCATCCAATATTTATTAGTCAAAATAGTGTTAAAATTAAATGTGAAGTTATTAGTATTGAAAATAATTCTACAATAGAAAAACATATTGGAAAAGTTCTTATTTATCTTCCAAAAGATAGTCTTTCAGTAATGCTTCTCCCTGGTGATGAAATATCTGTTAATTGTTTTTTTAATCAATTATCTAATCCAAAAAACCCACATCAATTTAACTATTCTAAATATCTTCAATCTAAACAAATTGAGTATACAGCCTTTGTGTCTGATTGGACTTTTCTTGGTTCTTCTTGGACTCTAAAAAGGTTTTCTACAATTGTAAGAAATAGATGTCTACAATCATTTTGTGAAAGTGGACTTAAATCCAATGAATTTGCTATTGCTTCGGCACTAACTTTTGGATATAAAGACGAATTGAATCAATTTGTAAAAGGAGTTTTTTCTAAAACAGGAGCAATGCATGTTCTTGCAGTATCTGGTTTGCATGTTGGAATTGTCTTTTTACTTATTTCCAGCCTTTTTAAATTTTTAAAAATATCTCATAGGTTTAAAATATTTCAACAAATGGTTTTAATTTTTTTTGTTTGGGTATATGCTATAATTACAGGGTTAAGTCCGTCTGTTTTAAGAGCAGCTACTATGTTAACTTTTTTTTCTGTTGCAGAGATTTTTAATAAATCCACTAATATTTATAATATTCTAGCTTGTTCGGCAATTTTCTTACTTTCAATAGATCCATATTTAATTACTGATGTTGGTTTTCAATTAAGTTTTTTTGCTGTTACTGGCATTATTTATTTGTACCCTATTATATTCAATTTAATTTTTGTAAATAATTATATTTTAAAAAAAATATGGTCTATTATCTCAGTTTCTATTGCCGCACAAATTGCTACTTTTCCTCTAAGCATTTATTATTTTCACCAGTTTCCCAATTTTTTTTTATTGAGTAATCTTTTGGTTATTCCTTTAGTATTTATTTTGTTAATAATTGGTCTATGCATAATAGCTTTTAATTTTTTGCCTTATGTGTCTATTTTTCTTGGAAAAATTTTAACTATTATAATTTCATTTATTGTTAAAGCTTTGTCACTTATTGAATCCATTCCTTATTCTCTTACCGATGGATTATTTATTTCTGTTTTTGAAACATTCATGCTATATCTTCTAATTTTATTGATACTTTATCAGCTTAGATTCAATTTTAAGTTTTTAAACTTTCTTATTCTTATAATTGGAGTTTTCATTGTTTCCTTAGACTTTTCAGAAGATCAAAAAAGATTAGATAAAAGAAGTATTGTTGTTTACAGTATTCCAAATCATACGGCAATCGACTTAATTGAAGGGAAGAATCATTTTTTTATTGCGGACAAAAAGCTTTTAGAAAATGAAAAGCTTATTAATAATTACATTAGAAATAATTGGGACTACAATGACTTAAGAACTCCTAAAATTTTGAATTACGATAGCTTAATTTCAAAATCTATCGTATGGAAAAATAAATCAATTGGGTACATCAATGAAAAATGGAATTTTAGTTCTGATTTAGATTTTGCAATAATTGATAAAGATTTTCCAATGAATAAGTTGGAAAGTTTAATTAATTCAAAAACTATAATTATTCTTCCAAATATTACATACCATAAAAAAAACAAGATTAATACTCAAAGTTTTTCTAAAATTCCTTCCTTTATTCACGAGTTAAGAAAATCAGGTGCTTACATTTACCATTTTTAAAGATAATGCTTAAAAAATCAAAAAATAAATGGAACCTAGACTATTCTTTTTTAGAGAAAAAAGGATATAAAGATTTTGCTTCTAGATTAAATCTTAATAGTGAAAAGTCTGCGATAGCTTTTAAAGTTTTTTTTAATAGTTTAAGAAAGGAAGCAAGAGAGACCAAACAAGCTAGTTATTTATTAGTAAAATTTCTTAAGGAGGGTAAGCTTTCTAAAAAGGAAGAAAAAGAATTAAAGCTTCAATTTTACGATGTGCTAAAAATAATGGGAGTTGGAATCCCTTTCTTTATGATTCCAGGGGCAACAGTTTTAGTGCCATTTTTAATAAAATTATCTAGGAAGTTAGGGTTGGATATTATTCCAACATCTTTTAAAAAAGATGAAGACTTATAAACTAAATTTTTTTATCTAAATTAGACAGAATATAAATTTTTACTAAAAATGAAAAACTTACTTGCTCTAATATTATTTTTAGTTCCATTTTCATTATTTGCAGGAGATTGGGATGGTGCTGAAGTAATTAAAAAGGAAGTTTGGAAAATGTCTCCGTTGTTTTTCATTATTGCTAGTTTATTTATTGGAATTATCTGCAAGCATTTTCTTAAAAAAGTTCCTATTCCATTTACAGTAATTCTTCTTATTATTGGTTTAATTCTAGGAGTTGTTCACCGTTTTGAATGGTTAGAAAACATTTCCTTGCTTGACGAATCAATCTTTTGGGCTGGGCATATAAAACCAGAAATTATTCTTTATGTTTTTCTTCCTACTTTAATTTTTGAAGCTGCATTTGATTTGGATGTACATACTTTTAAAAAATCTTTTTGGAATGCCTTTCTAATGGCAGTTCCTGGAATTATTGTGGCTATTTTCATAAGTGCGAGTATGGCCATGGGAATAAAACATTTTGGAATTGGATTTGGAAATTGGGATTGGTATGTATCTCTTATGTTTGGATCTGTTATTTGTGCAACTGATCCAGTGGCTGTAGTTGCACTATTAAAAGAACTTGGTGGTGGTAAAAAACTTAGAACTCTAATTGAAAGCGAATCTCTTCTAAATGATGGAACTGCAATAGTAGTTTTTATGATTTTTTACTCTGCAATTAGCTCACAAATAGCAGGAGCTAGCAATCCTGAAATAATTGGGAGTGCTATTGATTTTATAAAAGTAGCTTTTGGAGGTGTTGCTATAGGTGCTGCTATTGGATTTTTGACTTTATCGCTTTTTAAAACAGTTTTTAACGATAGTTTATTTGAAATTACTGCAATAATAGGCTCTGCTTATCTAACATTCTTCATTGCAGAAAGTTTTCATTTATCTGGTGTAATTGGATTGGTTACTTTGGGACTGATTATGGCAGGAAGAGGAAAAACAAGAATTAGTCCAGAAGTTGGTCATTTCCTTCATGATTTCTGGGTATTGGCTGCATTTATTGCAAATACTCTGATTTTTATTGTAGTTGGAGTAATAATTGCTCATCGTACAAGGTTTGAAATGGAAGATTTTATTGATTTAGCCATTGTCTATGTAGGTATTCATATTATAAGAGGTTTCATTATTTTTGTCTTGTTTCCATTGATGAAAAAAATAGGATATGGTGTTACTGTAAAGGATTCTATTGTTTTATGGTGGGGAGGATTAAGAGGTGTTATTGGTTTAGCAATGGCCCTAATTGTAGCTGAAACATCTAGCATTCCCCATGATATAAGAGATCAATTTCTATTTATAACCGCAGGAATTGTTCTTTTAACATCTTTAATAAATGCAACTACTATAAAAGCGCTGGTTAAAGGTTTGGGACTAACTAAAGTTCCTTTAGCAAAAGCAACTTTAGTAAACCACACTATTGACAAACTTAGATATAGTGCAGAACTGAGATTAGAATTAATGAAAAAAGATAGATTCATGGGAGGAGCAGACTGGAGTCACGTTGAAAAATTCCTTCCTGCACCTTGGAGTCCATCTAAAGATGAAATACTAGATAAAGTAGAAAATGGTCTAATTAAAGAACTTAGAATAAACTTATTAAATAAAGAGAAATCTTCATATTGGAAATTATTTAGCAAAGGTTTATTAGGAAGATCAGCTTATAATTTATTAATGAATATTAATAACGAACTCTTAGACCAAGGTGGTGAATTTTCTATTGCAACTTCTACCAATATAGATTTATTATGGGGAAGTTCCAAAATATTTAACGAAGTTCAAGATTGGAAAATTTTAAGAAAATCGTCCAATAAAGATTTGTTTTCTCAGCTATATACTAATTACGATGCTGTAAGGGCAATGATTAAATCTCAGGACGACCTAATAGTTCTAGTTAAAAATTTGGAATCAGACAATTCCAATACTGAAGACCAAATTGTTGTATTTAAGACTTTAATGGAAGAGGTAAATGAGAAAAAAATTCAAGGACTTACGTTTTTAAGAAATTTAAAAAATGCATTTCCCGAAGTTTACAAAACTATTGAAACCAGACAGGCAAGTAGAGATTTATTGAATTTTCAAAAAACAGAACTTACTAGTATGATTAATTTGGGTAGGGTAGATAAAGATGATTCTGATAAGTTCTTTTTAGAAATTGAAATGAAAATGAGCAATCTTCTAACAGATCCACCAACATTTAAACTTCCTAAATCACAGGATCTCTTAAAACTTATTCCTTGGATTGAAAAATTGGATGACTCTTTGGTTATGAATTTGTCCAAAATTATTGAAATTAAAATCTTCCCTGCAAATTATTCATTTGATAATGAGTTAAACTCCAATAATATAGGGATTTTGGTTAGAGGAAATGCAAAATTTAATGATAATGACCAGTCTAATGATTTAGAAATTGGTTTTATTATTTCTAATAGGAATAAAAAAATCACCAGTTCAAGTAAAGTTGTTTCCAATTCTCCACTTACTTTAATTTGGATTGCTGAATCCAAATACAATTCTTTTGTTGAATTGGTTAAAGATTTTGACAACCAAATCAGCTAATTTTTTGAATGGATTTGGATAAGAAATCTAGAGTCAAAAGCTATATTTACGATGGAATAGTCATTTTCATTGGAGTTTTTCTTTCTTTCTTTGTAGAAGATTTACGAGTTCAGAATCTTAACGACCACAGAAAAAACCAATATTTAAAAGACCTTAGATTGACACTTGATGACGATGTGAATCAGATAAATCATCTTAAGGAAGTCTTAAATAAATCGGTTAGCTATATCAATCAAATTCAAGATGACATTGACCAAAATCATAGTCTTTTGAACGACTCAATAACCATAAGTAAGTTAATTGATATTGAAGTTGGTATTTCCTTTTTTTCTAAAGATGGAATTTATAATCAACTTATTGCAACTGATGCATTTGAATTAATTAAAAGCACAGAACTTAAAAATATTTTATTGGAAATGTACAACCATTTAAAAGAGAGAAATATTGCCACATCAAATGAAATTGATCAATTTAATATTGGATTTAGAAGAACAATATTAGAGAATTTTAGAGTTAGATTTGATTACGATTTGTTAGATGGTGAATTTTATGGAAATAGGTCTTTGAAAGTTTTCGAGTTCAATAAATCTTATTATGCATCCAACGACTTTTATGGAATTTTGTCTCAAGCAAAGTTGTATTCCAATATGTACCAAAGGCAATTAAAAGATTTACATGATATTTATATTGAAGCTATCCAATTGGTAAATAAGGAAATTAATATAAGTTCATAAGAGGAATACTAATAATTGAAACAAAAATGATTTAAACTTTAAAATACAATATATTTAAGTTATGATAAGAAGTTACTTTAAAAATATCCCATTTAAATCGCATTATTTTTTTTCTTTTTTAATTTTTCAATTATTCTTTTCTATTGTTTTTGCTCAATCGATTAATTTTAAATACGGAGAATTTGATTTAACTAATTCTTATGAGGATTTCCTTAAAGAAGAACCTGTCGGGCCATCTTTAAATCAAACAAACTATTATAAAATAATACGGTTTAATTCAATTCCTAAGAGGGATACTAGAAGTGAATTAGAATCAAAAGGAATTCTTTTTTTAGATTATATTTCTCAAAACGCATATACAGTTTCTATTCCTTATAATTTCTTGAAATCTAATCTTGTTGGCTATGACATTACTCATGTACAGGATATTCCTAAAATTTTAAGATGTGATCCTGCAATTTTTGAATCTCCTATTCCACAATGGGCAGATAAAGGCAATAAAATTAATCTGGAAATTATCTTAATGAAAAATTATGAGTTAAATTTTTTCCTAGAATATTTAGATGCTTTAGGTTCTACTATTATTGACATTAATAGTTCTGCAAACATTGTAAGATGTGAATTTCCTAAAAATAAATTAATGGAGCTTTCGGAAATTCAATACGTTAATTTTATTTCTTTTATCTCGGCACCTGGTGAACCCGAAGATACTGGTGGGAGGTCTTTACACCGATCAAATTCTATAAATACACAACTTTATAACGGTCGTAAATACGATGCTTCTGGAGTTAGTGTTTGTGTCAATGACGATGGATTTGTTGGTCCCCATATTGATTTTAAAGGTCGGACAGAGCAAAGTACGGTCACCAATGATTTAAATGGAGACCACGGTGATATGGTTGCGGGAATACTTGGTGGAGCAGGTAATTTAAATCCTCAATACGAAGGAATGGCCAAAGGTGCTAAAATACACGTTAGACAATATAGTTCATCTCTCCCGAATTCTGTGCAATTGAATAATGATAGTAATGTTATGATATTTTCTTCATCCTATGGCAATTCATGTAATGCAGGCTATACCTCCTTGTGTTACCAAATTGATAGAGAAATAGTATTAAATCCGTCTCTGATTCAAGTTTTTTCTTGTGGAAATTCAGGAAATAGCAATTGTGGTTATGGTGCTGGGTCTGGCTGGGGAAATATTACTGGTGGCCATAAGCAAGCCAAAAATGTAATTGCTACTGCAAATTTAAATTATAATGGAACTTTAGTTTCTAGTAGTAGTAGAGGCCCAGCTTCCGACGGAAGAATCAAACCAGATATTGCTGCTCATGGAAATGGTCAGATATCTACAGACCCTAATAATATCTATAATGCAGGAAGTGGGACATCAGCCGCAGCTCCAGGAATTTCTGGTGTTTTGGCACAACTATACCAAGCTTATAGAGAACTAAATTCAGGTTTAGACCCAGAATCAGGGCTTTTAAAAGCCTGTTTGTTAAACACAGCCCAGGATTATGGAAACACAGGTCCAGACTTCTCTTACGGCTGGGGAATTGTCAATGCATTGAAGGCTGTAAAGGTTTTAGAAGAAAATAGATACCAAGATTCTTTAATTGACAATGGGGAATCACACACGATTAATTTTACAATTCCAGAAGGAACTAAAGAAGCAAGAATTATGTTGTATTGGATGGATCCAGAAAGATCTCCATCATCTTCCATATCTCTTCTTAACGATCTTGATTTGAAAATAAGTAACAACAGTAGTGATTTCTACCCTTGGGTTTTAGATCCTACTCCAAATTCTTCTTTATTGTCCTTGCCTGCAACCACTGGTGAAGATCACTTAAATAATATGGAACAGGTTACAATATTTGATCCTGTATCAGGAAATTATTCTGCAGAAATATCTGGTTTTAATATTCCTGTTGGGCCACAAAAATACTACCTACTATATGAATTTATTTCCGATGAAATTATAGTTACTTATCCAATAGGTGGAGAGGGAGTAATTCCCTACAGAGCAGAATTTATTCAATGGGATACCTATGGTACTCAAGGATATTTTGATGTAGAATATTCTGTTGACAACGGAGTTTCTTGGACTACAATTGGTAACCAAGTAAATGGTTCATCTAGAATAAAGCAATGGCCAATTCCAAATTCAGTTTCTGGACAAGCGCTTGTTAGAGTTTCTAGAGATGGGATTTCAGGTCAGTCTTCTGATGTTTTTTCAATTATAGATTTCCCTAAAAATATTAATATAAATAATGTTTGTGAATGTGATTTTTCAATAAGCTGGAACGAAGTACCATTTGCAGCAAAATACGAGATTTCAGTTTTAGGTGAAAAATACATGGATTCTATTGGCTCTACAACCGAAACTTCTTATAATATTCCAATAGATAATCCAAATGATGAAGTTTGGTTTTCTGTAAGGGCAATTACTGAAAATGGCACTAAAGGGGTTAGAGCAGTAGCAGAATATTACGACGGAAGTGGTGTTTCTAATTGTTTGTTAAATTCTAATTTCTATACCAACAAATCACAATTATGTACAGATTTTCCAGTGAATCTATTTGATCAGACCATTGGATGTCCAATAAGTTGGGATTGGAGTTTTATCCCAAATACAGTTACTTATTTAGAAAACACCAATTCAAATTCACCAAACCCTGTAGTAAGTTTTGAAAATGATGGTTTGTATCAAGTAAGTTTGACCACCGAGAATGCAAATTCAATAAGTTCCATTGAGAAGAATGATTTTTATAATGTTATATCTGAAGACCTTTTATCGGAAGAAATAGAGCTTTCTGAGGATTTTAGCGCTTTAAATTTCCCTCCTGAAAATTGGGAGGTTTTAAATATTGGTCAAAATTCTTCTTGGAAAGATACCAGTATATTTACTCAAGAAGGGTTGCAAAATAGAGTTGCTTATTTTAAGAATAATTTAGATGGTGATTTTGATAAACTTATTACTCAACCTATTTATTTGGATAATGAACTGTCCAATCCATATTTGTCTTTTGATGTTTTTTATTCTTCGATTTCCGATAGTTTTGAAGATGCTTTGTTGGTAGAAGTTTCTCAGGATTGTGGTTCTACTTTTACAGACACTATTTATTTTAAATCTGGAAAGTTTTTATCTACGGATATTCAAAATAACTCGACCAACTCTAACCACCATACATTCAGAAATGAATCAGTATCACTAAAAGAGTTTCTAGGAAAAAGAATTAATATATCCTTTCTAAGCAATAGCGACGGTGGTAACAATATTTATATAGATAATGTAAATCTTACAAATAGATCAACAGAAGATTTCAATCCATTAGTTTTTGAAATATTTCCAAATCCAAGTTCTGGAATTTTTAATTTATATTTTGAAGACTTTTCTATTGAAAATTTTGGCTTGACTATTGTGGATATTTCTGGTAAATTAATTCTTGACAAGGATTACTCGTTTTCAAATGGTAGCCCAAGAATGGTTTCTTTAAACTTGTTGAATATTTCTAAAGGAGTTTATTTGTTAAGAGTTAATGCTAAGGATAGAAGTATCGTTAGGAGATTAGTTATAAGTGATTAAAAAAAGTCCGAAACATATTTTATGTAACGGACTTTTTAGTGATCGCGCCAGGATTCGAACCTGGGACCGCCTGCTTAGAAGGCAGGTGCTCTATCCAGCTGAGCTACGCGACCAATTTAAGCCGCAAAAATAGAAAAAATGTTGGACTTCCTAGTTATCTTTTATATTTAGTGAAAAAAATCTATAGAATTTAATTTACATAAGAATTTTAAAAGATATTTAAGCAATAAATTTCTCTTAGCAGATTAGTTTATATTTACACGAAATTTATAAGTACCCAACACCTAATACATATTTATCGTAATTATTATAAATTATTTTTCATAAACATAATATGGTCTTTAAAAAAGTTATCTTTTCATTTTTTCTATTTTATTCTCTAAACATTTTAGTAGCTCAAACTAATCCTCTAAATATTCAGCAATTTGCTCATATACCAAATAGTGGCTTTATGGTTCCCTCTGAACTAAATGATATTTGGGGTTGGGTAGATAGTGCAGGAAATGAATATGCTATTGTAGGAATGAATGATGGTACTTCTATCATTGATTTATCCGATCCACTTAGTCCTCAAGAAGTATTGTTTGTACCTGGAATGAATTCTATTTGGAGAGATATTAAAACCTATGGAAACTATGCTTACGTAACTACAGAAGCTATGAATGGATTATTAATAATTGATTTATCTAATCTACCAGACAGCGCCAACACCAATACATATCTTTATACTGGTCCATCCAATGCCCAGTGGCAAAGAGCTCATAATATATATATTGACGATAGAGGATATGCATATATTTTTGGAGCAAATAGAGGATCGGGCGGTGCTATTATATTAGATTTAAACCAAGACCCAACACAACCAGTAGAAATTGCCGATATCAATAATTGGTATGTTCACGATGGTATGGTAAAAGGCGATACTTTATTTCTTGCTAATGGAAATAATTCTCTTTTTTCTCTTTGGGATGTTTCTAATCCTTCTTCTCCAGTTTTATTAAGTCAAAACCCTACTGTTGGATATTATTCTCATAATATTTGGTCTTCAGATGATGGAAATTATATTTATACAACAGAAGAAGACAATGGTGGACATCTTTCTGAATTTAATATTTCCGATTTAAATAATATCGATCTTACGGACAAAATACAAGCTGAACCGGGAAATAATATAATGCCCCACAATGCATTTTATATCAACGATTATATAGTTAATTCTTACTACACCACCGGAATTCAAATATTTGATGTAAAAAGTAAAGGGAATATAGTTAATGTTGGTCATTTTGATACATCTCCTAACTTTTCTGGTCCAGGATCCAACGGTTGTTGGGGAGTTTATCCTTACCTGCCAAGCGGAATTATAATAGCTTCAGATATTGAAAATGGTTTTTTTGTTTTAGATCCAGATTATAAAAGAGCAGCTTATTTGGAAGGAATAATTACCGATGCATCTAGCAATACATCATTAAGCGGAGTAACTGTTGAAATACTCAATAGCAACAACAATACTCTATCTAATGTTGGGGGAGAATTTAAGCTTGGAACACTAAATTCAGGGACTTACAGTGTTGTTTTCTCTCATCCTTTATACCAGTCAGACACTATAAATCAGGTAGTTCTTCAAAACGACTCTACTACAATTTTGAATTTAGTAATGTATTCTTTAACTCCTCTAAATTTAAATATAGAAAGTAAAAATTCAGCTCTTAATTCTTCTCTTTCTGGTGTTGATTTTACTATTACTAATGAAGATTTTACTTACAGCGGAACTACAGATCAAAATGGTTTATTTACCATTAACAACTTAATTCCTGGATCTTACAATATTTATGCAGGTTTATGGAGCTACAAAGACTTTTGTGTGGAATCATTGAATATCATTAGCGATAATACTCCATTTTTAATATCTCTTGAGGAGGGTTATAGAGATAGATTTAACATCGATATGGGTTGGACAGTAAATTCATCTGCAGCATCTGGATTGTGGGAAAGAGATATACCTACAGTAACTATCTATAATAATTCAGATACGTGTAGCCCAGCTTTTGATAGTGAGGATTGTGGAAATATGGCTTTTATCACTGGCAATTTGGGCTCCTCTCCATCGGCAGATGATGTAGATTTAGGGTACGTCCAATTAGTATCTCCTACTATTTCGCTGGATTCAAACCAAACCAACTATTTACACTGCAATCTATGGTGGAGAAATTTTTTAGGTGGCACTACATCGGACGATACTCTTTTTATAGATGTAAATGATGGTGTTAATAAAGAAAATTTATTTTTTATTCATAGTGATAATCCAAAGAACTGGTATAAGCTTTCTCTGGAAATACCAAATACTATAAATCTTAGTAGTTTTAAAATTGAAATAACTACTGCAGATTGGGGTTCTGGAGTGGATCATTTAGTAGAGGCAGGGATTGACAACTTATATGTAGATAACGATCCCTCTTCCAATATCAGCCAAGTTCAGCCTTCTTTAATCAATGTATTTCCCAATCCCACACCAGATGGAATACTACAAATTCAAGGTATAAAAGTGCCATTTGAATATAGTTTATATAATATTTCTGGAAAATTAGTACAATTTGAATCTAATAATTTCAACAAGGAGATTGAGATATTAGAAAAGGGAATTTACATCTTAAGAATAAAACAGGATTCAAAAGTCTTCTACAAAAGAATTATCTTTTAGAAGATTTTATTTCTAAAATCTTTCTAAGCACATCAAAATATAGTGTAACAGTTAGAAGTAGTGTCATTAGCCAAATAACAATAAGATTGGCACTGAAAGTATCCAATTTATAATCCAAAAAATATTTTGATGGAGCATAAAAATGAGCTCCAAAATATTTGTGGTTAACAGGGTCTAAATAAATAGGATCTGATTTTTGGATAAGTCCAGTTTCGTCTTCAGTAATAAATGTCAAAGAGTTAGAGTTGGTTACAAAATCTTCAAGACTATGATTATTGTAATTGTTTTTAAATTTTTGAAACTGATACTTTTTAAGATAGGACATTAGGTTTTTATAAGATCTATATTCCTTAGAAGAAATTACTTTTTGTTTTTTTAAAGCTCTAAGTTTTCTTATGAAAGTAGTATCTGGATCAGTTTCACGAATTAAAATTTCATCTTTTGAATTAGAAGCTGCATTGTACTGGTTCATGTAATAATCTCTGATACTTGTAAGATAATTATGAAGCGCTAAGTAATCTTTTTTCTCCATATTGTTGTTTTTAATTGTCAACAGGAGCTTTTCTACATCTTCATCACTATAAAGATCTGATGAATTGAAGTTTTTTATTTCTTTTCTAACTTCATTAATTATAATTTGTCCATCTCTTTTAATTTTGTCTAATTCTGTGTGTAGAGGATTTTCTTTCTGAGTTATTCTATAGAAATTAGTTAGTTTAGAATCTAGATTACTTTCCCATTGATCTTTTTTCCAATTAGCAAAAGACATTTTTTTATCAAATTCAAAAAACCGCTTTTCATACTCGTTGTCCTTGAACTGAACAACGGTCAATGCCTCATAAGCCCATCTAGATGCCATTACATTTCCAATAGCTGGAACTTCAGATTTTGAAGAAAAATAGGGGTGAAGCTTGTCAAAAGGAACAATAATACCACTGAATAAAAGCTGTGGAATAATACAAATTGGAATTAATATATAAATGACTTTTACAGAGTTAAAACTGGCTGAGATATTTAAGCCAAGTAAATTGGCAAAACAGGAAGTTGAGAAAAGAATCATCCAATGCGCGAAAAATAATCCATGAATTCCTAGAATAAAATTCCCAACTAATACGTAAAATACTGTTTGAATTGCAGAGATTAAGAACATGATTCCAATTTTTGAAAACAAGTAACTGCCTTTGCTTAGATTCAGAAACTTTTCTCTTTGAAGTATTTTTAAATTGCCTATGATTTCCTCCGAACTTGTAGTAAGTCCTATAAATAAAGCAACTATTACAGAAATAAAGAGATATTGAGGAAGATTATCGCTATTGTAGAAAGTATACTCTAATTCATGTTTTAAATAATTAGTTTCTAAATACTTCATGAAAAATGCTAGAATACCTGCAAGTAAAGGAGCCTCAAAAAGGGTAATAATCATATACTGAGTATTGGTCAATTTCGACTTTACATCCCTTATAAAAAAGATTCCAAATTGTTTCAAAAGACTTGGTATTTTAAAAATACTATCTGGAATTTTTTGTTTTTTATTTTCGTTGGGTTTAGGATCAATTAGTTTTTTATAATGTTCGTTCCATTCTACAGGAGAGACTTTTCTATTTCCAGTAAGTTCCCCATATTCATCTACCACCTTCATATCGATGATATTAAAAATCTGTTCTGGATTTACATTTCCACAAGTTTCACATTCGCTTTCATCTGCATTTACATGGTTTATTAATTTCTTGAAATAAACTACTGCATCTACAGGATCTCCTTTATAAATTGGATATCCACCAACATCAAGAATAATCAATTGGTCAAACATTTTATAAATTTCTGAAGATGGCTGATGAATAACTACAAAAATTAATTTTCCTTTAAGAGCTAGTATCTTTAATAAATCCATTATAATTTCCGAATCGTTAGAAGAAAGTCCAGAAGTTGGTTCATCAACAAATAGTATCGATGGTTCTCTAATTAGCTCTAGGGCAATATTTAATCTTTTTCTTTGACCACCTGAAATTGTCTTAGAAAGAGGATTACCTACTTTTAAATCCTTGGCCTCAAAAAGTCCAATTGACACAAGAACCTCGTTCACTAATTCTACTAATTTATCATCCTCATAATTTCCAAAACAGAGTTTTCCATTATAATATAAATTCTCAAAAACTGAAAGCTCCTCAATTAATAAATCGTCTTGGGGAACAAATCCAATAACGCCCTCTAAAAGTTTAGGACTTTCATAGAGTCCAATTCCGTTAATTTTAATTTCTCCGCTAGATGGAGGATAGTTACCGTTAAGTACATTTAATAAGGTAGATTTTCCTGAACCTGATCCACCCATAATTCCAACAAGTCTTCCAGATTCTTCTTTGAAAGTAAAATCGTATAAGCCTTTTTTACCTGAAGAGAATTCATATTCTATATTATTAGCAGTAAATTCTATCTTTTCATCACTAGTTTCTAAAAGAAATTGGGCTATAATATCGCTGTAATAAATTGGTGCAATTTTGCTGTTCTTAATCGAGGATCCTTGTCTTATAACCTTTATAATATTTGGAGAAATCGCTTGTCCGTTTAAAAATAATTCTTGATTTCCAAAGTAACGGATAAAATAGGTTTTTACTGAAGATACTCTAAGAACTGAAATACTTCCTTTGATTCCTTCGGCATATAGTTTCTTACCTTCTTTATCATCGTTGTCTAATTTTGAATTTATAGTAAGATGATTGTCGTGATTTGCTAACTTATTTGCAGATGATTCTGCAAATTGTAATATTTGTTGGTACTCTTCATTGGAAATATTAAAAGTGTCTGCTACTGTTTCTGCAAATGCCAATTCTTTTTCTGTATGCAAATCATCAGCAAAAATAAATTCTAAGATTCTTATCAAAACAATTACTTTTTGTCTTTGTTCTAATTCTTCATTTATTTGAGTACATATTCTAAGTACTTTAACAGAGTTTACAGAAGTTCTTTTTTTCTTGCTGTCTTTAGCTCTTTTAGTTCCGTGTCTTTCTTTAATGAATTCGTCAAATATCTTTAGGTATTTAACAACAAGTTCGGATGTTAAATCTTGTTTTAGTAAGATTTCAACAATGTTTTTAGATGAGTCTGCAGCAATAATTTCATCTGATTCTTCTATTACATCAATTTTTGCCACAATAGCAAAAAGTTGCATAAGAGCTTTAAGAATTCTTTCACTCATTTAAATAGGTTTAAACATGAATATACCAAAAAATTAAACTTGTTTTTTTATTTTTCACAAAGATTCAAAATTTGAGTACCTTATTTGTATAAAATTTATTTTCCTTTACAAATATATAACTCTTCAGTCTTCAAAATAAAGAATGTCACAGCAATTAAATAATAAAGAAATAATCAATTTTATAGATGTAATCATTCCTATTGCTGTACCAAAACTTTTGTCTTATCATTTAAAAGTCGGAATGAGATTAAACATCGGTCAGCGAGTGTTGGTTAATGTTGGAAGAAAGAAACAGTATTCTGCAATAGTATTTAGAGTTCACCAACAAAAGCCATCTTACAAAACAAAGGAAGTTTTAGAAGTTTTAGATAATGAGCCAATTGTAAATTTAAAACAGCTTGAACTTTGGGCATGGATTTCTAGATATTACATGACTACATTGGGCGAGGTTATGATAGCGGGCCTTCCAAATAGTCTCAAGCTAAATAGCGAGTCCATGTATTTGCCCTCATTTAATAAATATACGGATAAGGAATTATCAGATTTAAAACCAAGTGAGCAAAAGATTGTAGATGCCTTAGAACACAACCAGCAAATGAATTTGAAAGAAATTTCAGACTTATTGCAAATAAAATATCCCCATGTTTATATAAAAAACTTATTGAACTTAGGATGGATTAAAGATTATGAAGCTCACCAAGAAAAATACCGAATAAAAACAATACAAAAAATAAATCTTCACTCCAGTTTTAAAAAAGATGAAAGGCTTTTAGAGGATGCTTTTAATAAACTTTCTAAAGCACCTAAACAAGAAGAGTTGCTTCTAAAATTCTTACAGTTAAACCAGGACTTGTCGGGTAAATCGGTGATAAAAAAGAAACTTTTGAGTGATTCTAATTTGTCAGCTTCAGTTTTAAAGGGATTGGTAGATAAAAATATTTTAGAAATTGAAAATATTGAAGATAGTAGGATAATAGATGTCTCTAATATTTCAAAAAAAATGCCTAATCTTTCAGATTTCCAATCCATAGCAATAAAAAAAATTGACAACTATTTTAAAAATGGAACTAGTTTATTACTTCATGGAGTTACAGGAAGTGGGAAAACTGAAATTTATATCCAGCTAATTGCTCAGCAGTTAAAAAAGAACAAGAAAATATTGTATTTACTACCAGAGATAGCTATTACAACTCAAATTATCCAACGTTTGCAATCTTTTTTTGGAAACAGAGTTGGTGTTTACCACTCAAGGTTCAGTCTTGCAGAGCGTACAGAACTGTGGTACTCAATGATGAATGAAAAACTACATCAATACGATATAATTTTAGGCGCAAGATCTGCTATATTTCTTCCTTTTAAAGATTTGGGGTTAATTATTGTCGATGAGGAACACGAGACTTCTTATAAGCAGATAGATCCCTCTCCAAGGTATAATGCTAGAGATGTGGCTTCAAAAATGGCTCAAATACACAATTCAAAATTATTATTGGGGTCTGCAACACCAAGTATGGAAATGATGGAGCTAGTAGAACAAAAAAAGATTGGTTATGTGGTTTTAGATAAGAGATACCATGATGTTTCTATGCCAGAAATACAGTGTGCAGATTTAAAAGTTGCTCATAAAAAGAAAAAGATGCGAGGAATATTTACTCCTTTGCTTTTGGATGCAATTCAGGATACGCTACGAGAAAATAAACAAGTTATTTTATTTCAAAATAGGAGAGGGTATGCTCCAAGAGAAATGTGTATGGTTTGTAGCTGGACACCAATGTGTAAAAAGTGTGATGTAAGTTTAACTGTACACAAATATAATCCTGTAATGAAATGTCATTACTGCGGATACACCACCAAACGAGTAGAAAATTGTGGTGCTTGTGGTTCATCAAAAATGTCAAAATTAGGAATAGGAACTCAAAAGATTGAAGAAGAGCTTTTTAAGCATTTAGGTAAAGAAATACGAGTAAAAAGAATGGACTGGGATACAACTAGAAAAAAGACCTCTTTTCAGAATATTATTGACCAGTTTGAACAAAAAGAAATTGATATTTTGGTAGGTACCCAAATGGTTAGTAAGGGTTTAGACTTTGATCATGTTGGCTTGGTAGGAGTAATGCAGGCAGATGATTTGTTGCATTATCCTGATTTTAGAGCATATGAGCGTTGTTTTCAACTTCTAACCCAGGTAAGTGGCAGAAGCGGAAGAAAAAATGAAAGAGGAAAAGTGATTTTACAGACTTTTGATCCTTACCATTGGGTAATTAAAAAGGTAATGGAATACGATTTTAAATCTCTTTATAAACAGGAATTAGCAGACCGTAAGCATTTTAAATATCCACCATATTTTAAGTTAATTAAACTAGTTCTAACCCATAAAAATTCTAGTTATTTAGTAGTGGGTGCTAACAACCTAGCTATTGAACTCAAAAAAAGACTAGGTGAGAGGGTACTAGGTCCAGAATTTACCATTATTCCAAGGATAAATAATTACTACAACCAACAAATATTACTTAAGCTAGAGAATGCTTTGTCTTTAAGTAAGGTAAAGGAGTTTATTCAGCTAAGTATAAATGGTTGGTCAAAAAAAGATATTAATAAATCTATCAGGGTAAAAGTGGATGTAGATCCTATGTAGATTTTTGAAAAACTCTAAGAGTAGGATTTTCTCCCCACTTATTTCTTTCAGGCATAGTGTCTCTACAGAAAAGAGCCAATAGCCATATAATTCCAATAATAGGAATAATAATAAATAAAATAGTCCAACCACTTTTACCTACGTCGTGAAGTCTTCTAACGCTTACAGAAAGTGATGGAATAAAAATAAAAATAGAATATAGTGCCGTTAAAACACCAATATTGCCTGCAAATTTAAAATCAACTGAGCTGTCAATTATAGTAAATAGTAAACTTATAAGAACAGAAAAAAGATTAAAAAGCCAAAACTCTTTTATTGTAGATCTAGTTTTAAAATCTCCATATTGTTTTAAAACCTTAATATAAATTTGAATCATTAATTGAATATATATTGTATATATTATGAATATACGAATTTAATCGATAACTTCTGTTTTATATTAAGTAATAGTAATTTAAATCAGATAAATTGAACAAATCAATTTTATCATATGTTAAAAACATTTACTTCTATAAATTGTATATTTATCATTAAATACTTGTTCTAGCTTAGTTCTTTTTCTTAAAATAATTTAGGGTATTGGATTTTTGGTATTTTAATCCTTTAGCCCTTCAATTTTAATTATGAATAAATTATTATTATTTATTTTTTCTATAGCATATACAATAAGTATAAATGCATCTCACGTCCCTGGTGGAAATATTTCTTATAAATGTATTTCTCCAAATACTTATGAAATTACACTCACAGTGTATGAAGACTGTGGAACAGCTTTTATTTCTTCATCTCCTGAGTCTATTAATGTTAGCAACTCATGTGGAATTCCATTTTCTAATAGCATAAGCTTACCAAATTTTGTCTATCAACAGGAAGTATCACAATTATGTGATTTACTTTTACCCCAAAGTGAATGTAACGGTGGGGTTTTTCCAGGAGTTTATAAACACGTATGGAAAGGGATAGTGACCCTGCCCAGTAGCTGTGACAGTTGGATTTTTTCATTCGACGGTTGTTGTAGAAATGCTTCTCAAAATCTTATTGGTACAGGCAATGCCTACTACTTTGAAACGGTGTTAAATAGCAATACCTCACCATGTAATAATTCCCCGGTTATTTCAGGCTCTCCAATACCTTACAGTTGTATAAATCAACCTGTGATTTATAATTTTGGAGTTTTTGAAACAGATGGAGATTCGCTTGTTTATTCATTATTAAATGCTTTGGAAGACCCTGGTATTCTAGTACAATATCAATTTGGTTATTCTGGCTCAAGTCCAATTAATGGAATAAGTATAAATTCAAGCACTGGTGAAATTACATTTACTCCAACTATTCAAGGTAATTTTGTTGTAGTTGTACTTATTGAAGAATTTGACTCTAATGGAAATTTAGTTGGTTCAATAATGCAAGATTTTACTTTTGAAATTATTAACTGTACAACAAATTTCAGTCCTGTACCAAATCCAATAGGTTTACTAAATCTTACAGGAAATTCTACCCAAACTTCTTTATTTGATATTCAAGCATGTGAAGGAGATTTTTTATGCTTTGATTTAGAGTTTTTGGATGGGAATCCTCAGGATTCATTGATTATTAGTTCTAATATCTCACAACTATTTACTGGTGCTAATATGATACAAAATTCTTATTCTTCACCTGCTTCTGCTACCTTTTGTTTTACTGTTCCCCCAGGATTAGGCGCTTTTACTACTATTAATGTTGAGGCTTATGACAATGCTTGTCCTAACAGAGGAATTACTTCTGCTGCTGTTGGATTATCTGTAATCTCAAGTACTACAGTGGGACAAGATGTTACTATTTGTGAGCAAGATTCCATATCACTTTTAGCTTTAGGAGGATCTAATTTTACATGGTCTGTTTTAAGTGGAGATCCAATTGTAATAGGAACAAATTTTTCTTGCATTAATTGTTCAAATCCTATTGCTAACCCATTGAACACCACAACTTACAAAGTTGAAAGTAATTTGTCTGGAGGTTGTGCCAATATGGACACAATAACAGTCTCAGTAGCTCCAGATTTTAATTATATATTAACTCAAAGTGGAAATAGTACTTGTCTTAACTCCAATATCCAATTTTTAGCACAACCTTCAATTCCAGATAATTATACATTTCAATGGGCCCCGTCAATTAATCTTGATAATAGCAATATAAATAATCCTTTGTTCAGTTCTTCTATGCCTGGAATCTTTGATTATCAAATAAATATTTTTAATGGTCAAGGTTGCCATAAAATAGATACTCTAACTGTCAATGTTATTCCTTCTTATTCACCACAAATTACTTTAACTTCTAGTGACTCTATTAGTTCTTGTGGAGATACTGTTCTTATGAATCTTATTTTGGAAGGTAGTGCCCCTGCTGTTTGTGGTCCTAGCGCTTCAACTGTCTGCAATTCAAATGATACTATATTGTCTATAGGAACTGTAAATGGGTCCAATACACAGTTTTCATATCCTGCTCCATTTGGTCACTATTATAAAAATGCAAAGCACCAATTTTTATATAGAGCTAGCGAATTGCAAACAGCTGGTTTGACTGCTGGTAAAATAACAGAGTTAGCTTGGGAGGCATTATCTCAAAATGGAGCTACCAATATTTTTTATGACTACACAATAAAAATGGGATGTACCAATCTAAATATTATTAATAATTGGATTCCAAATTTAAGTACTGTTTTTAGCCCTCAAAATATTAGTCCAATTATTGGAATAAATAATTTTCAATTAACTACTGCTTATGAGTGGGATGGTATTTCAAATTTAGTAATTGAAATATGTTTTAATAATTTAAATAATGGTACGTATACTTACAATTGGTCCACCCCTTACCAATTAACTCCTTATTTATCAGCACTTTATTTCAGAAGTGATGTTACACAAGCATGTTCTTATAGCTCTAATCCAACAGGAATTGAAAATAAAAGACCCATCACTTATTTTAAATCGTGTTCTACAGTTCCAGATCCAGGAAGTTTTACCTATCAATGGACTTCATCCTCTTTTATATCATCATCGACAATTCAAAATCCATATGTGCTACCAAATCAAAATTCAACATATTCTGTTGTAGTAACTGATACAAATGGTGGATGTTTAGACTCCGCTAGTATAGATATTATTTCTATTTGTGATACTTGTTATTCTCCTAATTTCACAATTGATTCTCTTGTTTGCTTCGGTTCAAATAATGCTTCAATAACTGGTTTTCCTGTTGGGCTTAATAGCCCTTTTTGGATTTTTGAATTAAAAGATTTTGTAACTAATAATTCAATTTCCATTGATAGTAATGTTACTTCCTCTTTTGTAGTTAATGGCTTAAGTGCAGGAACTTATTTATTGAGCTCATTAGATACATTGGGATGTTCTGCAGATACAGTTATTACCATTTCTGAAGGTTATATACCTTCAATATCCACAAGCAATGACACAACTATTTGTGACGGTGATACTATTCAGGTTGAAGCATTTGGAGGGACTACTTTTAGTTGGTTAAATTCTGATTCCATTAGTAATATAGCAATAAGTAGTCCACTTGTGTGGCCAACAAGCACAACATTGTACTCTGTTGTAGTTAGTGATGCTAATTCATGTGAAGACACTACTGAAGTATTAATTACTGTCAATCCAAAACCAGTTGTAAATGCTGGATTGGACCAAGATATTTGTTTTGGAGATTCTACTTCTTTAAATGCTTCAGGCAGCTCTGTGAGCTACTCATGGAATAATGGAATTACCGATGGGATACTTTTTGAAGCCAATACAACTCAAGACTATATTGTAGTTGGTACGGACGTTAATAACTGTACCAATCAAGATACCGTTACTGTAAATATTTTAAGTCTGCCAACTATTGATGCTGGTCAAGATGAAACTATTTGTTTTGGAGATTCTATTCAGCTTTCTGCAGTTGGAGCTGATAATTATCTGTGGTTACCAAACAACGATATTAACAGCAATATAATTTCAAACCCTATTGTCTTCCCTGCTAGTCTTACTCAATACGTAGTAACTGGAACGGACTTAAATAACTGCTCTAACAAAGACACAGTGCTAGTTTTGGTAAATGATTTGCCTATAATAGTTACATCCAATGACGCATCTATTTGTTATGGAGATAGTACAGTTATTTCTGCAAGTGGTGGAGCTACCTATCAATGGTTAAATCAAGATTCCATTAGTAATATAAATGTGTCAAATCCAGAAGTTTGGCCTTCTTTAAGCTCTACTTATCAAGTGATTGTTACCGGGACTAATAGCTGTATTGATACTGCAGAAATAAATATTCAAGTAAATAGTTTACCATTGGTAAATGCTGGTATTAATCAAAATATATGTACTGGAGACACTGCTCAAATTAATGTTGTAGGTGCAGTAAACTACCAGTGGAGTCCTAATATAAATATTTCAGCAACCAATACTAGCACAATTAATGCTTGGCCAGAAGACACTACAAGTTATATAGTCACAGGAATAGATGCTAACTCTTGCATAAATAAAGACACTATTGATATTAATGTTTGGAATTTACCTGCAGCAGATGCTGGTGAAGATCTATGGATATGTCCTGGTGGGTCTCTGACATTATCTGCAATTGGTGGGATTACTTATAATTGGTTTCCAGATTCAACACTTAGCTCATCGGTTGGAACTCCAACAGCTAGTCCATTTGATGACGAAACGTATGTAGTGGAAGTAACAGATATAAATAATTGTATAAATTACGACACTCTATTTTTGAAAGTTGAACAAAATGTCCCAACAGACGCTGGTGGAGATACTATAAATATATGTGGATCGACAAGTGTTGTCTTAGGAGGAACCCCAACCTCACCAATTGGTTCATCATACCTTTGGACTTCTTCCTCAAATATAACTAATCCAACTAGTTCAAATCCAACTTCAGTCCCAAGTGTTCCAAGTTGGTTCACTGTACAGACAACCAACGATACTTGTACAGGAATTGATTCTGTATTTGTAGACTTTTTTAGTGATGTTGTAGGGAATTCATCTATTGATACTTCAATATGTTTTGGAGAAACCACAACCATATCCGTTTCTGGAGGTAGTTCCTATTTGTGGTCTCCAATAACGAATTCAATAGGAGATACCATTCTTATAAATCAATCTTCTGCAAATCCAATTGTATCCCCTAGCGAAACAACCATCTTTGAAGTCTCCATATTTGATACCAATGGGTGCTATATAATTGATACAACAATCGTCAATATAAAACAGCTACCAACTTTGGATTTAGGAGCAGATTTATTTTATTGCTTAAATGACAGCATTGAACTGTCGTCCCCAGTAGATCAAAATTATACTTACTCTTGGTCCCCAAATTATGCAATTTCTAGCACCAATATATACAACCCTTCTGTTTACTCATTAACAGACACTAACTATGTATTAGCTCTAACAGATACTTTAAACTGTACCAATTACGATACCATTGGTGTAAGTATTTATTCTTTACCAAATGTAACTGCTACCAGCTTAGATAGTATATGTTTTGGAGATTCAACAGCACTTAATGCTTCAGGTTCTGCGGTTACAAGTTATGATTGGTCTCCTAGCACTACTCTTTCAAACAGTACAATATTTAATCCAATAGCTTCTCCTAGTTCTAGTTCCTATTATTATGTAACGGCAACAGACGTTAACGGATGTTCAAATATGGATTCTTTATTCCTAACCGTAGTTTCACTACCAATAGCTGATGCTGGTGGAGATACAGCAACATGTACTGGTGTATCTTTACAATTGAATGGTTCTGGTGGCAATGTTCCAGAATGGATAAATACCACAAGTTTGTCCGATCCAAATATTTACAATCCTATTGCTTCCCCTAACTCGGCAACTAGTTATGTTTTGAAAGTGACAGATTTGTTTGGATGT
>Ga0206127_1000183_pt1 | contig 80887 bp, 69 predicted proteins | sample Helgoland_Spring_6_FD_148646 | JGI IMG/M metagenome (GOLD analysis project Ga0206127, IMG submission 148646) | Pelagic subsurface seawater microbial communities from Kabeltonne, Helgoland, North Sea - Helgoland_Spring_Bloom_20160419_1 | ecosystem: Environmental > Aquatic > Marine > Epipelagic ...
TAGTAAAACAATAGCTGCGCGCACTTTTCCTTTCTTGGATCAGGTTTTGAGCTTTCCTACTACACTCTTTATCCACCCCAACGGACGCGTAGCCATCCATTCCGGCTTCAATGGGCCCGCAACAGGGGCGGCGTACGAAGCAGAGAAAAACAAGTTCAGTCAACTCCTCTCTGCGGCTCCTGGTTTTTAATTATTTCTCTGGGAAATCATTTTCCATATCAACCTCGATACGCTTGTCTTGGTTGGCGAGTTGCCACGCCGTGTGAAACACCAAGCGGCCAATCTCAGCCGTCTTGTCGTAGTGGATTTTCTCCGGATCATCTCCCGGTTTATGATAGTCTTCGTGCACACCACTGAAGTAGAAGATCACAGGAATGTTGTGTTTCGCAAAATTGTAGTGATCAGACCGGTAGTAAAAACGATTCGGATCATCCGGTGCGTTGAATGTATAATCCAATGCCAACTGCGTAAACTCACTGTTCGCGTTTTCACTGATCTCATGGAGCTCAGAAGATAGCTTATCTGACCCAATGAGATACACATACCGATCATCATCCGGGTGTGCCTCATCTGTCCTTCCGATCATATCAATATTGAGATTAGCCACCGTGTTCTCGAGAGGCCAAACAGGATGATCTGAATACCATTCACTTCCGAGTAAGCCTTTTTCCTCTCCAACTACCGTCATCAGCAATACACTCCGGCGCGGCCCTTCTCCGGCATCCACCGCAGCCATGAAGGCTTGAGCCAACTCCAAGACCGTAACCGTCCCTGAACCGTCGTCGTCCGCCCCGTTATGGATTTCACCGTCGATCACACCCACATGATCATAGTGTGCTGTAATCACCACCAACTCCTCCTGTAAAACGGAGTCTCTTCCTGGAATATAACCGAGTACGTTTTGCGTGTTGAATTTCCCTGAACGATCGTCCAGGTTGAAAGACCAACTCGCTGTTGGCATTGCCTGAGTTGTTAAAACTACACCCTTCGCTTTCTTCTTCTGAATTTTTTTCCAGCTTTTCAAGGTTGTTTGACCCCACCAGTTTTTGGTTGAACTGCCCTCCATAAAAAAAGTAGGTAAACGCGTTCCTTCTGTTTCTTTTGGGTCCGGTTGATCCAGTCGCATTGATTTTCTCAATAACCAGGGTTTTAAACGCCCTTTATACGCTCCCAACCCTTCACCTATGACAACCAAAGCTCTGGCTCCACTGGCCTCTGCATTCAATCGCTTCTTTTCAAGACCATCGCGCCAATTCTCCTCTGCTGCACCCGCTGTTCCCGAAAAAACAACCACCACTGAACCGGTACAATCCAACCCTATAAAGTCATCTGGTTCACCCCAGGAAGCAAACACCATTGGAAGGTTTTCCATTGACTTGTCCCGGATACCCGGATAGAATACATACTCCTCTAAAAATTCAAAGGACGTACCTGAAACCGTCAAGCTTCCCCCTAAAATTTGCGATCGAACCATCGATACCTCTTGGTAATACCCTGCTTCATGGTACGGTGCTATCCCAACAGACTCGAAATAACTCGCTATGTAAGCCGCCGCTTTTTCTGCACCAGGTTCTCCTGTTTCACGCCCCTCAAAAGCATCACTCGCGAGCACCGTTAAGTGGTTTTCCAAATCACTTGCGTTGATTGTTTCAGCCCACTTTGTGGATTGCGCTGATAGCACTGAAAACAACGCCATGAAACCAACGAAGCTCGCACACGCTATTTTACCCACACGCCGATCATGCCGTCCACCTTCAAAATCCTCTGATAAGAACGTTGTGACGATATCCAAAGCTTCAGTTTCATCCACAAACCGCGCAGGGATACAAAGAATATTCGCGTTGTTATGTTGTCTGGTCAGCGCAGCAGTTTCAGCATTCCATGCGATACCCGCTCGCACAGCCTGGTGTTTGTTGGCTGTCATCGCCACACCATTTGCAGAGCCACAAATAAGGATACCTCTATCCACTTCTTCGTTTTGAACATCCAGCGCCACTTGATGCGCATGGTCCGGATAATCTACACTTTCGTTAGAATCTGTTCCCCGATTGATTACTTCGTGGCCTTTGGATACTAACTGTTCCGTGATTACCTTTTTAAGTGCTGGACCGGCGTGATCGCCTCCAATTGAAATGCGCATGGATTCAAATTTCAAGCAAGTTAATTAACAACCCACTCGTTGATAGCCTTAATCTTCCGTTTACAACTCCTAACAACTCATGCTTGCTATTTCAAGCTCTCAAACGTAAGCCAACCTTGATGTGATTTATCCAACTAATTTGGTTGGAAGTTTTCGTTCATTTTATCACCCAACTTCACTCAATTACGGACAACTTGCATGTGTGAATTCTTTACACAACCAGCAAAGACTCCAAGATGTTAATGAAACCATTAAACCATTGATTTACAATCTCCTCTTGTTAGATTCTATGTTTAAAACCAACCCAGATATTGTTCAGAATTCATAAATTCTACTTCCATTGCATCATGTTACCAACCGTTTCAACAGACCTATAGTTACTATGAATTATTCTTTAAGAATATATACATATATACTATGTTGTTCATTCATAATCTCTGCTGCTGCTCAGCCAGAAATCGAAAATTGTGTCTGGACAACATTTACTTTTGAGGATGGAAAAAAAGCAAGTGAAGGGTGTTTGGTGGATGGACAACCAGAGGGGGAATGGACAACATATTTTGAAAACGGAGTTTTAAAAAGCAAGGGATCACGGAGTGATTTTAAATTGAATGGTTTGTGGGAATTTTACCATGAAAATGGGAATATTCAAAGACGGGTAGAATTTGGATTGGGTCAGAAAAATGGGAAAGAGTGGAATTTTAAGGAGCGAGGAAATCTTGTGACAGAACGTGTTTTTGAACAGGGTGTTCAGGTAGGAATTCAGTTGGATTATGATCCATCCGGATGGATTAAAAAGAGAACTCCTTTTAAAACAGGTAAAACCCATGGTTGGGGGAGAGAATGGGCGGAGGACGGTCGTGTTATCGCATTATTCGAATACGATGAAGGCCGTTTGAGATCAACGCAACGAATCAATGCGTTGGATGATCAAAATAGAAAAACAGGGATTTGGATGGAGTGGAATTCCATGGAACGGAAAATAGAGGAAGGTCCTTGGCTTGCAGGAAAACGAAACGGAATTTTCAAGTTTTACGACGGGTTTGGCCAGTTGGATTATCTAGAAAAATACGAATTTGGAGAGATTGTAAAAGATGTAGAGGCAACAACACCTGTAGATGTAAGAACGACACGCCATCCAAATGGGGTTATTGCAACAAAATCTACGTATTCAGAGGATGCGTTGATTGGTGTTTTTAGGGCGTATGATACCACCGGAACACTGGAGTCAGGAGCGTTGTACGAGGCCAATAAAAAAGTAGCAGAAGGAATCACAAATGAGGAAGGCAATCGCACGGGTTGGTGGGTGTGGTTTGACGAAATGGGAAATAAAAAAGCCAGTGGAAATTATACAGCTGGAAAAGAGGAGGGAAAGTGGGAATACTTCAATGCACTGGGTGATATCATCCAAGAAGGTTTTTTTAAAAACGGACTGTATCATGGAGATTGGACCTGGTATTATCCCAATAAATCCCTTCATCGAAAAGAGCAATACCGAAAAGGGAAAGAGAACGGCGAATTCATTGAATGGAATATCACCGGAGAATTACTCAATCAAGGTGTTTATCAGAACGGTTTGAAGCAAGGTGATTGGATAGAAGATGTTAATGACCACAGAGAGGAGGGAGCGTATTTAGATGGAATGAAAGACGAAGAGTGGAAGCATTTTAATACCGATGGAAAGCAAAGTTTTAAAGGAACTTTTATTTATGGACTACCCGATGGAAAACACACTTTTTATCAAGAGAAGGGGGGAGTTGATCATATAGAACGGTATGAAGGAGGAGTGAAACAAGGAAAATGGATTTTCTACAATTCAGATAATCTCATCGAGCAAACACGAGAATATCGTCAAGGAGAATTGATAAAAGTGGATGGTCAAACCATTAAAACAAGAAGGGAAAAGCGTGCAGACCGTGATCTAAAAAGAACGAAAACACCATGAAGGATCAAGACACTGTGTATTCTTGGTTGTTTGCATTAAACGATGCTGCTGCCGTTTATCAAGACGGTGTGATCTGTGCATCGAATGATGCATTCAATACATACTTGGATTCAGGTCACTCCGCGCTGTTCGAATGGGTTAAAAACAACGAATCAACTCCTTTTCAAGGGGTTGTGAAAGATCTGGATGGCAACCACTGTGCGATTCACGGTTTAAAAAGCAAACTGAGCGACAACACGACACTTTGTACGCTGCAAGACGTTACAGAGTTGGAGGTTCTAAAAGAAGTTCAAACGATCAATCAGAATAAATTTAAAGCGTTGAGCAACGGTACCATGGAGGGAATCGCTTTGTTTAGTGGTGATGAGGTGGTTGATGTCAATGAACGCATGGTTCAAATCACAGGGTTCAATGAAGCGAATGAACTCATTAAAAACGGTCTTAAAGGGTTCTTTAAAACACGTGATTGGAAGCGGTTATCTACCCGATTGAATGAAGTGTTTGATTTTGAAATTGAAAATTCGAAAGGGATTAAAATCAATATAGAGGCTCAACTCACATCAACAAATAAAGAAACAGACAACCTACAAGCATTGGTAATGCTTGATGTTACCGAAAAAAAGAGGATTGAGCGCGACCTACTTCAAACCAAAGAACGGTTTAGGTTATTGGTGGAATCCAGCCCGATCGGGTTGTTTCTCGTTGTCAAAAATAAAATTCGATACATCAACCAAGCGGCCTCGAGTTTATTGGGTTTTGAAGATGAGGAGGAAGTGTACAATCAAGATATCTCTTCGCTCTTTATGGACTCAGACCGCCAGCGGGTATTGGAGGATATGGAAGCGGTTTATAAAGGAGAGAAACCACCCTATATCGAATTGTCCATGCGGGGTTTGAATACGCAAGCGAAAGCTGTTGGGATTCAAATGGGCTTGACGTTTTATGATCAGAAACCGGCTGTTCAGATTACCGTGAGTGATTTATCGACCCGAATGATGCTTGTACGTGAGCAGATGAGAGCTTCTTCAGCTGAAGAAGCGAATGCTCTTTTGAAGGAAGAAATTAAGCGCCACAAGAAGACACAAATTCAACTAAAGGAGGCGGAAAGACTGAACAGGTCCATTGTAGAGAGCTCTATTGATATGATTCTTGCGTTTGATATCAATGGGAATTTGATTCAATTTAATCACGCAGCGTCTGTGGAGTTTGGATGGACTTTTGACGATGCGAAACAACTAAGGCCTAAGCAGTTTTTAGCGGATGAAAGTGAATTCGCGGATGTGATGAGCGAATTAAAAGAGAAAAATCACTTCGTTGGGGAGTTGACAGGTCTCCGTTCTTCAGGTGAAACATTTCAACTCTTGATGTCCGTTGCTTCGTTGAGGGATGATGATGGGAATACGTTGGGAGCGGTTACGGTGGGGAGGGACATTACGGGCCTGCAGATAGCGGAACAAGAACTTCGTAGAAGTGAAGAGCGGTATCGTGACATTTTAGACAACGCTAGCGATTTAGTTTTCTTGGTCGATCAACACGGAAAATTCACCTACGCGAACCCGTCATTTTTCAGAACACTTGGGTATAACGGTACATCCTTGTTGGAAACCAACCTCCAATCCATTACTTCTCTTGATAATGAAAACTGGGCCGAATCGATTTCAGGGACGAACAAAGAACTTGTTTTTAAAAAACAAGACGGGACCCCGTTGAACATGCTCGGAGGAGCGTCGATGCAAAGAGACCACAACGAAAAAGTAACTGGTGTGAGGGGAATTTTCTTGGATGTATCAGAAATGCGCGGGTACCAGCGTGATGCGATGGTGCAATCTGCAAAACTGGAGTCCATATTCAACTCGACGAAATACCTTTTGATGTTTACCCTGGACCAGTCTTTACATGTGAGTTCATCGAACCTCAATATGGAGAGTACATTCCAAAACCGATTCAAGGCTGATATTCAAAAAGGAACTGCAATTGTTGAGTTGTTGGGCACCTTTACCTCGGAGAAACTATACAACGGCCAATTGCGCTTGTTGAAACAAGCCCAAAGAGGGGTGCAACAGCAATTTGAATTGCCTCTTGTGGGTTTCGCAGGAGAAGTCGTGTGGTATCAAGTGTTTGTCAATCCGGTGCGGTACGATGACCAGGAAGAAGAACTCAGTTGCATTGCATATGATATTACTGAGAGAAAAGAAATCGAGCAACAAATCCGAGAGGCGCTGAAAGAGAAAGAGGTGCTGTTGCAAGAGGTGCACCACCGGGTTAAAAACAACCTTCAGGTCATATCAAGCATGCTCAACCTTCAGCGCCGGTTCATATCGGATCCGCTTATGTTGAATATTTTGGAAGAGAGTCAAAATAGAATTTCTACAATGAGCTTCATCCACGAGTCTTTGTATCAGAACTCTGATTTTAGCTCGATCAGCTTTTCTTCTTATCTCGAACGCCTCACCAACAACCTGATTCATAGCTACTCCAAAATTTCATGTGAAGTAGAGCTGGTGTCTTGTTTGGATAACGTGTACATCAATTTAAAGCAAGCCATCCCGTGTGGGTTGATTGTAAACGAGCTGGTATCGAATTGTTTGAAGTATGCTTTTGTAGGAAGAGAGCATGGAAAACTCACACTAAGGGTAGAGGAAAAGGACAACGAATTGGAAATAGAGGTTTCGGATGACGGTGTTGGTTTACCCGAAGGTTTTAGCTTTGAATCGAACGATTCTTTAGGAGTATATCTTGTTCAAGCCCTAACAGAACAGCTCGATGGAGTTTTGATTGTGAATAACAATTCCACGACGAGTGCGTTAGAAAAGACCACGGGGAGTTCCTTTTTGGTTAGATTTACCCCAATTGCGGATTAACGGAACACGACTACCATGCCAATCAATATACTTGTTACTGAGGACGAAAGCATCGTCCGTAAAGACATCGAACGATGCCTTGGAAACCTTGGATACAATGTAATTGCCTCTGCGGATAATGGGAACGATGCGATCTCTATGGCCATGAAACACAAGCCAGACCTGGCTTTGATGGACATCATGATCAAGGGAGATATGAACGGAATTGCAGCAGCTGAGGAGATCAAACGCAACATGGATATCCCGGTTGTATTTCTCACGGCATACGCAGATGAGGGCACGCTGAACGAGGCTAAAATGGCCGAACCGCATGGTTATATCCTGAAGCCATTTAAAGACGTCGATATCCAAACGGCGATTGAAATGGCTTTGCACAAGCACAGCAAAGAGCGTGAGATGAAGCAGGAAACTGACTTCTTGCGCAGCATGGCTGAACACAAAGAAGACTCAGACGTCATCTTTGTTAAAAACCGCAGCCGTTTGGTTCGTGTAAAGAACGACGACCTGTTGTTTGTTGAGGCATTGAAAGACTACGTTGTGGTCCACACACGAACAGAGAGCTACACCATTCATTCGACGATGAAGGATGTAGAAACAAAACTTGGAGGCAAAGAATTTTTGCGCGTCCACCGGAGTTTCATTGTGAACATTGAAGCCATTGAAAGCATCAAATACGCGATGATTACAATTGACGGAATGGACAAGGAAATCCCTGTAGGTGGAAGCTATAAAGACTCCTTAGCGGATCGAATCAACTTGCTTTAAGGCAAGCTGAAAAACACCTGGTTTTTTCACTTTAGTTGGACCTGTTGTCGCTTTCCAATAATCGGGACAGCAACAAGTGGAATTGGTGCACGCCTTGCTCTCGCGTTGGTGAAAACCGCCCAGTTGAATAACTTCTTGATTGAATTCCTTTTTGAACAGCAGCGACGACTGCCTCATCCTCCTGTTCTACTAAATCCAAATCACCCCCAGCGCCACGATCCATTTTAGAAGCGTCGAAAACGTACGACTTGAATGTGATTCTGGTTTTGTTCTTGCTAATGGGTTCAACCCGGTTGACCGACAATCCCCAGGGATAGAAATTGAGCATGACGTTAGGAAACAACCAGAAGTAATACGCTGAGATATTGGACCCAAAATCAACGTGGCCCTCGGGTAAATCAAACGTATCGGCATCTCCACGGGTATATCCAATTTGGAGACTACCGTATTCAAAGAGGACGGTCTTGTACTGATCGTAATCAACAGCAGCATTCAAAGCTTGATGCACAAAAGGAATGTGAAAGCCCTCTAGAAAATTATCACAGTACAACGCCCAGTGAGCGTCCACTTCATAAACCTCTTCTTTTTTCGGTTGGTATGTGAACTGTGAAACGGGCATAAAACCAACCCGTTCGTTGAGAATCTCAATCAATGCAGACAAACCAAAAGAAGGGGCAAGCCCAACGAATAAATGCCCAGCCCAAGAGGTGATCGGGTGGTCTTTCAGATCATCACATGGCCGAGGAAAGTCAAGTGCTGTTTCAAACTCTGGCATGCTTTTAAAGGCCCCATTCATTTCGAAACGGCGGCCGTGGTATCCACATACAAGCTGGCGCAACTGACACGGCTTGTCGACGAGAAGATTGCCGCGGTGCGTGCACACGTTGGCGAGACATTGGATGTGACCATCTTCTTGACGGGACAACAACAAGGGCTCATCAAGGAATTCAGGCAACAGAACAAAAGGAGAAACCGAGTTTTCAGGAGAAATTGCATTTGCGACGGGCCCAACCCAATGCCATGACCTCTCGAAAACAGAAACCTTCAAAGCCTCAAAAACATCATCGCGGGTATAGAATTTAGCCGGAAGTGTTTCAGCTCTTCGGATGTCAGGGTCGATAAAAAATGAAGGTGTGCGCATGGTTGGTTTCGGCGAAACAATGAAGATAGCTCATTTCGATAAAGACAGATGGTAGGCATGCGGAAACACCCAATGCAATAAGGGGTAAACGTGACCAAGCCCAGCGAGGTTGTCCCCCGCCAAATTAACCGTCACCCAAGCGATGATTATAAAGATGTAGGCTGGTAGCCTGTGGAGGGCATAAAAACCAGAAAACCAGTTGATTTAACGTGGGTATTACGTAACATTAACTTAACATTTAGCACCTTGTTTTATCGTTGCCAATGGTGACATTCACACTCCCAAATAGAATGGTATGATCGCTCTTTTTACTACAATAGGTTTCATCTTGGCTGGCTACTCGGTGATTGCCAATGATAGCGTGCAAACACTTGGAACATGGATTGCCTCGAACCGAGATAAATTTAAATGGACAACGCTTTGGGCTGCCGCCGCAACGGTATTGGTGGCGACGTTAGCGTACGGATGGTACACAGGAGATGGTGACATTTCATTCGGTCGTCTGACGAAAATCCCATACAAGGAGCCACAATGGTACCATGCCATGGCGCCATTAGCGCTGGTGTTGTTGACCCGAAAAGGGATTCCGGTATCCACATCTTTCCTCGTGCTTTCGGCATTTGCATCCACATTTGTTCTTGAGAAAATGCTCTTAAAGAGCGTAATGGGATATGGCCTTGCTGCGATTGTCGCTTATGTACTCTGGCTCATCATTGCTCGTTTCATCAATGAAAAGGAAGATGTAAGCGATGGCACAAAGAAGTTTTGGAGGGTGTTCCAGTGGTGTTCAACTGGTTTTTTGTGGTTTACTTGGTTGTCGCACGATGTCGCTAACATCGCTGTGTTCCTTCCCCGTCAAATTTCATTGACGCAGTTGTTGCTGGTTATGGGGTTCTTTGTCCTTGGTTTGGGCCATATATTTTATCAGAAGGGCGGAAAAATCCAGCAAATTGTGTTGGACAAACAGAGCACGAAATATGTGCGTTCAGCGACGCTCATTGATCTCGTTTACGCTTTCCTCCTTTTGTATTTTAAGCAATTGAACAACATCCCGATGTCTACGACATGGGTGTTTGTTGGATTGTTGTGTGGTCGAGAATTGGCTTTGAATACGGGCCTCACGAAAAAAGGAAACCTGAAGTCCATCTTCCCGATTGTAGCCAAGGACTTCTTGAAGCTCATCGTCGGTTTGCTTGTAAGTGTCGCCATTGTATTGGCCATTCACTATGGCACGGACAGCGTCGGTATGGACGGAGAACCGAATGCCTCAGGGGCTGAATCCAGCATGGAATCAGGAGTGCCTGTAGAGGAAGGGTTGACGGATGCTGCTGCACCAAAAGAGACACCAGCGAACTAAACATCGAGGGTGTTGAAAATGCGGTGTGCGTGCCTCCTTTTGATGTAGTTTTCATTCATGAACCAACCTGAAATTATTGCAGGAACCATGAATTGGGGTGTGTGGGGAACAGACATGAGTCTTTCTAACATGTCGCGTCAGATCGAAGGGTGTGTGGAGCGCGGTGTGTTTGCGTTTGATCATGCAGACATCTATGGTGACTTTACCACGGAGCGCGCCTTTGGCCAGGCGTTTGCCGAGACCAATGTATCGAGAGAGGATGTGTGGTGGGTTAGCAAGTGCGGAATTCAATATCCCAATCCAAAAACCGCCTCATCGGTCAAGCATTACAACTACAGTCCACAGCACATCAGGAAGTCTGTTGAGAATAGCCTTCGAAACCTGCAGACGGAGTATTTGGACGGGTTGCTATTGCACCGTCCGAGCCCGTTGATGGATCCGGAATCCATCGTTCACACGTTGTTAGAACTGAAGGAAGAAGGAAAGATTAAAGGGTGGGGAGTTTCGAATTTCACGCCTTCTCAAATGGCGTTGTTTCAAGGGGACGAACGCCCTTTATGGAACCAACTGGAGTGCTCTGTGACGTACACATCCCCTATGACTGATGGAACATTGGATTTTATGAAGGTGAACAAAATCGCCGCCATGGCGTGGTCTCCACTTGGAAGTTTCTTTAAGATTTCCGGTCCGCAACAAAAGCGGTTAAATGAAGTGGTAGCACGATTGTCTGAAAAAACAGAACGCACTCCAGCACAGCTCCTTTTAGCATGGCTGGTGCGCCATCCGAGCGGTATTGTTCCGGTTGTGGGAACGACGGATCTGTTGCGGTTGTCTGACTTGAAGGAAGCTTGTTCATTTCATTTGGAGTTGGAGGATTGGTTTGCGATGACTGAGGCAAGTTGGGGACATCGTGTACCTTGAGTTATGTTTGACGCTATTGTTGACACGCTAGGGTACAGAACAAAAGAATCAAAGGGTCAAGCCCCCCACAAGCCCCCGTTTTTAATCCCGAACGCAACGAACTGAAAAACCGTAACGCTGGCTATTGTTGTACCGATCGACTCCAGTGTAACCACCATTCAGCCTACGGCTCCAAGCGTACGTCCCGTAGGCCGAAGCCGACCAGAAATAACCGATGTTGCCTCCATTGCCGAAGTCCCCATCGTAGTACCGGTTGCCACCAGCCAAACCTGAAAAACCGCTTGAGTTTGTGCCGTTCCAAGACGGTGAGTCCTCAGGCGAGGACTTCATCTGCGTGCCTTGGTCGGTGCCTCGCCAGCCTGTATCATTCGCCTCCGATTCGCTCATGCCCAATTCTATCTCCAAGGTCATAAACTCTCCATCAGTCGGGACGTGCCAGCCACTCGGACACAAGCCCCGTTCGTCATCCACCGCGTACCAATTGTACAAACGTCCGTAGTCGGTGAGGTTGGACGCGTCGTTGGCGTAAATCGCTTGAGCACCATTCGTTGTGCTGCTCCACTCACCATTACTCAAATCCCCTGGAATCCCCTCGCCGTTGGCGTAATGCTCACTGCGAAGGTTTTCTGCAAACCAGCATTGGTCGCCAATGGCTACCAAATCATACGTGTAGCCGTCATACGTCACGGTGGAAACGCCGCCGCATTCCAAAGGACCGTATACACAACTGCCGTCCTCAATCACGGCCTCAGGATTGTAATTGCCCGCCTCGGGATCCATGCAACCGCTAAGAGGGCACACGTATGTGAACAAGGTATCCGTCGCATACTCGAACACGTACCATTCGTCAAGCGGGTCGAGGAATACTGAATCAGTGGCATAAATGATTTCATCGATGATCGGGATCTCTGGCCCTGGGCCATTGCACACGCCGCATTCATCATACGCGCCCACGCAGTCGTCCACATCGTCGCACAGGCCGTCGTTGTCAACGTCTTCGCCCGTGCCCCCGCATACCCCACACGCATCGTACACACCGACGCAGTCGTCCACCGAGTCCCAAATGCCGTCACCATCTGCATCGTTCTCTGAAAACACACTCAAAAGCGCAAGCAGGTCGGATACACCAACATTGCCATCGCCATCCCAATCGGGATCCCAAGTGTCACTCTGCGCAATGAGGTTCAACCCCAACGCAAAAGCAAACAGTATGGTCAGTAGCTTTTTCATTATTCGGTGTCTTTGAGGCAGCGCATCATAGTCAATTTAATTACTCAGCGTAGTGCCAGTATGGAAGGATGTGGAGGTAGTTGGCGTAAAAAACCCAATCACCTCCGTCCCAGCCTGATTCAATGTGTATGCCGTCATCATCAAAATACCATTCATCGGGAAAAGGAATTGAGACTGCACTCGAACTTGCTACATGTGTTGCAAAAAAGCCATCGTTATTAAACCCTAAGTGCAGGAGAGCATAATTTTCCCAACTCCAATAGTAAGTGCCGGATGACGTGTTGTAATTGAACCTGAACCGGAAAAACTCTCCATAAGAATCAGAACCTGTAAAGTCCCAACTACTTGACTGTTCACTGAAGTTATCAAGCATCATCGAGTTTGAGAAGATGAGAGTGTCAGTAACAGGGTCAGGGCATCCAAGAATATAGTAGGTCGAAACATCTTCCAACTCATATTCGATGAACATTGAGTCCAACACAATCGAACCATCCGTTATGCCAATAACGAGCTCCTCCAGAGGCGTCCCATCATAATCACAAGGCTCAGGCGGAAGACCAAATTGCGTTCCATAGGTTGACAGCAATCCCATCAAGTCTTCTGAACCAATGTATGTGTCGTTATTAGAGTCAGGGTTCCACGGATATTCGTAAATACTCGTTCCCTGCGCGCCAGCGGTCACTGCGACCACGAGCGCGATTAGCGACATAAAGTGCTTCATTTCAGTCAATTTGGTGATTACGAATATAACCCATTACCAACCAATGAGTCATTTTAGCTGATTGAACGAGGAATAAACCCCTCAAACACTGCCCTTGATGGCAGTTCTTGAAACCATTAAGTTCGATGACTAGAAACCACCCTGTATAAGGGTGATGTGTAGCTTTAGGATGAAGTGTCTAAAAAGAAAATCGGATTGCTTCAATCCAGGGGGGTGCAGAAGCCCCCAAACGACCTCTCATTTTTTTGGCTTTTTCTGGACACTAGCGGCCCATTTAAGGGCATATAGCTGGCAGTAAAGTCTAGTGAACGTGCAGTTTGCTACTTTTTTCAGTACATTGGGATAGTATAGCTGCTAAAAGCAAAAGCCCTCTGTATCAATGATACAAAGGGCTTTAGAAGCTCCTCCTCTTGGACTCGAACCAAGGACCCTCTGATTAACAGTCAGATGCTCTAACCAGCTGAGCTAAGGAGGAATATTCGGACGGCAAAGATAGTGCTTTCCGTTAATTCAAACGAATTGCAAGAACTTTTTCTGCAATCCGCCTGGTGGTTGATGCTCGGTTACGATGATCAACTCCTCAAGGTTTCAGTAAAGCAGCGCTATTTTCCAATGCTTCACTGCGTAAATTTGCGGCGTCCGCGACGAAAGTGGGCGATAGAAATCATAGATCATGAGTTTGATTATTGTTGGCACTGTAGCGTTTGATGCGATTCAAACACCGTTTGGATCCTCTGGTAAAGTGGTCGGCGGAGCAGCATCCTATATTGGCCTAAGCGCAAGCCAGTTTGTCAAGGAACAACACATTATCTCAGTGATTGGAGATGACTTTCCTCAATCGTTCGTTGAAGAACTGGAATCACGGGGCGTCCAAACCAAAGGGTTGGAGCGTAAAGCGGGTGAAAAGAGTTTTTTCTGGGAAGGAAAATACCACATGGACATGAATTCCCGCGATACGTTGACCACAGAGCTCAATGTGCTTGCGGATTTTAAACCTGTAGTGCCGCAGGAAGCTCAGGGCGCCGCATTTGTGATGTTGGGCAATTTGGACCCTACGGTACAAGCGAGTGTGTTGGATCAGCTGGATCAAAAACCAAAACTGGTCGTGCTCGATACCATGAACTTTTGGATGGACATCGCACTTGAGCCTCTCAAAAAAGTCATAGAGCGAGTCGATGTCTTAACAATAAACGATGAGGAGGCGCGCCAGTTGTCAGGAGAGCACTCGTTGGTCAAAGCGGCCAATAAAATCCTAACCATGGGACCGAGCACACTCGTGATTAAAAAGGGAGAGCACGGGGCATTGCTGTTCAATGAGGATGAGGTGTTCTTTGCGCCAGCGCTTCCATTGGAAGAGGTGCTCGATCCTACCGGTGCGGGCGATACGTTCGCTGGAGGCTTCATCGGATACCTAGCGCATACAGGAGACACGTCGTTTACCAATATGAAACGCGCGGTTGTTCTGGGATCCGCAATGGCTTCATTCGCCTGTGAGAAGTTTGGAACAGACCGCTTGATGAATTTGACCCAAGAAGAACTCGACGCACGAATTCAACGGTTTGTTGATCTCGTGGATTTTGATATCCTCCTTAAGGATTGATCGGAACGGGTTGATTCGGCAACCAATTGGCGGGATCTAACGGTTGTCCGCCAACCCACCATTCGAAATGGGAGTGAGGGCCGGTGCTATGCGTACCAGTGCTTCCAAGGACTGCAATCGGATCGCCCACTATCACGCGATCACCGGATTCAACCAGCAATGATTTGTTGTGCTTGTAGACGGAGAGTCGGTTTTCTTCGTGTTGAATACTCACCACGTATCCCCCATCGGACGTGTAGGAGGCGAGGACAACAACGCCGTCATCTACGGCATGGATAATAGAGCCCTCTGGCGCCACAAAGTCCACGCCATAATGGCCCGATGCCGCATCAAACGAAGACGATACAGTGCCTTGGATTGGAGGGTAAGGAATGCTCCGACTGGGGTCAACATCCGATTGTCCGCGTTGCAAAACAAAACGGTCTTCCTCCTCAACACGGTTCCGAAGCGACACATCCTCTTCGGGCAATTGCCAACCCTGCAGCGGGATAACAGCGGTGTCTTCGGCCGCTTCTATCAAACGATCGACTTCACCAGGAACATCCAGGATCTCACCCTGAAGCAATGCCTTCAAAACACCGAGATAGCGCTGATTTTGTTCGAGAACAAGGAGAGCGCTATCCGCACGGTTTTCCATCACAATGGCTTGCTGCCGGGAGTCCTCACTCACATACCCGGGCACAATTTTCTCTCGAAGTGGCGTCCAAGCAACGACGGCATAGGTCAATCCGCAAATTGAAAAAAGAATAAACATCAAAGCGATCAAGGCTCCCCATCGGGTAACGGAAATTTGCCATCGTTCAGAAAACGACTGTTCTTCTAGTAAAGTGAGGCGAAACGGCTGCAGCCACCAGGTTCGTTTGGACTTGGGCGGGGTCTTTGACACGGCGCAAATATCGGTGATTCATAGAAGTCTTCGGAAGAGATCTTCTCTTCTGCGCAATTCCTCAGTTTCTTTGGAATAATTTAGCGGATTCTCCGTTGGAGCTCCGGGTCATGAACAAGTCAAAACAGTTTTTCTTTTTTTCGTTTGTCGCAGCGCTTATTGCGTTGTCCCTTTCGGGCTGCTCCAATACGCGGGATGGCGTGATGTACCGTGTGTACCACAACACCAATGCGCGATTCAACGGATACTTCTATGCGATGGAAGCGATGGAAGAGGCTGAGTTGACATTGCAAGAGGGGTATGAAGAGAATTGGGACGAAATCCTGCCTGTATTTCCTCCGGTGGATGAGTCTACAGCGCAGGAAGTGTATCCGTTGATGGAACGCGCGATTGAGAAGTGCACCAATGTCGTGGATAAACACACCATGTCACCTTCCCGTCGGGATCAAAAAAACCTCAAGAGACCGGAGCTGAACAAGTGGATTGATGAGAACTACGATATCATTGCCCGTGCGCATTTGATCAAGGGTGATGAGGAGAAAGCACTTGAGATTTTCCAATATCTCGTGCGAACCTTGGATTACCCGGATGCCCAAGCTTGGTCAAACGCCTGGATGGCGCGAACTTATATGGCGATGGGTGACCGCGTGCGTGCGAGTAACACCTTGATCAAAGCAGCCCAAATTGACCAAGTCGATGACCCCGCAGTCCGCGCTTATGTGTATCAGGTATACGCCTCTTACCATCTCAATAACGATGACGTAGAGGCTGCCATTACAATGCTTGAAAAGGCATTGCAATACACCGAAAAGAAACAAGACAAAGCACGAACGCTGTTCATTTTAGCGCAGTGTTATGAAGCCAGTGACCAAGCGCTCGATGCGATTGAACGGTACAACCAAGTCGTTGACTTGAGAACACCATATGAGCTGGAGTTTTACTCAAAAATCAAACAAGCCATGGCATTTGACCGTCGTGGTGGAAACAGTGAACCCATCATTGTTCTGCTTGATGACATGCTGGATGACGATAAAAACGAAATCTACCGGGACCAGATTTTCTACGCGCTTGCCACCTTAGCGTTGGAAGAACGTCGGCGTGATGACGGGGTGGAATTATTATTGGAGTCCCTTCTCGCCAATACGGACAACAGCCGCCAGCGGATGAAGAGTTATTTGCGACTCGGCGACCTCTACATGGAGGACTTGGATTATACCAATGCTCAAGCATACTATGATAGCGCTCGAACTTTCATGGAAGAGGATAACGAGCGATTTGATGAGGTAGATGCCATGGCAGACAACTTGACGGATTTGGTCGACAACCTTGTCATCATTTCAACACAAGACAGCCTACTTGCGATTTGTGACATGACCGATGAAGAACGCGATGATAAAATTGCGCAGATTATCGAAGATTTGGAGGCGGAAGAGGAGCGGAAGCGCGTTGCAGCCGAGCAGGCCGCCGCCGCGGAGATGGAATCTGCCGGCAATGTCGGTTCTGGGATGGGGTGGCCTTACAACAGCCAGTTAAGGGTTGCTGGGAGAAGGAACTTTAGAGACTTTTGGGGTGACCGGATTTTAGAGGACAATTGGAGAAGGTCGATGAAAATGATGGCCGCATTTTCGAGCGAATTGAGTGATGGAAGCGAAGGCGGGTTGGGAGCAACAGATCAGGGGGGCGAAACAGAGGTTGTTGGGATTCCTTCTGAAGAGGAGTTGTTAGCAGGACTGCCTTGTGATAGCATCGAACGGGAAGCCTCGGTAGCGATGATCGCGGAGGCGTATTACAACGCTGGGCTTGACTATAAGGAGAAGCTGAGTGACTTAGAAAACGCCATCGACACGTGGACCGAATTGGTGGAACGTATGGAAGACAGTGAGTTTCACCCAACGACATACTATCAACTCTACCGCACCTACTTGCAGCGGGAGGTGGAGGAAAACTTCATGAGTCCGTTTTGCGAGACCTGCAACTCGGAACATTGGTCGGCGTTGGTCTTGGAACGGTACCCCAACACGGAGTGGTCTTTGCTCATTGAAAATCCGGAGTTTGCGGATGAACAGGAAATGATCAAGGAGGAACAGCGTTTGGTTTACGAAGGTCATTTATTGCGCTATTACGGCAAGGCCTATCAAGAAGTCCTTTTGGAGTGCAATGACATTCTACAGTTCGAACCAACAAACAGTTATTTGTGCCATTATCGCTTGTTACGGGCGCAATGTATTGGAGGATTGAGTGCTTATGCCGGGGGTGATCGAAAAGCGTATTACGATGCGTTGAACACAGTTGTTCGTGAATGTGAGGAAACAGAGGAAGGAATATACGCTCAAGAGGTGTTGCTGGCGTTGGGGCAGGGAGGACCGAAGAAGCCAAAGGAGTCGGAGGAAAAAACAGAGGAGGTTGTTGATGTCCCCTGGGAACACAAACCTTATCTCGAACACTACTTTGGCATGCTGGTTCCCGTGGGACGTGGAAACGTAGAAGAATTGCGAGCGACGATCGCGGACTTCAATACGGAATACTACAAATCCCAAGAGCTGCGGGTCACAGCCAACCTGATTGACCGCAATTTTCAAATTGTATTGATCAAAAGCTTCATACGTCAGGACTACAGTCTGGACTACTTCGAGGTTTTCAATAACAACAGCGATGCCTTGAAAGAGATCAACTCTTCGGGCTATCGGAACTTTGTAATTTCAACTGAGAATTACGTGGAATTATTCAAGAATAAGGAACTCGATAGCTACATCACTTGGTTTGAAGAGGTTTACTTGCAGGGAACCAAATGATTCGGCTGAAAAATGAACCTTGTGAATTAACTTTGTCTCATGATTGGTACGTCTAAGAAATCAAATCGCAACGAATCGACCTCAGATCATGTGGTCAATCGGATTGCTGAAGGCACCTCTTTTGAAGGTGTATTGAAAAGTGAAAACAATGTGCGCATTGACGGTACGTTTGAAGGTGAGTTGGTCACTAAAGGACGTTTGGTCATCGGCGCGTCAGGACGCGTAAAAGGAAATATTTCTTGCGCTCATTGTGAAATCGAAGGCGCTATTGAAGGCCAAATCATCGTTCAAGAATTGTTTGTGTTGAAGTCTACAGCCCGTGTCCACGGTGAGATTCAATACGGACAATTGTCTGTTGAGAATGGCGCTCAGGCTACCGGAAACTTGCACCTAGCCTCTAAAGTCAAGGACATGCGACAAGATCGCAACTTGGATAAGACACAAGGCGACTCAGCACGTTCGAAGGACAAGGTTCGCGCTCAGCAACCTGCAGCGGTCTGACCTCAAAAGGTCAATGCCAACCCCTCCAAAGCGAGATTCTGACAATCGGAATGGAATTCTGAGATTCTCTGGCATGGTGTTTACCATGGCCGGGAGCATTGGTTTTTTTGTTTGGTTGGGCAGAAGATGGGATGAGCAGTCAAACCATCAAATACCGATCGGAACATTGATTGGTGGGGTTTTAGGAACTGTTTTCGCAATATGGTTGGTCATTAGAGAACTTTCTAAATGAAGGCTTTTATTCAAACGTCCATACTCGTGAACCTCGGTCTTTACGCTGTCGGTCATGTCATTCCGGCTTTCTCGGAATTTGCATCGACGTGGGCATGGGCAATGTTGGTTGTCGGTTATGCGGTGTTAACACTTCTGTTGTTTCATTGGATCGTGCGCGCCGCAACAAAGTCTCCGATGCAGTTTGTAACAGCCGTAAATGGTGCGACTGCGGCCAAAATGTTGACATCTCTCGCGATCGTAACCTACTACCTGGTAGCGGTTGGCGGCGTCCATCGGATTCCTTTTGCCTTGGGCTTATTTGGTGCTTTTGCAGCGAACACTTTTTTACTCGTAGCGTCTTCTCAGAAAATAAGCCATGGTTGAAGGAATCATCAACATTGAGGTGTGTGCCTTTTCGATGAAGAAAATCGAGTTTCCTTTATGCAGCACGGATTTAGTTGACTACTTTTGCGCCGAATTCTGATGAACGGACTTTCATGAATCGCTTGATCTTATCTCTAGTTGTGTTGGTTGCATTTGCCGTCTCTTCGACAGGCACAGTTGCTGTTGCGCAAGATCACGGGCATGCTGACCATGCAGAAGGAGCGGACCATGACCACGCAGCGCATGCTGAAGAAGCAGACACGGATCATGCAGCGCATGACCACGCAGATGGAGCTGACCATGACCACGCAACGCACGCTGAAGAAGCTGACGCGGATCACTCAGGCCATGACCACGCGGATCACGCCGAGAGTAAAGAATTTAAAGCGGGAGACTTCATCATTCATCACATTGCTGATGCGCATGACATCCACCTTTTCGGTGACGTTCATATTCCACTACCTGTCATTCTGTATATCGAAGGGCATGGGTTAAAGGTGTTTATGAGCAGTGCTTTGGAAGGTCACGGTCATGGAGATCGTCACTACGATGCATCGGAGGGGGTGAGCTACACCATGCATGCAGAAGACGTGGTGGATGCAGAGGGCGTAGCGTTGGCTTCAGCGGGTTCTATTTCTGCAGCCTTCAACGGTCAAAAACTAAGTGTTTGGGATGTGTCCATCACCAAATCTGTTTTCGGCATGTTGATGATCTTGTCCATTATGATCTGGATGTTCGGTAGCATCGCATCGCAGTACAAAAAGAATCCAGGAAGCGCACCCAAAGGCATGGCGAATGCGTTGGAACCTTTGATTCTATTCATTCGGGATGAAATTGCAAAGCCATCAATTGGAGACAAGGCCGATAAGTTCATGCCGTTCCTTTTGACTTCATTCTTCTTCATATTCTTCTGTAATCTGCTTGGATTGGTTCCCTTCCTGGGAGGATTCAACATTACAGGAACGATCGGAGTGACCATTGTTTTGGCGACGCTTGTGTTCTTGCTGACGAACCTCAACGGAAACAAGCACTACTGGGGTCACATCATGTGGCCTCCTGGTGTTCCGCTTCCTGTGAAGCTCATCCTTGTTCCTATTGAAGTGTTTGGCATCATCATGAAGCCAACTGTTTTGATGATTCGATTGACCGCCAATATCTCGGCGGGTCACATCATTATTTTAGCCTTTTCCAGTTTGATTTTCATCTTCGGCAATGGAGGTGAGGCGATTGGAGCTGGTACAGGAATGGGTGTTTTTTCCACCTTGTTTATGATTTTCATGTATGGCCTTGAATTGCTTGTTGCATTCCTTCAAGCATTTGTTTTTACCCTGCTGGCGGCGATCTACTTCGGTGATGCCACACATGAACCAGCACACCATTGAGTTTGAAATCCATCCAATAAAAACCAACATTATGGAATTGTTGAGCATTCTTTTTGAAGTCGGAATTGGTCAAGGCCTTGCAGGTCTTGGCGCAGGAGCAGCAGCGATTGGCGCTGGTATTGGTGTAGGTCGTATCGGAGGCTCTGCCTTGGAAGCGATGGCACGCCAACCAGAAGCGACCAGTGATCTGCGTTCTAACATGATTGTAGCTGCAGCCTTGGTTGAGGGTGTTGCCCTTTTCGGCATCATCATCTGCTTGCTTGTAGCACTCGGATAAGAGACTATGGGAGCGTTACTGACACCCGCATTCGGGACCGTCTTCTGGGCGTCCATCGCATTCCTTGTGGTGCTGATGTTGCTTCGTCGATTCGCATGGGGACCTATTTTACAGGCCCTCAGTGATCGTGAAGAGACCATCACCGGCGCATTGGACGAAGCCAAGAAAGTTCGCCTTGAAATGGCGGAATTGGCTAGTAGCAATGAGAGCCAGTTGAAGGAAGCCCGAGCCGAGCGTGATCGCATGTTGCGAGAAGCGCGCGAAATGGTGGACAAAATGATTTCTGAAGCCAAAGGCAAAGCCAAGGAAGAAGCAGACAAAGAAGTAGCATCTGCAAAAGATGCCATTGCTTTGGAGCGGAAGGCGGCGATTGTCGAATTGAAGGCAGAGGTCGGTACGTTGTCCTTGGAAATTGCCGAGCGTCTCTTACGAGACCAGCTGAAGTCTACGGATGAACAGCAAGCTTTGGTAAACCGTCTCATTGACGAATCCCCATTGAACTAAGACTATGGCTACCTCACGTGCATCCATACGATATGCTAAATCACTTTACAGTCTTGCTGAAAAGCAAGGTGTCTTGGAGGTGATGGAGGATGATGTAAGGACGATGCAAGCAGCGATCTCAGGCACAGAAGAGCTTGAGCTCATGCTCAAATCGCCGGTTGTGAAACCGGATGTGAAAGAGCGAATCCTGCAGCTTGTATTCAAAGACAACATTGGCGAATTGTCAATGGGCTTTTTGAGCATTCTCGTTCGCAAGGGCCGTGAATCTCTATTGCCTTCCATTATGGAAGAAGCACTAGGGCTTTTGCGCAACATGCGGAATGTGAAAGCAGCGGAGGTGAGGACTGCTGTGCCTATGAATGACGCGATTCGTGCTCGCGTTACAGCAGCGCTTAAGAAAATGCACGAAGGCGAAGTAGAGTTGGAAGAACAAGTAGACCCTAGCTTGATTGGGGGATTCCAATTGTTCATGGACAACCGCATGATTGATGCATCAATCAAACGCGAAATTGAACTTCTCCGTCGCCACATCAATGACCACGATTACGAACCGGAATTTTAATCCGGTCAAACGAAACTGAAACGCCTTTATCATGGCAGAAATCAATCCAGCAGAAGTCTCTTCCATATTGCGTGAGCAATTGGCCGGCGTAAAGTCAGCCGCAGAATTGGAAGAAGTAGGAACCGTCTTGCAAGTCGGTGACGGTATTGCTAGAATTTACGGACTTAGTAATGTTGAATCCGGTGAGTTGATCGAATTCGACAACGGGGTTCGTGGCATTGCATTGAACCTCGAAGAGGACAATGTGGGAGCTGTATTGCTTGCTCCTTCCGGGGACCTCAAAGAGGGCTCTTCAGTGAAGAGAACGGGTCGTATTGCTTCGATCAAGGCCGGTCATGGCATGTTGGGGCGTGTTGTGAACACGTTAGGCGAGCCGATTGACGGTAAGGGACCAATCACGGGTGATTTGTACGAAATGCCAATCGAGCGTAAAGCTCCTGGTGTCATCTATCGTCAGCCAGTAAGTGAGCCGTTGCAAACAGGAATCAAGGCGATTGACGCAATGATTCCAATTGGACGGGGCCAACGTGAGTTGATCATTGGTGATCGTCAAACAGGCAAGACGACTGTCGCGATTGATACCATTATCAATCAAAAAGAATTTTACGAAGCGGGTGAACCTGTATTCTGCATCTATGTAGCCATCGGTCAGAAAGGATCGACTGTTGCGGGTATCGTGAAGATGCTTGAAGAGAACGGAGCAATGCCTTACACGGTCGTTGTAGCAGCTACAGCATCAGACCCAGCGCCACTTCAGTTTTACGCTCCCTTTACAGGTGCAGCAGTAGGCGAATTTTTCCGTGATACGGGAAATGCAGCATTGGTAGTGTATGATGATTTATCGAAGCAAGCTGTTGCATACCGTGAGGTATCCCTGTTGTTGCGTCGTCCTCCAGGACGTGAGGCATACCCAGGGGATGTATTCTACTTGCACAGTCGATTGTTGGAGCGAGCTTCAAAGGTGATTAGCGAGCAAGGCATTGCGTCCCAGATGAACGATCTACCGGCCTCTTTGAAAGACAAGGTCAAGGGAGGAGGTTCATTGACAGCACTTCCGATTATTGAAACACAAGCGGGCGATGTATCTGCATACATTCCAACGAATGTGATTTCGATTACGGATGGCCAGATTTTCTTGGAGTCCAATCTGTTTTTGAGTGGTATTCGACCAGCGATTAATGTGGGTATCTCGGTAAGCCGAGTAGGAGGAAACGCTCAGATCAAATCCATGAAGAAGGTTTCTGGAACCTTGAAGTTGGACCAAGCGCAATACCGAGAACTCGAGGCGTTTGCGAAATTTGGTTCTGACTTGGATGACGCTACGAAGGCAGTATTGGACAAGGGAGAGCGTAACGTGGAGATTCTGAAGCAGAATCTGAACAGCCCAATGCGGGTTGAAGATCAGATTGCGATCATCTTTTGCGGAGTACGTGGTTTGTTAAAGGCCGTTCCGGTAAACAAAGTAGGTGAGTTTGAAACAGCGTTTTTGTCTTACATGCATTCGAAGCATGAGGACGTGATGGCTGAACTGAAGAGCGGAAAGTATGGAGACGCTCAAATTGAAGTGTTGACGAAGGCAGCGAACGAATTGACAGCTCAATACGCATAATCTGAATCATGGCTGGAGGTCTCAAAGAAGTACGGGAGCGGATCACATCGGTGCAAAACACGATGCAGATCACGTCGGCCATGAAAATGGTTGCCGCAGCGAAGCTTCGCCGGGCCCAAGACGCGATTACGCGCATGCGCCCCTATGCTGAGAAGTTACAAGGCGTTCTCTCGAACGTAAGTGCCTCATTGGATAGCAGTGACGGAGTTTACTCGCAACAGCGGGACGTAAAGCGGGTTTTAATCGTGACCATTACGTCGAACCGGGGTTTGTGTGGAGGTTTCAACAACAACATCATCAAAGCGGCAAACACGTTGATGCAAGACGAAGGGGTTGAATACCATGTATTGCCGCTTGGAAAGAAGGCGTATGAAGCCTTTTTGAAGCGCAGTGAATTGAAGGCAGTTGGGTTTGACGAAGACGCGTGGAAGATTTACGATGACCTCAATTTTGAGCGCGCTCAAAAGATCGGTGAGGATATCATGACCCAGTTTGTCAATGGTCAATACGATGACGTTAAAATCATTTACAATCGTTTTGTAAATGCTGCGGTTCAAGATGTAACGACAGAGAACTTCCTTCCGCTGGTAGCTTCAGCTTCTGAGGATGAGAGCGCTATGGATACGGACTATTTATTTGAGCCTTCTCAAGCGGAAATTGTAGAGCAAATTATCCCGAGCTCACTGAAAGTGCAGTTGTATAAGGGCATACTTGACAGCAATGCAGCTGAGCACGGCGCGCGGATGACAGCGATGCACCAAGCGACGGAGAATGCGGGTGACATGCTGCGAGACTTGCGCATCTCATACAACAAGGCTCGTCAGGCATCCATCACAACGGAGATCTTGGAGATTGTAGCGGGGTCGGAGGCATTGAGTGCATAAAACCAACCCCACGGGTTGTGGCATGACGTTTGATTCCAGTTCGCTCTACGTAGATTCGGGCCATGGGATTTCATTTTCGTATACTTCTTTCGATGTTGCTCCTGATGGTGCTGTCAATGACGGGCACGATCTGGGTGGCATGGCAATTCGCAGTTCGACAAGACGCGCAATACAATGAGCAGCGCCTATTAAGAAAGGAAGCGGCCATTGAGCGAAGCATGACGTATGTGTTGGACCGCATACCCGGACCATTTTATACAGAGGACATTCCGTTGGTTTTCTCCGATCGGATTTGTGAGTTATCGGATGTCCACGGTTTGGATATTTCATTGTATGCGCCGGACGGTAGGTTGCTAACGCAATCCTCTGTTGAAGCAAATGAAGCGGCGGATATGCGCTTGCCAGACGCGATTCTCTCCCCATTGGGTCATTCTGCGGAGAGTGTTGAACGCATGGACTTAGGTCAAGTGGTGTTGGCATACTGGAATGTCAAAAACTCTGAAGACAAGGTGGTCGGTATAGCGCAAGTGCGCTATGAAAAACGCACAGTAGAAACAGGAGACTTTAAAAGCTTCTTGATTCAGTTGGCTCCACTCTACGTGGTTTTGATATTGGGAGGTGCGCTCATTGCTGCGCTTCTTTCGAATCGACTGATTCGAATCTTGACACTCATACGCGATCGAATGAGTGAGCTTGACCCCACCCAAGAACAACTTCCTATTGCATACCAACAATCCGACGCGATTGGAGGGTTGGTTGAGGAATACAATACGCTCTTAAGGCATTTGCAAAAGACGATAGGGGAGTTGGCACAAAAGGAACGGGAGGGAGCGTGGCGCTTGATGGCCATGCAAGTCGCACATGAGATTAAAAACCCATTGACCCCAATCAAATTGGGCGTACAACAATTGGAGCGTTCATGGGTGGACCAAAGTCCAGATTTTGACGCTCGCTTGAAACGTTTTTGCAAAACAGCCTCGACGCAAATTGATGTGTTGGCTGAAATCGCTCAGGACTTTTCCCTTTTGGCGGATATCGGAATTCAAGATTTAGAACCCGTCAATCTGTCCAGCGTGATTGAGGAGGTCACGGGCCTCTTCCAAATTGGAGATGACCACATTCATTGGGAAGTCGAAGGTTTTGGAGATCATGTCGTTGTGAGGGGTTCGATGCCCCATCTGCTTCGAGTTTTCAACAACCTCATTTCTAACGCAATACAAGCAATGGTTGACCAACCGAACAAGGTCATTCGCATTGTCTGTGAGAATCGAAATGATGGATGGCAAATCACAGTCCAAGACAACGGCTCAGGAATCGAAGAGTCTCAGCTAGAACAGGTCTTTCAGCCGCATTTCACGTTGAAAAAAGAGGGAGCGGGTTTGGGCTTGACAATTACACGATCCGTAGTAAACCAATTAGGAGGGTCTATTGGCGTGTCCAAGGACCACGGTCATTTGACTACGTTTTGTCTTTGGTTTCCAAAGGTTGAATTTTGAGTTTTTTAAAATCGGGGGTCCGAAGCATGGCCGGAATAGCGTCAAGTGCATTTCGATTTGTTGCAAGAATGTGCATTGCAAGGCGGAGGGGTCGGTGCCAGCTCGATTTAATGATCCAATTGGCTTTTGGACATTGAACAACGCGAATTGGCCCAACGTTTCATTCGTCGCAATCGAAATTGATCGTTGTAACAACCGATAACTTAAGAACAGGGGATGATCACCGGCCGACTCGGTGTAGCATCCAATTCGAATGGAGCCGTTTGTAAATTCAACAAGTGCAATCCATCCTTCAATGTATCTGGAACGAAGATGAATTCGGTAATGGTGGCCTGCTCTCTCGGACTTGCGGGCCATTGCCAAAAAATATGATGTGCAGCGAGGGCACCGCCATCTTGCTCACGATCAACAGAGGGCAAGTCCAATAGCAAATGTTCGACTCCACGATCAACCAACCATTGAGCCGCCGGAGCTTCTAGGTAGGGAGCATTGGTGTTGGACCAGTTTTTAGAGCGCTTTTCAGGGCTATTAGGGAGCGTTCTAAGAACAAGGGCTGGCGGTATGGCCTGGTCACCCCAATAGCTGCCTGAAGCCAATTCTAGCGCCTTGGCCGTGATGACGTGGTCTTTATTTTTGAACTCTGGCTGTATGGACACGACCAAGCACGGCATCAGAGGGGGAATCGAGATTCTGTTCACAGAGTGAGCTGCCTCAGAAATGTGCCCGACACACTCGGTATGGGTGCCATTTCCGTGTGGATTGAACGTCACATCCCGAAAATTGACATCACCACCTTCTGCGACTGAGCCAAGAAACCCATTTGCTCGGACAGGCTCAACCTGCATGGGCTCAACGTACCAAGCACTGGGGCCTCCGGCTTCTTGAAAAGCTAAACTGAGATCGACGGGCGCATCGCCAGTTGAAGTGAAGTCAACGCCCTCGAAATGAATGGATAGTTGCATGCGAATTTATTGGAGCAAAAAAAAGGCGACCCCATAGGAGTCGCCTTTAAAATACGTGCAAATCGTTTAGTCAAACAAGAAACCAACACGCAACGCACCTTGGAACATGTTGCCCAATGTGGTGTTGGAGATGTGATTCGGCCCCGAGTAGTATGGATCGACGCCATCCTCGGCGTTCTCGAAGTATTCGGAATAAATGTCAAGTTCGTTCTCTCCAAGGGCGCTAAAAGGCAATTCACCAACGAACTCACCCATGAGTTCTGCGCCTGCGTCTTCAGTGAAGGTCGCATTGTTGAACTCCATGTTGAAAGCAGTCAAGTTGTTTGTTGTGATGCTGTGATTTCCGAAGGTTGTTTTTCCAAAACCAATGCCAGCCTCAAAACCAAGATAGATCGCGTCAGAGAAGTAGTAGTCCGCTCCGAACAAAAGGTTCAAACCAAGATACCTAGTGCCCTGCTCGTTTTGCAACTCCCAAATGATAAAATCTTCAGGCTCACCTATATCGTCGATTTCACCTGCTGACCAGAAATCCTTTGTGTCAGTGCGCTTGCCCAAAACGATGGGCACTTCAAAAGCGAAGTATGGAGACAAGTTGTCTGTACCGTCAAAGTGAAGCTCATAACCAGGATAGATGCCAAAAGAGGAAGTCTTGGTTGTGATGTTCAATTGTGGGCTCACAGGATCTGCTGCGTCTAACTCTCCATCCTGAGCGTATGCGTGTAAATCATTGGAGTTAGAAATGGACAAAGACAAACGGATCGCGCGGTTGTCTTCCAAGAAGTTTCGATACTTGATAGTCGATCCGTCAATAGGGCTGCCTGAGAACGGGGTGAAGCTCACCTCGATGTTGTGCTCATCTCCCATCTGCTTTTGGGCCTGAGTGCCCATTGTTACCAGCGCTGAAAGCGCAAGTGTGAACATGAGTTTTTTCATGATAGTGTGTTGTGTTTCTAAATTTCGAATGCAAGAAACGGAAAAAACACCGAATTCCGCCTTATACCTGCGAACTTTCACTCATGGAAGAGTTTTCTAAGTTGTCGGATCGTTCTCATTGGGCCAATCATTATCGCCTCAAAGACTTCGAACAAAGCGGTGAATCTGTTCAGAAACAATTGGCTCAATACCTAGAAGCGGCTTGGTCCCGTGAGTTTGACCGCGTCTTGCCACAGGGGTCGCCAGAAGAGCGATTGGCTCAGTGGCAATTGGAACTGGAAGGACCGAAGGACGTTTCTGACACGGGTCTCATTCGAAAGGACCTGATCGAAAGGATGGTGGATCGATCGAATAAATTGCATGATCCTCGCTACGCAGGACACCAAGTGGCAGTGCCGTTTCCTGAGCTCGCTTGGTTGCAGGCCACCACCTCACTTTTGAATAACGGCATGGCCATCGATGAAATGGGTCCAGCATCGTCCCCAATGGAGGAGGCGGTGATGCGATCCATTGCTGAGTTCATGGGGCTTGGTCCAGAGGCCAATGGCGTGCTATGTCATGGCGGCACCTTGGCTAATTTAACGGCGCTTCTAGCGGCGCGACAGCGGCGTTATCCTGGCAACGCCTGGCGAGATGGCACAAGCAAGCCCTGTGCGCTTTTGGTCAGCGATCAGGCACACTATTGCGTGGCGCGTGCGGCTCAGGTCATGGGCTGGGGAGATGGGGGCATCTTTAAAGTGGCCACGAATGAACGGCATCAGATGGACGGGAAGGCCCTGTTGGAGTCATATGAAGAAGCCAAAAATTGGGGGTTTGAAGTATTGGCCATCGTGGGAAGCGCGTGTACGACCTCGACTGGATCGTTTGATGATTTGGAGATGATGGCTGATTTTGCCGCACAGCATGACATGTGGTTTCATGTGGACGGCGCCCACGGCGCAGCCCAGATTTTCTCGAAAAAGCATCGTACGGTTTTGAAGGGCATGGAACGCGCTGATTCCATTGCCATGGACTTCCACAAGATGTTGGGAGTTCCAGCCTTGTGTACCGGGCTGTTTTACCGCAATGGACAAGACGGATATGCGGCGTTTTCTCACGAAGCGAATTACCTCTACGAATCCCAGGAGGAAGAGTGGTGGAATTTCAGCAAGCGCACGTTTGAATGCACCAAGCGCATGCTCAGTGCAGCGGTCTATGGCATTTGGGAAAACCACGGACCGAATCTGTGGGAGAGCCTGGTGGATCGGCTCATCGAGAACGCGCAATCCTTTGCTTTGAAAGTGGATCAACGGCCGAGATGGGAACTCTTCAGTCACCCCCACTCCAACATTGTCTGCTTTCGATCAATGGATTTTGACAACGACGCACTGCGCCGGCAGATGATTGATCAAGGGCCCTATTACTTGGTGAAGACTGTTTTTGGGAGACAAACATGGCTCCGGTGCACATTTCAAAACCCCTTGACCAACGATGAGGACATGAAGGGATTGTTGGAAGGGTTGGAAGAGATTGGACGCAATCTCACCAAATCTTGAAAGCAGTCAGATCAATTGGTTGTCGATGGCCTTTTTGACCGCAATCGGATTGGAAGCGTTTTTGAAAACAAGCGTACTGTTTCCAGTCCCGCTGAGCACAACATCACCAAACCCAAAGATGCGCCCAAGAATGGTTTGGCGAAGCTCCACTGTTTCCACTTTAGTGAGATTCAACTCTTCTGTGCTTCGGCCAATGACACCAGTTTTTACAATCACGCGTTTATTGGTGAGGCCATATTCTGTGAATATGAGTTTGAAAAAGGCAGGAATTCCGATCAGAATCAGTGATGTCAGAGCAGGAATCACATAGAAGAGCTTATGGATGGAAAAGATGGAGACAACCTCTTCGCCGGTGGTCAATGTTTTTTCGATGTAGCTCATGAACGTGCGATTTGATGATCAATATCGGGTGAAAGACATTGCGGAACGAATCGCTAAACCGGTATTCTACTCCACCGTAACGCTCTTGGCTAAGTTCCGGGGTTGATCGACGTGGCAGTCACGCAATACCGCGATGTGGTAACTCAGCAATTGCAATGGAATGGTCGTCAACAATGGGGCCAGGGCTTGATCGCATTTCGGGATGGGTATCACAAACTCTGCGAGCTCTTTCAAGTCTGAATTGCCCTTGGAAACGAGCGCGACCAACCGGCCGCCACGGGCCTTGACTTCTTGAATGTTTGAAACCACTTTGTCGTAAACGTCATCGAGAGTAGCGATGAAGAAAACAGGCATGTGCTCATCGATCAAAGCAATCGGACCGTGCTTCATTTCTGCTGATGGATATCCTTCGGCATGGATGTAGCTGATCTCTTTCAATTTCAAGGCACCTTCAAGAGCAACCGGGAAGTTGTATCCACGGCCCAAATAAAGGGCGTTGGTAGAATCCTTAAAAGCCCGTGCGATTTTTTGAATTTCCCCATCCTGTTTCAGTAAAGTCTCCACCTTCTCAGGAATGGAATTGATTTCGACAAGCAGTCGACTGAAGTGTTTGGCTGAGAGATTCCCGTTCCGTTTTCCAACCAACATGGCCATCAAAGTCAGAACGGCGACTTGTGCGGTGAAGGCCTTGGTAGACGCTACGCCAATTTCAGGACCGGCATGGGTGTACGCACCGCTATCCGTTTCGCGAGCGATGCTCGATCCGACCACGTTGCACAAGCCAAAGACATGAGCTCCGCTGGACTTAGCCAATTGAATGGCGGCAAGCGTGTCCGCGGTCTCACCAGATTGGGAAATGGCAATGACGACATCCGTGGGGCGTATGACAGGATTTCGATACCGAAATTCAGAAGCATATTCAACTTCAACAGGAATGCGAGCGAGATCCTCAAAGAGATATTCCGCCACGAGACCTGCGTGCCAGCTTGTGCCGCAGGCGATGATGATGATCCGCTCAGCCTTTGCCCATCTGTTCCAGTGATCGTCGATGCCGGACATGCGAATTTCGCCGCGCTGGAGGCTCATTCTTCCCCGAATGGAATCGAAAATGGACCGTGGTTGTTCGAAGATTTCCTTGAGCATGAAATGCTCGTAGCCACCTTTTTCCAACTCTTCGATTTGCAGCTCCAATTCGTGGATTTCTGGAGAGATTACCACGTTGTGTAAGTTGCGAATGGTCAACCCCATTGACCGATGCATCACGGCGACTTCTTCGTCATCCAAATAGATTACGTTGTTCGTGTACTCAATGATGGGGGTAGCATCTGATCCAACGAAGTGCTCACCTTCTTCTCCCACGCCGATCACCAATGGGCTGGATTTTCGTGCAGCAATCAACACCTCGGGTTCGTTCTCATCGATGACGACAATGGCATACGCACCCTCCACCTCTTTCAAGGCAATTTGAACGGCCTCGCAAATGGTCGAATTTGAACGCTTTTGAACCTCCTCAATCAAGTGAACCAATACCTCGGTATCAGTATCGCTGATGAAGGTGTGGCCATTGGCTTCCAAGCTTTTTCGAATGGTCTGGTAATTCTCAATGATACCATTGTGGATCAAAGCCAAACTTCCTGATCGTGCTTGGTGGGGGTGGGCATTGATGTCGTTGGGCGGTCCGTGAGTGGCCCAACGTGTGTGACCAATTCCAGCGTAACCGTGCAAGGCATGATCCGAGCCAATGTGTTCCAGCAAGTCCGAGACCTTCCCTCTCTTTTTCCCTAAATTCAACTTACCGTCACCATCCAACAGCGCAATTCCAGCGCTGTCATACCCGCGGTATTCAAGACGTTGTAGTCCTTTTATTAAAATGGGAAAGGCATCCTTTTCACCGATGTAACCAACAATTCCGCACATAGTTTTGCCGTTTTAACGTGTTGTATCAATCACTCCAAGTGACAACCAATCGGGCATGTCGTGGGATGGAGTCTCCTGATGCTACTGAGGGACCATTGATCGCAACCCCTTGAAGTGAGATGCCTGCGCGAGATGCGACAACATGCAAGAGGTCACTATCCAACTCGCCATTGAGCATACGCTGCATCGTTTGGGAAATATTGAAGCGATAAGCCTGCTCTCCCGCATCGTAATCCCCATTGATGTTCAACCCAATTGAACTTTGGTCGGGTGTAGAGATGACTTCTCCCAAAGCGTTTTCCGTTAGAATGAAGAGTTGATTGGGAATGGGGTAGCGCGCGTCGTTGTGACTTGGATCCACCGGTAGCCAGAGCTCAGCTTTATGGATGGCACTGTTTTCTCCGATGACCTGTTTCCACTCCGCAAGATGAGGTAGCGTGATTTGTGTCTTCAATCCTGCTCCTGAGAAAACACCAAGAAGGGGAGCTTCTACCTCATCAATGAAGGATTCAGAGAGTCCTTGAAATGGACCTTGCCATTCGTGAGTGAACAGGTTAGACCGTGCACTTAAAGGGTTGATGATGTAATCATAATATGCTGTGTCAGCATCATTGTGGTAGTGCATCCGCATGTAGCTCAATCCACTGATCATATCGATACCAACAGCCCCTTCACCCCCCATGAAAGGGTCCGGTGCAATGTGCAAGCCATGGAAAAAAGAATTCCAGGCTTCATTTGAATCATAGACGTCTGTTCCGGCCTCAAGAATGTGTTGTCCAAAGGCATCGTTTAAATAAACACGAACCTCTGGATTCACAGTATCATTTGCGAAGTACAACGTTTGATTTTGATTCAGCGGAATGGGCTGAAATTCTGGATCTGCGAGGTTTTCAATGGAGTGTGCGAATACATGATTCGAATAGTACGTCGAATCAAACTGCAAGGAATCCTCGAGCTGATAAACGTTGATGTGCTGCGGAGAGAGCTGTCCGTATGAATCCCCTGTATAGCGCAAGGATAAGTAGACGCTGTCCACTTGAGGGTTGGAACCGAAGTCGATGTCTGGAGCACTTAATCTGAACTGGGTTACGAACCCGGCGGTGTGCCACCCGAAATCGGGGTGATACATGCGTCCAAGCACGGCGGTGCTTAAACTGTTGGACTGTAAGCTATCCTCTCGCACTGTTCTGCAGCGCAATGTGAGGGTGTCAGTTTGACTTAATCCAAGTAAATCATCCTGTGCATAGTCCAATCCAACCTCTGTTTCAGGTCGATTGCAACTGGATAGGGTGGCGAATCCCAATAGGCATGCCATGACTGTCGCGAGAAAACCAGCACGTAACTTCAACATGGTGCGAAGTTCCGTTATTCCGGGACAGTCTCAGCCTTTCCCTCAAGAATCGTATCGTAATAATTGTTTATTTCTCCAACATACCCCTCCTCACCGTGGTAAGAAAGCGTTGGAACACCGGCACTCTTGATAGCGTCTTGCAGTTCATCGCTGAGATCCTCGGACCCAACAATTAACCCGTCAGCGTGTTGTATTGCCAAATGATTCAGGGCGTCAAACGTAGGATCTTGCATGCCTTCAACAGTCTCTGCAGAGATCCCGTCCTTGACCATTTTTTCAGCCATGCGCTTGTTCAATGAGCCTTCGAAACCTTCGTCATAAATGCTACAAACAACCTTGCTTTGGGCAAAATAAGGATCTTGACCGAAAAGCTGCTTGAGGTAAACAGGAACAACATTGGTCATCCAGCCATTGCAATGGATGATATCTGGAGCCCAACCCAATTTCTTCACAGTCTCCAAAACACCGCGAACAAAGAACAAAGCACGTTCGTCATTGTCTGGAAACATCTTATCATCTCCATCATGCAATACAGCTTTGCGCTTGAAGTATTCATCGTTGTCGATGAAGTATACTTGCATTCGAGCTGTCGGGATGGACGCGACCTTAATCACCAAAGGGTGATCGGTATCGTCTACCATGAGGTTCATCCCAGATAATCGGATAACTTCGTGCAACTGATGCCGACGCTCATTTATCTTTCCAAATCGCGGAGTGAAGACACGGATTTCCCTTCCTTTTTCATGAACCCCTTGTGGTAGATTCCTACTTACTGAACTCATTTGAGTCGCTGGCAGGAAAGGAACAATGTGTTGCGAAATGTAGAGAATCCGAGCTTTGCTCATATCGGCCAGGTTAAAGTTGAAAAGGAGGAATAACGAAGATACGTTTTTTTGAGGTATAAATCAAGTAAAACCCTGTTAAAATCAGGCATTTTGAAGCGCTTATGGAGATATTCTACACGTCGAAAGAGCTCAAAGAGAGATTGAGCGAAATCAAGGGTCGAAACGAAATAATTGGTTTCGTTCCGACAATGGGCTCCTTGCATTCAGGTCACGGCACGTTGATCAGTCATGCAAGAAACGCATCGGATGTAGTCGTGTTGAGCATTTACGTGAATCCAACTCAATTCGACAATCAACACGATTTCAAAGCGTATCCGAATGCCATGCAGGCGGATTTAGACCTGGCGCGTTCATTGGGTGTGGACGTGGTGTTTTCACCGAAAACAGAAGACATGTACGAAGGCGTCCCCAACGCTAATTCCGTGGATTACGGGGCCTTGACGGCTGCATTCGAGGGATCCAAGAGAAAAGGCCATTTTGACGGAGTCGTAGCCATTGTGAGACGGTTGTTTCAAATTATCAATCCAGAAAAAGCTTTTTTTGGAGAAAAGGACTTGCAGCAACTTGCGGTAATTGAAACGTTGTGCAAGCGCGAATTCGCTCAATTGGAAATCGTTCGTTGCCCGCTGGTTCGCGATGTCGATGGCCTTGCTTTGAGTTCGAGAAACGTTCGATTGAATCCAAAAGAGCGGATCATCGCGCTGGAATTGAATCGTACGTTGAATCGATTGAAAGCCGCTGTAAACGAATCCGTTGAGGGAAGTGTTGATTTGGAAGCAGAGCGCAGTGCGTTGGAAAGTCTTGATGATTTAGAACTGGAATATCTCGCCATCATCGATGCTGAATCCTTTGAAGAAGTTGGCGAAGAAAAGTGGAATGAAGGTCATGCTGTGATCGCCGCGCAAGTGGGATCAGTTCGATTGATCGATAATCTTTTTATGGGTTAAATCAAAAGGATTCGTAATTTCTCAGCAGGGATGCTGATATTCGGTTTTTCTTTAGAACTTCGCACAAAACACAGCCATCATGGGAGCCATAGGTCCAGGACAGATTATTCTCATTGCTTTGATTGTCTTGTTGCTCTTTGGCGGCAAGAAAATTCCTGAATTGATGCGGGGTTTAGGAAAGGGGGTCAAAGAATTTAAAGACGCTACGAATTCAGAAGAGGATTCAAAAGAAGGCAATAAAGACGCGTGATTCGGTCTTTAATGGTATTGACTGCAGTGCTTGTATCGGGATTACTCGGTGCTCAGACTGCTGATTCAACGAGCACGAATGTTGAGCTTTCTGTTGTAGAGAGCTCGTGGCTGGAGTGGTGCCAAGCAACCGCTTGTGCGAGCAACGATACTGCGCTTTGGAACATTCGCGATTTTGTAAAGGGAGAAACACCGCTGCTAGATACCGCGACAATACAGATGCGCATGCACGTGTTGGACGCAGCATCTCCCATGGACTTGTCGTGGAATCCGATAGCACACTCACGGATCGCATTTTACGCTGCCAATCGTCCAATTCATTTAGGACGCATGCTCGGAAGGGTCCCGCTTTACTTCCCATTATTCGAGGAAGCACTCGACCGTCATGATCTGCCTTTGGAGTTAAAGTATTTGGCGGTTGTCGAGAGTGGACTGAACCCCAAAGCACGCTCACATGCAGGTGCGCGAGGACTGTGGCAGTTCATGTATGCGACCGCGCGAGGACAAGGACTGCGCATCGACTCGTACATCGACGAAAGAAGAGACCCCGTTCGGAGCTCTGAAGCGGCATGCGTGTTTTTGAAAAAACTGTACAATCAATACGGTGATTGGTATTTGGCATTGGCGGCCTACAATGCCGGACCAGGAAATGTCAACAAGGCCATTCGTAGAAGCGGCGGCAAAAAGAATTTCTGGGAAATCCGGTACTTTTTACCCCGAGAAACACGGAACTATGTCCCGGCTTTTATGGCTGTCCTGTATCTGATGGAATACCATGCGGAGCACAATATTTTCCCAGCTGAGCTCTTCACACCGTATGCTGCTTTGGATACCGTTGAGGTGAATACGGTACTGCGCTTTGACCAGATCGCTGCGCATTTGAACATGGATGTTGAGAGTCTATCACAACTGAATCCGATGTTCCGATTGGACATCATTCCTGGACCGCCTGAAAAATGGCCCCTTGTGCTTCCACAGAATTTAATTCCATCTTTCTTGGCTTACCAAAAGGACATGATTCTCCATGAGCCCGAACGAACGCCTAAAATTGTATTCGTGCCCGAGCCCGTGATCTATCGGGTGAAAAGCGGGGATGTCTTGGGTGGCATTGCGTCGAGCTATGGGGTCAGCGTGAAGCAACTCAAGGAATGGAATGGCTTGAAAGGCACGATGATTCGGGTCGGACAAAAACTGAAAATTCATGCAAATCCACGCTCCCTTTAGTGGCCTATTTTTTGGCGCAGTGATTTTTTGTTCTGTGCTTTTGAGTGCAGGATGCGGAAGTCAAGAGGGCGCGCGGTATGCGCTTCCTGGGAAAGTAGGCGCTTCGGGTGAGTTGGTGGTGGTTTGCTCAAACGCGGTCTGGAAAGGCGCTGCCGGTGATACCGTTCGAAGCATTTTCGGACAACCGTTTCCGGTGCTCCCCCAATATGAACCGTGGTTTGATTTGGTGCATTTGACACCGGATGCGTTTGACCGCTTTTGGAAACCTCATCGCAACGTTCTTGAATTGGAGTTAGCCGATCGCGTAGACACGCAGGAGGCGCAATTGAACATATTCCGAGAGAAGTATTCTCGCCACCAGATTTATATGGAGGGAAAAGCGCGGAATTCAGAGGCCTTGGCCTTGGCCATAGCGGATAAAGGCATGGACATGTTAGGCGTGTTGCATCGGGCGGAAGTGCAGCGTTTCGCAGCGTTGGTTCGTTTGGATAAGAACGAGGTCATTCAAAAGGAACTGGTGGAGTGGATGGGGATTGAGTTGATCGTTCCTCGTGACGCGCGGTGGGCAAAGAAACTAGAGGATTTTGGTTGGATTGATCGGCAACTCACGCGATTGAAAGGTGGAGACAACCATGATGTTCAGCAGGGATATTTGATCTACACCGAGCCTTATACAAGCGACTCTCTCTTCTCTATGCAGGCGAGACTATCCAAGCGGAATGCGGTGTTGAGGAAAAACGTGAGCGGCCCAACTCCTGGCTCGTATATGACCACGGAGATGCGCTACGTGCCGTCGTATGAGGAGGTCGTATTCAAGGGAGGATTTGCCTCTGAATTGAGGGGGCTTTGGAAAATGCAAAACGACTACATGGGCGGCCCGTTTTACAGTTTAACGACGTTTGATGAAAAGAGTGGTCAATTGATCACCGTTGAAGGCTATGCCTATGCTCCTTATTTCGATAAGCGGGAATACATGCGGGAAGTGGAAGCGGCGGTCCGTTCTCTGAATTTGAATCCGGTTCTTGTTGCAGCTGAAGAACCTTCCACACCATGAGAGCGCTATTTGTCGCCCTACTGGTCTTTACGGGATGCACCGTTCCGAATTCGGATCAAAAGATTGACCAAAACTGCACGTCGAATACGTGGCAAATGGGCACGAGTATTCGGGCTTTGGAGGTAGTCAGTGATCAAGAAATATGGTACGCAGGTGCCAATGGAATCGTTGGATTTACGATGGATGGAGGGGCAACTTGGAGCCAGGACACCCTGCGACTCGTCGACGGAACATTGCCTGCATTTCGGTCCATTGCAGCAACAGGAAGGGCGGTTCACGCACTGACCATTTCCAATCCAGCCGTGCTCTTCCGAACCACCGATTCAGGAGTTCATTGGGATTCAGTGTATACGGAGCATCACCCCGATGTTTTTTACGACAGCATGGCGTTTTGGGATGACGAGAATGGGATTGCTATGGGCGATGCGATTGACGGTTGTCTCAGCATCATCCTCACCCAAGACGGAGGCGCTTCGTGGAAAAAAATCCCGTGTGAACAGCTCCCTGAAGCGATGGAGGGCGAAGCGGCTTTTGCCGCATCCAACGGCAACATCGCGGTGTCCGATAGCGCAGTGTGGATTGCAACCGGCGGAATGGCCTCTCGGATTTTCTATTCTGCAGATCGCGGCCACACATGGGAGGTGTTCACCACCCCCATTGTGCAAGGCGGAACCATGACAGGGATGTTCAGTGTGGACATGTTGGATGCCGAGCATGGCATCGCTTGGGGAGGAGACTGGGAGTCCATGTCAGACAATGCCGCAAATAAAATTGTGACGCACGATGGAGGAGAACGTTGGGAACTTCTCACCCCAGATGAGGGACCGGGCTACTGTTCATCTGTTCAATTTGTACCCAATACAGCCGGACAAGGCATTTGGGCTGTGGGAATTCCTGGCATACACCGTTCTCAAAACGGAGGCAAAACATGGGTAACAGAGCAAGACTCTAGCTATTATACCGTGAGGTTTACACCCGATGGAAACTGTGTTTGGCTGGCAGGAAAAGGCGTTGTCTCGAGACGATCGGTCAATTCTTGATGAAGGACTGCGTTGTTCCTGTGGGAAGAAGGATGTGATACAAACCCGCTTCCAATCGTTGGACAGGAATGGCGAGGGTTTTCTGATTTTCTGTCAGTTGCATTCTGTATACAGTGCGCCCCAAAGCATCGGTGATCCGCACGGATTCAACCGGTTGTTCGAGTTGTAAATTCAAGGTTTCCTGAACAGGGTTGGGCCAAAGTTGTAGGGTTTGATTTGGCTCCAATGTGGACACGTCCGCCGCCACATCTCCCTTGGCAAATGCATACTGCCCTTGGCGTAAATTCAATACTCGGAACAAGCCTGCTCCATTGGTTAAAGACCCCGGTTGCCATTCGTAATCCAAGCACTCTTGCCATGCAGCACTTGCGTCAGGTCGCCACGCTAAGAAACCATTTTCTTCTGTGTTTCCGTACAATTCGAAATCCAGCTGATCGGCGTTGTTTCCATAATACTGCAGCCGAGCGTCCAACAAAACACCGGCAGGCCAGATGCCACCAACAGTCCAAAAGTGGGTGGTGCTGAGTTCATCGACATAAGGCTCAACGGGTCCCGCATCCGGGGCGGCCCAATGGTGTTCAATGCGCACCAAAGCTGAATCGCCTTCAGGCATCACATCGCATCCCACCCGCATTGCAACCCAAGGTAGATTTTGAATTCCCTCCGTATCGTTGATGGTATACGTGAAGTCCATGCGGCCCTGGTTCAAACGGCCATTGGCGTTCAACGCGAACAACACAGGATCTGTGATGCCGGGATGATCAATGGTGATCACATCGGTTTGCCCACTTGCGCCAATCTGCGTGTCGTAGCGATTCCAATCGGCATCCCAAACAGTCACGTCCAAAGGTTCCGCGTTGTGATAATTCTCACACGCCCTCAATTTCTGCTGGAGGAACAAGGTCGTGGACATGTCGGAAGCGGCTTGAGCGGTTGAATCAATGAGCCATGTGGAAAACCCCGGTTGCAAGACCTGAGCTTCGAACCAAGGAGTCATGTCCACTCCTGTAATGTCTTCCAACGTGGATTCAAACACCGCTGCATCCATGTGGCTATCCATGTGCGTCGCCAACACCGATTGCATGGCACTGCGGTACAATTCATCCCCGAGATAAGCGCGCAGATTGTGCAGGATGGAAGCTCCTTTGTAATACGTGTGCCGCCCATAAATGTGCTCATCCGGCATCGGGGATAGTGGGTGAAAACCATCGTCTTGTAGATGAGTCTCTTCTAGCACGTACAACTGGTTGTCCTTCACCACGTCGATAAATGCCTCCTGCCCATCTTTCCACTCAACGAACAAGTGGGAGCTGTATTCGGCCGGTCCTTCTTTGATCCACATGTGGTTGTGAAGAGTAGGGGCAACCAAATCACCCCACCAATGGTGGCCCAATTCATGGCTAAACAGATCCCCATTCTGCACCAATCCTTCGCCGACCATGAATTGCGGATAGGCGATGTTGGTTGGGATTTCCAGGGCACCATCCGTCGTCAAAACATATCCCACACGTTCCCATGCATACGGTCCCCACCAATACTCTAGGGCGTCAATAGCGGATCCCAGTTCTTGGAATTTTGTGACCATTGCGTTGATGTGTTCCGCTTTTCCAGTCAAGCGAATGGGAACCTCTCCAAACGCTCCCATGTGCACCATGTTGGAATCAACATAGGGAGCGACTGCAATGGCCGATTGATGCGTCGTAATGGGATGCGCCAAATTAAAACTCCGTGTCACTGTGTCGCCTCCGAGTTGCGTCTCCCCGAGGAAAGTGCCCTGGCAGTGAGCGGTGCGTCCTCCGGCGCTTGTCACGTTGTAGGTATAGGTGGCGCGCTCGACAAAGTTGTCAAAACACGGATACCACACCTTTCCAAAATTGGGAGGGATGGTCGTCAAGCCGATGCCCAAATTGTAGATGTAATCGCTCACGAAATAGAAGCCTCCCCAATACGGGTCTTGGTAGGGAATCCCGCCGTACCACACTTCCAATTCATACGTGCTGTTCGTTTCCCACCCCAATTCCGGAGCATCCACGTGCAATTGAAATTCACCTTGTTCAAAACCGATGGCCATGCCATTGAGATGCACGCTATCAACGGTCAATTCAACCAAATCAAACCACAGGTCGGTCGCTTCGGAATTGAGAGCGTTGAAGCCGATGGTGGCGTGAGCTGTGAGCTGGTGCAGATTGTATTCGGTCACATCCAGATCGAGCGCGTAGGTCGCCACATCAAACGAATCGCTCCGCGCAATGGATTCACTCATATCGTAATTCAGCATCCATCTTGGCGCCGCTGGGGCTTCCTCTGTTCGGGGTGCGCGGGCGTGCCGATAATGGTGGCACGGGACGGGGTTGAAAACCCGAGGCGATCGAAGAGGCCGTTGATCATCCATGTTTTCTTGCCCGATGGCAGGTTGGAAGACCAAAGCGCCGGCACAAATCAGCAAAAAACGCAGCAAGTGAAAAGGATTGGGATGGGTCATGTCGGCAATTTACTTCAACTGACTACTTTCGCCGTATGAAGGAATTGAATATCTCAAATGGTGTTTACGTTGAAATCACCTATGTGCTTCGCGAAGACGGCCCTGAAGGAGAAGAACTGGAGGTGTGTCCGGCTGAGGACCCTTTTGGATTTACGATTGGACAGGATGAGGTTTTGCCTGCTTTTGAAGCCGCATTGATGGGTAAAAAAGGAGGAGATTCCTTTGAATTCGTGCTTTCTGAAGAGGATGCATACGGTCCTGAGGATCCAGAAGGGTTTGTTGAGGTACCTAAATCAGCTTTCATCGTAGATGGGGAGTTGGATGAAAGCATTTTTGAAGTGGATTCAGTTGTTCCAATGGAGACAGAGGACGGCGAAGAAATGATTGGAGTTGTTGCAGAAGTTCAATTGAATTCTGTTATCGTTGACTTCAACCATCCATTTGCTGGGATGCCATTGCATTTCGCCGGTAAAATCAAACTGGTTTCAGCTGCACCACCCGCTTCCAACTGACCGAACCCCATAGCGTTTGGGACGACCGGTTCTGCTTGGGATTGGGTAACTTTGACGCATGGAACGTACGGAGATAGAAAAAATCGGAGAATTCGGGTTGATTCGTCGATTGACCGAAGGCTTGAAACATCGTCAATCGTCAACTTTAGTTGGTGTTGGAGACGATGCCGCTGTCTTGGACAGCGGAGATCGCAAAGTGGTCGTATCAACGGACATGTTGTGCGAAGGCATTCATTTCGATTTGTCTTACATGCCGCTAAAGCATCTGGGCTATAAAGCCGTCGTTGTCAACCTTTCGGACATCTGTGCGATGAACGTTTTGCCAACGCAAATAACAGTTTCCATGGCTTTGAGTAGCCGGTTTTCTGTTGAAGCAGTGGATGAGATGTACGCTGGAATCTTGAAAGCCTGCGAAGTGTATGGAGTGGATTTAGTGGGGGGAGACACCACCTCTTCGAAGGCAGGATTGGTACTGAGCATCACGGCCATTGGCATGGCAGATTCCAATTCCATCGTTTCGCGCTCCGGCGCAAAGGCAAATGATTTGTTGGTTGTTACCGGAGAATTGGGCGGAGCATATATGGGTCTTCAAGTCCTTGAGCGAGAAAAAGAGGTCTTCAAATTAGCGCCTACGACCCAGCCAGAACTGCAAGGTCACGAAGGCATTTTGGAACGGCAGCTCAAGCCAGAAGCACGAACAGATGTCATCCAAGAAATGGCCGATTTGGGGCTGAAGCCCACATCCATGATTGATATTTCAGATGGTTTGGCCTCGGAGGTGTTTCACTTGTGTACGGCCTCTCAATGTGGTGTAAAGTTGTTTGAGGAGAAGATCCCTGTCCACGAAGAGACGTATGAGACGGCCCGAGAATTCAACCTCGACCCGACACTTTGCGCGTTGAGCGGAGGGGAGGATTACGAGCTTTTGTTCACCATCAGCCAGGAGGATTATGACAAGGTGCACAACCACCCAAAATTCTCGGTCATTGGCCACATTACGGAAGACCCTAGTGAACATCTATTGATCACGCGGAACGGAATGGAAACCCCTCTCAAGGCACAAGGGTGGGATGGGATCGTGGCGGCAAGGAAAGAAAACACAGCGGGCGAAGACTGATATGTGCGGTATCACAGGCATATATGGTTTAACCGGTCAACAAGCGCGTGATGAGGCGCGTGAAACGATAGCGGGCATGAATGCCGCTCTGACCCATCGAGGACCGGATGCTTCAGGTATTTGGGATACGGATGTAGAGCTTGTACTCGGCCACCAAAGGTTGAGCATCATTGACACACAAGAGGCTTCCAATCAGCCGTTTTTGGACGCGAAATCAGGTGATGCTTTGGTCTTCAACGGGGAGGTGTACAACTACCGAGAATTACGGGTTGAGCTCGAAGCGCACCACGATTTTCAAACGGATAGCGACACGGAAGTGGTTTTAGTTGCACTGCACCAATGGGGTCGTTCAGCCCTTCACCGGTTCAACGGGATGTTTGCGTTTGCCTGGTGGAATTCGGAGCAGCGCGAATTGTTGCTGGTCCGCGATCGCCTCGGAATCAAGCCGCTGTACTATTCGGAGTCGAATGGTGCGTTGTTGTTTGCCAGTGAAATCCGCAGCCTGTTAGCTTCGAATCGCGTCAAACGAGAGCACGACCCTGTCGGGTTGGCGGATTATTTGCGGTACCAAACGGTTCACGCGCCCCGCACCATTCTCAAAGATGTCAAGCTCCTTGAACCGGGACATTGGATCCGATTGCAGGGGGAAGAGATGCAGATGGAGAAATGGTGGGATGCCGCGCATGAAGCATCTTTATTGCCGCCGGTCTCCTCTCGAAAAGAACGCACCGATCGCATTCGCACGCAATTGAAAGAGGCCGTCCGGTTGCGTATGCGCGCCGATGTTCCACTTGGGGCGTTTTTGTCTGGAGGAATTGATTCGAGCGCAATCGTCGGGTTGATGCAAGAGGTTTCGGAACACCAGATCTCAACGTTTAGTGTCACCTTCAATGAAGGCGAATTTGATGAGAGCCCTTATTCACGTCTCATTGCAGAGCGTTTCAATACGAACCACCACGAAATTCGATTGACCGCAGAAAACTTTTTGGAACAGGTTCCTGCAGCTCTCGCAGCAATGGATCACCCATCAGGAGATGGACCCAACACATTCGTGGTGAGCGAAGCAACGAAAAAGGCGGGAATTACGGTGGCTTTGAGTGGTTTGGGTGGAGACGAATTGTTTGCAGGTTACCCCGTATTTATCCGTTCCCATGACCTCGTTCAAAAACGGTGGCTTGCCTCTTGGCCCAAGGGGTTGAGGAAATTGGTTGGCTCAGTCTATGCCGCCATTAAATCCACGGGAACGGCGCGCAAGATGGCGGACATCCTAGCGGGCGATTACTTCGATTTGGAGCACACGTACCCGCTATCTCGTCAAATGCTTTTGGAGCGGGATTTGCGTAAAGTTGCTCCAGGTTTGGCGCGTCATCCCAATGCTGTTTTTGGTTGGATGCAGCAGGCCTTGGAGCCCGGAACAGCTGGGTTTAATTTGCCTTTTTTGAGTAAGGTCGGTTTGGCAGAAATGCACACATATATGGGGCATACCTTGTTGCGTGATACGGATCAGATGTCCATGGCACATGCCCTTGAAGTGCGCGTTCCATTTTTAGACCATCACCTGGTTGTCGAGGCTTTGGCCGCGTCCGATGAGGAGAAGTGGCCCCATACTCCCAAGAAATTACTGACCGATGCGTTGCCTGACTTGTTGCCCAAAGAAGTGGTCAACCGTCCCAAAATGGGATTCACCCTACCGTGGGAGCAATGGATGCGTGCCGAATTGAAGCCTCTTTGCGAAGAGGGATTGGATGCGTTGTCTGGGTTGGGTTCGATCAACGCAAAACACATTGACCGCATTTGGGAGGCTTTTCTGGCGGGAGATGCCCGCTGGACTTTTTCTCGTATTTGGATGCTTGTCGTACTCGGAAACTGGATGAAGCGACATGGGGTTGTCTGAAACCAATCGCCAACGGATCGTGGTTTCGGTGGACTGGTTTCCCCCGGCATTCCGAGCGGGAGGACCCATACGAAGTACGTTTAATCTGGTGTCTTTGCTCGCAAATACGTACGATGTTTGGGTCATCTCTGGAGCATATGACTTGGGACAGGACCGCCCTTTGGATATCCCTTTGGATACGTGGCAAACAGTCGAATGTGGCGCTGGAAGCATTCAGGTGATGCATTGGACCCGATCGAATTGGAATGTCAAGGCATGGACCCAAATCTTGGGTGAACTGAATCCAGATTGGTTGCATTTGAACAGCGTCTTTTCGAAACACTTTACGTTGATTCCTTTGCGCGCTGCTCGAAAAAGGGGCAATCTGCGGATCGTTTTGGCGCCAAGAGGAATGCTGGGTTCTGCTGCTCTCAGCTTGAAACCGTTGAAAAAGCGATTGTTCTTGTCGTATGCACGTGCTACGGGATTGTTTCGAAATATGCGTTGGCATGCTTCAACAGCCATGGAGCGAGATGAGGTGTTGGGACAGTTTATGAATGCGGATTGCCGGGTGGCTCAAAATATCCCAGGAGGTAGCATTTTGGAGGGATCTCCGAGGGATACGGAGAATTGGAATGTGGTTTCGGTCGGTCGGATTCACCGCGTCAAGAACCTGCACTTTGGACTGGAGGCCCTGCTGAATGCTCCGAGTTCTCGTCCAATCAAGATGACCTTTATCGGTCCTGTTGAGGATGAGGCGTATCAAAAGGAATTGGTTGCCATGGCTCGAAATCAGGATCGAGTCGTCGTGGAGTTTGTCGGTGGAATGGCTCCGACGGAATTGGCCCCTTTTTGGCAGAAAGCGCATTACTTCTTGTCGTCGACCACGCAAGAAAACTTTGGACATTCTATTGTGGAGGCATGGGCCCATGGATGTCCGGTTTTGATCAGTGATCGCACACCATGGCGTGACCTGGAGACAAAGGGAGTGGGATGGGATTGGCCATTGGATCAGACGGCTTGGCTGCAAGGCTTAAGCATTGCGCTGAATGTGGGTCTTACGGAATGGAAAGTGCAATCAGAGAAGTCTCGCACATTTTTCAATACGGAAGTCCGGAACCCGGCCGTTGAACAGGACAACCTCAAACTCTTTCAACGATGAACCGTCTACAAGCCCTTTTTGGAGTGCAATGGCCCGTAGTTCAAGCAGGAATGATTTGGTGCAGCGGTTGGGAACTCGCCAGTGCGGTTTCAAACGCGGGAGGCTTGGGAGTGATTGGAGCGGGATCCATGTATCCCGAAGTCTTGCGCGACCAAATAGTGAAATGCCAGGCTGCAACAGATCGGCCATTTGCTGTAAACGTCCCTTTGATTTATCCGGCCATAGAAGAGCACATGCAGACCATTGTGGAGCTTGGTGTTCCGATTGTATTTACGAGCGCGGGAAGCCCGTCTAAATGGACTTCAGTGCTCAAAGCGAAGGGCATTCGTGTGGTCCATGTGGTCAGCAGCGTGAAGTTTGCTTTGAAAGCCGAGGCGGCTGGGGTGGATGCCGTAGTCGCCGAAGGGTTTGAGGCAGGCGGTCACAATGGAAGAGAAGAAACGACCACCATGTGTCTGGTCCCCGCAGTTGCGGATGCACTCCAAATTCCGGTCATCGCTGCTGGAGGAATTCATGATGGCCGAACCACGCTCGCAGCCTTTGCCTTGGGAGCGGAGGGTGTACAAATAGGAAGTCGCTTTGTGGCGACACCTGAATCGTCGGCCCACCGCGCATTCAAAGAGCGCATTTTAGAAGCCGGGGAGGGAGAAACGCTTTTACGTCTCAAAGACTTGACGCCGGTGCGTTTATTGGACAATCCCTTTTCCAAGCAAGTCGCAGCAGCTGAAGAGGCCGGAGTTGGGGTCGAGGCATTGCGCAGTTTGCTGGGTCGAGGCCGCGCTAAAAAAGGCATGTTCGAGGGCGACTTAAACGAAGGCGAACTTGAAATTGGTCAAGTGAGCGATCAAATTAAATGGATTCAACCCGCAGCTTCAATTGTCGAAGAGCTTGTCTCCGCTTATCAGGAACTCACAACGGGGATGAAAGACCCGCATTTCCGATGGTGAGTGAAGCCACGGGCTCACCCATCTTGTTTTATGATGGCGCATGTGGTTTGTGCAGTCGAGCCGTTCGCCAGTGCATTGCTTGGCAAAAAAAAGAAAGCGGCTTGCGGTTTGCATCGCTTCAAGGAGAAACAGCCCTCAAGGTGCTTCCAGCGAATCTTCGCACTGCACCGTTTGCGTCTTTGGTTGTCTACACCGATGCTCAGGCTTTGATCGAATTGGACGCCTTGCGCTGCCTTGCCAAGACCTTGCGTTCTCCGCTTCAGGAAGCGATTGTTTTGGCGTGTTCAGCTTTGTTTAAACCGTTGACTCGATGGGGATACCGCCGCGTAGTAGCCAACCGACATCGGTTCCCCGCAGATCACTGCGCACTGGAATCGGGGCCCCAGTTTTTGAGTTAGAAGCCTCAGGAATCGGAAGCCTTGAAGAACTTCAAGATGTTTTTAGCAACCTTCAAGTTGACCACCTCCAACAGCTCGTCTTCAGAAGCTTGTCGAATGGCGAGGATTGTTTTGAAGTGAGCCATGAGTTTGTGTCGGGTCACGCTGCCAACGCTCGGGATGTCGTCCAACTCTGAATGCAATGCGGCTTTGCTTCGTAAATCCCGATGGTGCGCGAGGGAGAATCGGTGAGCTTCGTTCCGCAAGTGCTGAATAAGCTTCAGTGTGGACGAACGCTTGTCAATGAATAACGGCAAGCTATCGCCAGGAAAGAAGATCTCTTCAAGCCGTTTGGCAATGCCTATGATGGCAATTTCCCCGCGAAGCCCCAATTCCTCAAGGGCCTCCATGGCATGAGACAACTGCCCCTTTCCGCCGTCGATGATAATCAATTGCGGCAAGGGCTCACCTTCTTCAGATAACCGCTTGTACCGTCGATAAACGACCTCACGCATCGAGGCGAAATCATCGGGGCCGACCACGGTTTGAATATTGAACTTCCGATAATCTGATTTCGCTGGCTTTCCATTTTTGAACACGACACAAGCTGACGCTGGGTTGGTTCCTTGGATGTTGCTGTTATCAAAGCATTCGATGTGAACGGGCAATGCAGTCAAGCGAAGGTCTTCCTGCATTGTCTCGAGAAGACGTTGTGTAGATGCTTCGGGATTGGTCTGCTCCAGGTGTTTTTGACGGTCACGCATGTAAAACTTGGCATTGCGTTCGGAGAGCTCTACCAACCTCAATTTATCGCCTCGTTGCGGCACGTGACTCGTGACCCCAGGCAAGGCCAACTCAATGAGGAAAGGCGTGTAAATTGTTTTTGATTCGCTTTGAAATCGATCGCGCATTTGCACGATTGCGGCTTCGAGAACCTCTCTGTTTTCCTCTCCTAGCTTTCGCTTCACTTCGGCTGTATGTCCTTGAATGATGGAGCCGTTTTGCACTTTCAGGAAGTTCACATAGGCGCAACGAGCGTCCTGGACCACAGAAAAAACATCCACATCGGTGATCGTCGGGTGCACAATGGTGTTTTTTGCCTGGTACTTCCGAACGGATTGCAGGCGCAGTTTGAAACGCTCGGCATCTTCAAATGCGAGCGCGTCAGCGGCGGTCTTCATTTGCCGTTCCAGCAGGCGCACGACTTCGGCAAGATTCCCTCGGAGGAGAAAGCGAATGGCGTCAATGCTTTTTTCATAGGATTCGGTGTGCTGGTGCCCCGCACAGGGACCGAGGCAATTCCCGATGTGGTACTCTAAGCACACTCGAAACTTTTGGGATTCGATGTTTTCAGCAGTCAGAGACAGGCTGCATGTTCGGATGGGGTAGAGCTTGCGGCATAACTCCAACACCGTGTGCATGGTTTTTACGCTCGGAAACGGACCGAAGTACTCACTGCCGTCGCGAATGAATTGGCGCGTGGCAAAAACCCGAGGGAACGGCTCTTTTTTAATGACGATATAGGGGTAGGTCTTATCGTCTTTGAGCTGGATGTTGTAAATGGGCTTGTGCTCCTTGATCAAGCTATTCTCCAACAATAAAGCATCAGCTTCCGTGGGTGTAATCAACCACTGAACGTCCGCGATTTTGGAAACCAGTAGACGGGTTTTCCCGTTTTCATGTTGTTGTTTGGTAAAGTAGCTGGTCACACGTTTTTTCAAATCCTTGGCCTTACCGACGTAAAGCAGCTTGCCTACGGCATCAAAATGCTGGTAGACTCCTGGCTGATGCGGGAGGCGATCAAGGATTTGTTGAATGTGCGTAGAACGTGCCATCGGAGTTGCGAATTTCGGGCCTATTCTCCAACTAAATTTGAATCATGGAATTCGTTACGGGTGGAACAGGTTTGGTTGGCCGCTACTTGGTGGCTGAATTGGTGGCTGGAGGCCGTGAAGTGCGCCTATTGTGTCGTCCACAATCTGATCGAGAGGCGTTGCTTCGCTTTCTGAATCATCGTGGTTTGGACGGCCAAAGAGTAGAATGGTGCGAAGGAGATCTCTTGGATGGTTCTTTTATGGAAGAGGCCATCGCAGGATGCTCCCGTGTCTATCATCTCGCTGCGGTCGTTTCTTTTCACCCCAAGGATGCCCAACACATGATGCGGGTCAATCGCGATGCCACGAGAATACTTGTAAACGCGATGTTGCACGTAGGAGTGGAAGAGTTGGTACACCTGAGTTCTGTGGCAGCCTTAGGCAGGGTGACCGGTGAGCCGGTGCACGAAGAAGTTCCCTTTGAAAGCGGGCCAAATGTAACGGCCTATGCACACAGTAAGTTTGAGTCAGAACTTGAGGTTTGGCGCGGCCAGGAAGAGGGATTGAAGGTGTTGACATTGAACCCAACAGTCATCCTTGGAGCGGGCGATTTTAACCGAAGTTCATCGGCCTTGTTTGCCATGGTTTACAAGGGATTGAAATGGCATCCTACGGGGTCAAATGGCTTTGTTGCGGCACATGATGTAGCCCGTGCATGCCATGTGTTAGGCGATCAGAAATGCTGGGGAAAACGGTATCTACTGAATGCAGAAAACAGGTCGTACCAATCTGTATTCGATCAAATGGCGGACGATTTTAAGATACCACGGCCTTCTCGACCGGTCAAACCTTGGATGATGGGTGCGGTTTGGCGTTTATCCATGGCGCTGGAGTTCATTTCGGGAAAACGCGCAAAAGCAACAAAGGAATCCGTAGCCACCACCCATAAAAACCACAGCTACCAAAGTGACCGATTGGAAAAGACGCTGGGGGAAGCCGGTATCGTCTGGAAATACCAATCCATCAACGCGGTTATTTCCGAGACTGCTAGAATCTGCAAGGAGCAATTGGGCTCCAATTAGCGCTTGCGCTCGTCGGTTTCGGATTGAACAGAAATGCGCTCCATAGCGGTCAATGCTTCAGCGGCCTCTTGCAACAGCGCATCCATTGCCGCTGGCTGGGTATACCACCAGCGGTAGCTCTCTAAAAATGTCGACTCGGAGATGTCAAAGCGCTGAAAAAGTTCGGCATAGTGACCGGTTAAGAGCGCCTCTTCATCATCATTGCGCAACAACCGTTGTTTGGAGACACCTTCAATCAACTGCACTTCAGTGAGCATCAATAAAAAGCTGTCACGGGAGAGAATGTGAGAAGGTGGCGTGGGCTCGGGTTGTTTGGATGATGAGCACGCCCCCAAACCCGCTAGTAAGAGCACAAGGATCAACCGGCTCATCGGTCAAAAGTTAGCCGTTGCCCAGCGTGGTTGCCTTGAGTGGTCTGAATGGATTGTCCATCAAACACATGAACGCCGTTGACCCAAGTTCCAGCGATTCGTGACTTGAAGGCCGTTCCTTCAAACGGTGACCATCCGCATTTGTACAGCAAATCTTGTCGCTCAACCGTCCAAAGACTATTCGGTGATACAAGGGTTAAATCGGCCTGATAACCTGGACGGATATACCCTCGATTGGGGATGTCAAAGACCGTTGCAACCCGATGTGCCATAAGGTTTACGACCTCATGTATCGGCAATACACCTTGATGGACGAGCTCCAGCATCGCTACCAATGCATGTTGAACGAGCGGCCCGCCCGAAGGAGCGTTGAAATAGGACTGTTGCTTTTCTTCCAAGGTGTGAGGCGCATGGTCTGTGGCTACGACATCGATTCGACCGTCAAGCAAACCAGCGCGTATTTCTGCCCGGTCCGCAAGGGTCTTTACCGCAGGGTTCCACTTGATGAAAGTTCCTTTCTCATCGTAATCGGCATCGGTAAACCAGAGATGGTGTACACACGCCTCAGCCGTTATGCGCTTTTCACTCGTTGGAATGTCGTTTCGAAAAAGCCCCACCTCTTTCGCGGTAGAAATGTGGAGAATGTGCAAGCGTGTATTCCATTTCTCAGCCAATTCGACAGCCATTGACGAGCTACGGTAACAGGCTTCAGCGCTCCGAATGATGGGGTGATGGTTGATGGGAACCGCTTCTCCAAAAAGCGCTCGAGCCTGTTCGGTGTTTCTCCGAATTGTTTGTTCGTCTTCGCAATGTGTGGCGACGATCATTGGGCTTTCCTTGAAGACTGCTTCCAATACCTCGCGATTGTCTACGAGCATATTTCCTGTTGAGGAGCCCATGAAAACCTTGATTCCACAAACCCGTTTGGGGTCTGTTTTGAGAACCTCTGGCAAGTTGTCATTGGAGGCACCCATGAAAAAGGAATAATTCACAGCGCTGACCTCAGCGGCTCTCTCATACTTATCCTCCAACAGCTGCTGGGTGAGTGCCTGAGGAACCGTATTGGGCATTTCCATGAAGGAGGTAATCCCCCCGGCTGCTGCCGCTGCTGATTCCGTAGCAATTTCTGCTTTGTGGGTAAGGCCTGGCTCGCGGAAGTGAACCTGATCGTCAATGCAGCCAGGCATTAACCACTGGTCCTTCGCATCAATAACGATGGCCTGATTCGCTCCTGGATGCTCCGAAAGGTCCCCACCAACGGCTACAATCGTTCCATTTGAACCAATGAGAACATCACCTACCTCGCTCTTCCCGTCTGTGACGATGATGGCTTGGCTGAAAAGGGTTGGTTGTGCGGCACTCATGACGCGTTAGATGCCGGTTTAACACCGCGAAGGCGCATTTGAAGAACACCGAGAAAAGCCTCTTTGAAAATACCCATACTCATCTTGCTCGTGCCCAGTTCGCGATCGGCAAACGTGATCGGGACTTCTTCAATTGTGAACCCCAGTTGTTTGGCGTTGTATTTCATTTCGATTTGAAAGGCGTATCCGATAAAACGGATGCGGGTCAAATCAATTTTCTCCAATACCTCGCGACGATAGCATTTGAATCCGGCGGTGCTATCGCGGACGCCGAGCCACAGGATGCTGTTCACATATACGGATGCGAAGTAACTCATGAGAACGCGACCGATGGGCCAATTGCTCACGGCTCCTCCCTTGACGTAACGCGAACCAACAGCGACGTCGGCCCCATCGATGCACGCTTGACGGAGTCGAACCAAGTCCATTGGATTGTGTGAAAAATCGCAATCCATTTCATAAACCAACTGATAATCTCGCTCCAAAGCCCATTGAAAACCAGCAATGTAAGCGGTCCCCAATCCGAGCTTTCCAGAGCGCTCTAACAGGTGGATTTGTTGCGGATGGTTCGCCTGCACATACTGAACGGCTTTTGCGGTGCCATCTGGAGAGCCATCGTCAACAACAAGCAAGTCAAATGACGGTTGAAGCCCAAGAACAGTGTCGAGCATCTTGTGGATGTTCTCGATTTCATTGTACGTTGGGATGATCACTAAACTACGCATCGGCAAGGTCTCTTAGGATGACATGAGAAGCATGTTGACTTCTGCTTCCGTTAAGTGCCGGAAGGTGCCACGGGGTACGTTTTTCTTAGAAAGTGGACCAATAATTACACGGTCGACTTTGTGCACCTTGTAACCGAAATGCTCAAACATGCGACGGGCAATTCGACTTCTACTGGACATGATCTCTAAGCCGATTTGGTGTCGGTCTTCGCCCACAACTTCTACTGCGGAAGCCTTAACGAATCCTTCGTCGAGGACGAACCCAGCTTTCATGGCTTCCAAGTGAGTTGCGCTCAACTTATCAGAAAGCACAACGTGGTACAGGCGCTTCATGCCACTTCGTGGATCATTGAGACGAACGGCGAGCGGCTCGTCGTTGGTGAAAAGCATCAAGCCGGTGCTCTCGCGATCCAACTTATCCAATGGTCGAATTTCTTCTTTGCATGCTTTTTGAACCAATTCCATAACCCCTCTTCGGGCATTGAAATCCGCAATGGAGGTCCCAAAACCTTTGGGCTTGTTCAACAGAACATACCTTTTGGCATCAGGGCGAATGGCTTCCCCACCAACATGGACCACATCGGTAGACGCCACCTTGAAGCCCATCGATGTAACGATTTCACCATTGACCATAACGGCTCCTGATTCAATCAGCACATCGGCTTCTCGGCGTGAACAAATCCCTGCGTTGGAGACAAAACGGTTCAAGCGCATAGGTGCGTTGCTGTTGGGCAACGGCTTTTTTACGGAAGGGACTTTTTTGGTCCCACCAAAAGCATGAGGAGACTTTCCTGTATGCGGTTTCCCTGTTGTACCTGGTCGGAATGTTTTGGAAACGCCGGTTTTTCGCCCGCCCGTTGTCGTTCTTTTCGTCGACTTCGATTGGCCTTTTGAACCGGTAGTTGAGGCGCGTCGGCCTGCTGAAGGAGTTTTCCTCATGATGCAGCAAAGATAACGGCTTCAGGGCAGTGAAATGAAAGCATCCGGGATGTGTTGAATTCGAGATCCTACAGCGTCGAATTCAACACAAACGATGTCGAAGCGAATGGACATCGGGGGCTTGGAAAGACGCCGAATAAAGTGGTGTGATGCCTCAATAATACGCTGTTGTTTGTGGAGGTCTACGGCTTCCAAAGCACTGGCTAAGTATCCTTTTTTCCGGGTTTTTACTTCAATGAAGACCCATTCATCGTGAAGCCGGGCGATGAGGTCAATCTCCAATTTTCGCCACCTCCAATTGCGTTCGACGATGGTATACCCGCTGGATTGTAAATACTTCGCTGCGAGCCCCTCCCCCCACAGGCCTCTTTTTGTGGTCCGCATTGGAGGAGCACATTTGTTGTGTTTGGTCATGTCCCAAATGAAGACGGGAAGCGCTTACTTTTGGGGCATGATTTTTCAGTGCACGGAAGGAATTGATAGACGAATGAAGGTCCCAGCGATCCTGCTCGTCCTTTTGGGCTTGGTCTCAATGGATGCCGTGGGGCAAACAGAGGAGGGGGATTGGTACATCACTTGGGGATACAATCGCTCCATGTATACGACGTCTGATGTGCGCATCTGGGGAACAGGTCCTGGTGGTGCTTTTGACCTCACGCTTGAAGATGTCGAAGCGAACGATATGCCGGAGCGGTTTCAAGCGAAAGTGTATTTTCATCCAGGCCTATTTACCATTCCACAATACAATGCGCGTTTTGGGAAGAAAATATCTAAAAAGTGGTGGTTTTCGGCCGGTTGGGACCACATGAAATACAAGCTAACCAAGCAAACGGTGAACGTCTCAGGGTTTGCTAGCGCAAGTGACATGGGGATTGTTTCCCCAACTGATCCCGTATTGGACTATGTCGATGAGCCGATTTATTGGGGTCCAGGATTCAACTTGGAGCACAGCGATGGAATGAACTTTGTGCGGTTCAGTTTCGAGCGGGAATGGTCCATTTGGGAGGCGCGTCAGGCGAACATCGCGTTGAGCGGGTTCAGCGCGGCTGGTGCAGGTATAGTCGTGTGCAGTACGGATTTTCGATGGGCCGATGTTCGTCAAAAGAATCCACAACGCATCAGCGGATTGGGAATGGGTTTCCACGCGGGGCTGAGAATGCAATTGCACCGTCGGTTCTTCATCCAAACGACAGCTCATATGGGGGGCGTTTCGCTTCCTTGGATTCGGATACAAGGACCAGGGGATGCTGGTGCAGAGCAACGCATCGGTTATTTTGAAGGAGCCTTCGCTTTGGGCTACCTCATCGGGGGCAACCACCGCAATAGCAAAAGAGCGTGTGATACATGCCCCAAGTGGGGACGCTAACAGAGGCTTCAGGTCAATATAAAACCAGCTGGGCCTCCCCAATCTTCACCGAACCTTCGAGTATGGAAATGGCATAAATGCCTTCTGACAAGGGTTCAATCGGCATGAAGAAAACACACGCTTCCAACCGTTCGTTTGCATACTCCAGTTGGCGGGTAGCACTGATTGGAATTTGATCTTCGGATGTGGATTCTGTTTGACTTCCAAGAAGGATTTCTCCACTTTCTGTTGTCACTTGCAAGTGGAGTGTTTTGTTTCCTGGAGGAGCAATCTTGTTTTCCAATAACGTAAAGCAGACACGAACCATGTCTGCTCGAGCTGCTCGGTTGCTTTCGCGTTGCTTGCCGTTGCTCAACAAACGAATGCCTGAAGCACTCGATTCAGAGGCCTGCAGTGTTTGCCCTGTGCTGATGATGTCCTCCATGTTTTGCTGCCGAATGACCAGATTGGCATTGCGTTCTTGGACCTCCTCGACGCGGGCTCTCATTTGATCATTCTCATCAATCAAAGCCAAGTTGAGCTGATTCAGAGAGTCAATGGTGGCAACGTAACCTTTCATGATTGTCCGCAAGGTTTCCGCTTCCTTTTTCGCACGGGATAAGGACCAGTTTCCATTGCGGACTTGTTGAACAAGGCCGTCAATCTGCGCGCGCTGATCTGCAATTTCTGCGATGATAAGCGCGTTTTCCGTGTTCAGCGTATCGTAGCTGAATCTGAGCTTTTCAAGGTCAAAAAGCACGTGGTCTTTTTCGAGAGAAAGGGCGACAAGGTCGGCTTCACCCTTTTCGACATCGCCAGTTCGCTCGTAAAGTTGGTAACCCAAAACAGCACAGGCTAATGCCAGTGCCGCTGAGGTAATAATAAGAATGCGTTGTGAGTCCATACCCTACAAAGGTGCAATTCTCAGGCCAAAGTTGATGTTATTCATCTTTACCAAATCCAAAGAAGCCTCCAAAAGTCCGACGGGCCTTGCTTGGCTCGTTGGGTTTGAACACGGCTTTTTTAGGTTTTGAGCTAGAATCACTCCTTTGATTGCGCGAATCAGCCGTTCTTCCACTGCGTTGTTCTGGACGTCCTTCTTGACGTTTTGGTCGATCTGATCCTGCGGCGCTTCCACGAGAGTTGTCGCGACGCTCGCCTTGACGAACTGGCCGATCATCTCTTCTTCGGTCACCTTGTCTGTTATCAGAACGTCCGCCGCCTTGGCCTCTACGATCTGGACTGCGGCGATCGTCTGAACGGCCATCATTACGAGAAGTTTGCGGCTTGCGGTCGTTGGATCGGTCTTCCCACTGCTTTCTAGGCTGGCTGCCTGAAGTACTGGGTCTTCGGTCTGAGCTTGAACGGCCTCCTCCATTTCCTCCCGAACGGCCGCCACGGCTGTCTGATCGGTCAGAATCCGAATGGCGGGATGAGGCGTTACGACCACCGCTGCGTCCGCCTCCTTGAGGGCGATCGCGACGACCGTCTGAACTGCGTCCTCGCGAACCGTCATTGGATCGGGATTGACCCTGTCCTGAGCGGCCTGCCTTTTTCTTCGACGTTGCTCCAGTGATCGTACTCACGGGAGGCATCTCCAAATGCCACTCATGGGAAGAATCAATCGGGAGCTCCTTTTGAATCAGCTTTTGAATGTCACGCAGATACTTTCGCTCGTCAGCTTCATTGCAGAAACTGAGGGCCTTTCCACTTGACCCAGCACGACCTGTTCGTCCGATGCGGTGAACATACGATTCAGGAATATTGGGCAATTCGAAATTGATCACATGGCTCAGCTCATCGACGTCAATACCACGTGACGCAATGTCCGTAGCAACCAAAACGCGAATTTTTCCTTTTTTGAACCCGTTCATAGCCCGGTCCCGTTGGGGTTGGCTTTTGTTTCCATGAATCGCCTCAGCCTGAATCCCTGAGTTGCTCAGGTGTTTGGCAACTTTATCCGCTCCGTACTTGGTTCGAGTGAAAACGAGCGCGGAATCCACGTCGTCGTCTTTTAAGATTGCCACGAGCAAGTCACGCTTGTCGTTTTGACGAATCGAATAAATGGTCTGCTCAACGGTTTCGGCTGCAGAACTTTGACGAGCGACCTCGATACGGACAGGTGACCGAAGGATGTCGTTCGAAAGCTTCACAATGTTGGGAGGCATGGTCGCAGAGAAAAACAACGTTTGTCGTTCTACTGGTAGCATCGCGATGATCTTGCGAATGTCATTGATGAACCCCATGTCTAACATGGTATCTGCTTCGTCAAGAACGAGCGTGTTGATGTCGCGCAAGTCAAGGTGACGTTGATTCACCAAATCCAATAATCGACCCGGTGTTGCCACAACGATATCGATACCGCGACGCAACGCATCCACCTGGCGATTTTGAGAAACACCTCCAAAAATGGTGGTGGATCGCAATCGTGTTTGGGTGCTGTAATCTTTGAGGTTCACGCCAATCTGTGTCGCCAACTCGCGGGTTGGAGTTAGGATCAAAGCGCGGGGCTGTCGACGACCGCTTTGCGGCAATTCTTGTTGGATTAGCCGATGAATCATTGGAAGGGAAAACGCAGCAGTTTTGCCGGTTCCCGTTTGAGCGCAACCGAGTACATCTTGTCCGTTGATCACAACGGGGATGGCTTCGGCTTGAATAGGGGTGGGCTCAGAATATCCGAGCGGTTTGAGTGCGTCAAGCACTTCAGGGCATAGGCCCAAGTCAGTAAATAAAGTCAAAAATGAAAGGAATCAGTCCGCACAAAAACGTGTGCGGTAAACGTCCCAAGTCGAATAGTTTTGATTGTAATTCGGGAGAGCCATTCGGTGTCGTCCGATTGCGCGTTCAACTCGGGATAACGCGCCTGCGATGGTTTCAAAGGTTATCAACAACCCGACCTATCCGCTGTGCAAAGATGAGGCGTAATCTTCAAAATCAACGTTTTTTTTTGGGAAATGCCAAAACACGTCATCTTAAACCAATGAAAAACAAGGGATTAGATGAAGTTAGGGAACCAAGACCCGTGACACCCGTTTCTCTCCTTCAGCATCCCACAATTCGGCAACGACGAAAGCCTGTCTCGGCCGCCCGATTTGAAGCATGCCAATGTTGTTTTCCATCACGGGACCATCCAGTCGATTGGAGTTGGGGGTAGCAAAGTCCCATTTGGAAGTGATTCCACTAGAGGTCACGTCAAACAAGGTATCTAGCGATGTTTGGTGCGCGTTATTGGCTGAGTTCCAGCCGGAAATCTCACCGTAGTGGACATCACCGGAAATGAAAATGACGGGAACAACAGGCCGTCCCATGGTCTTGTTGAGTGCGTTGGATTGTTGAATCATGTGCGCCATTTTTTCTCGCTCATGCGGAAAATTGCCCCAGCACTCATATCCGTTCCATTCAATACCAAACTGGGTGGAAGAACCGATGATCCGAACGTCTGCTTTCACTTCGAGTTGTTTCTCGAGCCATTTCCATTGAGCAGAACCCAACAGGGTTGAATCTGCAGTCGTGTATGGTACGTAATCTGCAGCGTATCCAATGCCATTGGTTCCTTGGAATGCGATGTTAGAAGCGGGGAGTAAATCGTCTCTGAAGGAACGCGTGTCGAGTAGAATGACGTGTACATCCTTGCGCCCACCGTCAAACAAATAACTCATGTAGATCCCGGGGCGTTCGCGTCTTGGGGATTGAGCAGGCTCCTTCCAAAAGGAGAGAAACGCTTCTTTTGAGGCTTCTCGAAGGGGGTAGTGCCTCCCAGCGTCATTCCAGCCATAATCGTGATCATCCCACGTGGCGAGCATTCTCGTCTTATCTGCGAGTTCCTTGAAAGCATCATGCTCACCGAGCGCCTGGTACTCTGAAATCAAGGTTTCAATGTCCTGGGTGTCCCCATAGATGTTATCTCCGAGCCAGATGAAGACATCGGCTTTTTGCTCAATGGCGACCTGCAATGCCGGCATGGGAGAATGCGGATGCGCACAACTGCCAAAAGCGATGGTCTTGACCTCCTTGCGGACGGTTAAATCTGCCTGCGCTTTTTGCGCCTGCTTTCGAATGACGATGGGGGGGCCTTCTTGACCGCACCCGATGAGAAAGACCGCGCAGCCCAAGTAGCAACGCATTTGTATTGTGCGCGCTGTAGACAGTGAAAAGGTCACTCGGAAAGAGAAAAACGAATGGGCAAAGCGTATTTCACATTCACAGCCTTTCCATTTTCAGTTCCGGGGCTGAATGTGGGCAAGCCCCGTACAACTTCCAACGCTGCTTCATCCAACGGACCTAAGCCCCGGAGAATTTTAACGTCGCTCACGAGACCCTTTTGGTTCACAACAAATTCAACAACAACGGTTCCTTCGAGGCCTTTATCACGTGCCTCTTCGGGATAGACCAATTCGCTCATGATGTGACTCATGATGCCATCATTCGTGCAGGATTGCCGCTTTTCAACATCAACCATGTCGTTGCAACTGATCAATACAGGCATCACCTCAGCAACCTTCACAGCGGAGTTGTCTTCAGGATATTGCAGGCCAGTTTGGGCAAATGAGGAAACAGAAGTAACCATCAATGACAAGCCAAGAACGAGGGGGGAAGGGAATGAAATTCTCATGTTGAAATGTAGGAATATTTCATTCAACTATCAGTTGAAATCGTTGAGCGGATTGGAAAGGAGACTTCAAAATGTATGCGCCTGATGGAATAGCGGGGTCGATCACCAATGTTTTCATGCCCGGTAGCACACGCCAATGCCAGATTTCAACCCCACTCAATGAGGCCAAACTCCACTCCTCGGAACCTCCCACAAGGCCTGAAATTTGCTCAATGTGCAACGCTTCCCCGGCTTGGATCGGGTTGGGATATGGGTTGCTTTTATTAGAACGATGTGGTCGGTTGTGCAATGCTGTGGAGAGGTCTTGTTCCCAGAGGGAAATTAGGATTTGAGGGTCGGGATCACTCCCGTTTGGGGGGGCTTGCCAGTGACCAGCGATCATGAGCCGATCCCAATCAGGATGGTATTCAGCGCGAAATCCACCCCACGAGCCTTCGGGGCTCAATAGGGGCTCTAACAGAATCATTTCTGGAGCATCCTCCAAATCGCCGTCGTACGAAATCAACGAGGGGCTTGAAGCGCCTTCTTCAAAACCAAACCCCGAGGGCCAGGAATCGGAGGTGTCTAGAAACCCGAGACTTGTCCACGTGGCGGTACTTTCTGTGGTTTCCCATTGAAGAGGTGTTCCCGTTGCATCTAAAATCAAGGCGTGCCATCCAGTGGGTAAATCCCCTGCTGCATGGGATACGACATTGACTGAAATCAAGCCGTTGGACTCGATGCGCACGTCGGAAACCCAATGATTCACCCCAGGATTTAAATTGAGATGCACAATCCCATTGTCTCCAAACGTGGAGTCCAACGTCCCATCGCTCGTGTGTTTGACGACTAAAACTTCATAGTGGGTTGCATTGGAATAGGCTCCTCCGGCGATCCATCCGCCGTCGGTTGCCACAGCTGAGCTGTAAAACCCTCCGATTTCATGGCGGTTTACAACAGGCCGCATTCCGAGCGTATCCAGGATTTCAGCCGCACCGACATCGAGGATAAGACGGCCGTTGTTTCCAAACGAATTGACCCACTGACCGTCCGCATCGAGCAGCGCCAAAGTGGGCATCTCACGATGAAAACAGCACGGGTCAAGCGCCATCCCGCTAACCATCCATTGCCCATCAGAGGTCCTGTTCAATCCATGCAATTCTTGAAAGGGACCTCCGAATGTGATAGGAATCCACCCGGGCAGACTGTCTGAACCAAATGCGTCATGGGGCTGACCTTCGTGGTCTAAAACCCATAGACCTCCCAATGAAGTTAAGGCGCTATCGTGCGACTGCTGATTCATAGCACACCACAGGCGATTGGCAGTGTCTGAAGCGATTTTTTCGATTTGAATCGGGCGCTCTACATCTTCCTCAAACGGAAAAAGAATGTGCATTTCGGAGTCCAACGTCATCCGAATGATCGCAGGGTGAGATCCTCCTTCAGCGGCATACACTTGAATCGCAGATGCCCCGGCATCAGTGCCCCAAGGACAGAGGTCACGAACGTCTTCCCACCAACCGATATCTGCACTTGCCCACCCGGTGTTGACCCAACTCGTGTCGTGCTGCCAGGCGTCGTTTTGAGACCAAACTGTGAAGCTCAGGCTGCAAAAAAGAACGAGAATCAACCGGCGTAAGCACATGTTATTTTATGATCCAAAGCGGTGAGCGTGCAGCACCTTCTGATGAAATGAAGTACATGCCAGGTGAGAGATGACCGAGACTCCAAGTATTCCCCACGTTCTGTGACCAGCGACTAACCAGGCGGCCTTGGGCATCGAATAAATGGCATTCCACGGGGATGTGTTCCCCCTGCCAAGAAACTTCCCGTGTCGCGGGATTGGGAAACCAATGCCCGGATTCGGTCGGCTTTGGCTGCTCGAGGCTTGAGGTGGAATCATACGTTTCGACCGTCTCGTTGATGGTGACATTGGTGGCTGAACCGCCTTGGCCGGGAGGGCCTTGACCAAAGTTGTCTGTTGCGACAACACCGTAATAAGAGGCGAAGAAATAAGGGAATGCCGGGTTCCAATTTTCATCGACCGTTGCAAAATAAGCGTACGTGCCGTTGGGGTATTCCGGGGTGATGCTGAACCGTCCGTTGTGAACGTCCAAATGCCCGGAATTTTCAATGAATTCGAAGTCTTCGATGTAGGCCCCCAAGACCGCTTCAACAGGTTGGGCACCAGGGGGAATGGCTGGAGTGACTAAAGCACCGACATCGGGGCCGAATTGATTGGGATTGAGTAGGGTTCCATCGGCGAGCTCATGCCGAACGAGGATATCACGAACAGCGTAACTCGACTCCATACGAACGATTTCTCCCGATCCGTCTTCATTGTCAAACGCATACGGCCCATAGATTGGATAGCCATCAAACGCATACCCAATAATGGGACTGTGATTGCTGGGGTCTATGGTCAGCAATCCGTCACTGGGGTACTCCGCACAAACCGGATTGATCACATCTTGTGAATCACTAAACGGATTGGGCATCAAATGATGATGGTACCGCCCCATCGCTGGGTGACCCTTGGCGCAATCAAACCCGGCCAACTCAAAAAAGCCACCGTTCTGATGCCAGATATCTTGGTTGTTGTAGGAAAAGGCATCGAGGGCATTGAAGGTCGGTACTCCGTTGATCAAGACCGCTGTATGGCCGAGACCTGTCGCAGTTCCGCCCGCAGGTCCCTGCTCGGGTTGACGCGGAATCCGGAACAAATAGGCTGTTTCAGAAGCTTGTGAGGGATTCCCGTCACCAAATGGGGCTGTGGCATACCGGGGAACACCTGTAGAGGTGATATACACGTTGTCGTCCGAGAATTGAACAAGCTGAACATCGCAGGAGACTCCATTGTCAGTCAATTGTCCGTTGTTCCAAAATTGCCCGTTGGCTCCGTCGGCGTTGATTTGCCAAGAAACAATTTCAGGCTGAGCGATTGCGGCACACGTCCAAATAAGAATCGCAATACTGGAGAAGAGGTGTTTCATAGAGGTCACTTTGTGAAGATAAGAATACACCCTTTTGACGCACGAAATCACGCGCGGTTTAACACCAAATCGAGATTTTAGAAAATCAATTTGACCGCAATTTTGTTGAAAACCATGGTTCATATAATTTTTGATCAGGCAGAATTCCACCAGAATCTGAAGGTAATTTGGCTTCAAACAACACCCTTTTCTCATGAAAAATTTTTTTACGCTAGCCTTGTGTGCTTTGGGCGTCCTGTCGATGCAGGCCCAGGAGCGTTACTTGGATGAAGTCTTTGAGTCTGTCGTCGTCACCACGGATGTGGTCTACGCGACCAATGTCTCTGTTCTACCCGCCTTAGGGGGACAACCTCCTATGGCGCTGCCTCAGCTTATGGATGTTTACGAGCCTGAAGGCGACACAGAAACCAACCGTCCATTGATCTTGGTTTTTCACACGGGCAACTTCCTTCCGAGATACATGAACGGCTCCGCTCTTGGTGGCCGAACAGACAGCTCCGTTGTGGAATTATGCAATCGTTTTGCGCGCATGGGGTATGTTACAGCCTCTGTTGATTACCGATTGGGATGGAACCCTTTAGCAGGAACGCAAGTTGAGCGAACCTACCAATTAATCAACGCGGCGTACCGTGGGGTACAGGATGCACGAACGGCCGTTCGTTACTTCCGCATGAATGCGGCAGAGATGGGCAACGAGTTTGGAATTGACACCGAGAAAGTCGCTTATTTTGGTGATGGAACAGGTGGATATGTATCGCTCGCGTCGGCCTCCATTGCGGATTACAACGACATTTTTGTGGATGCTTCTGGAGCGCCCATCGAGAGCTTGTGGTATGATCCAGGAAACGGCTCTTCCATTCCGATGGTAATTGAATCGATCAACGGAGACCCGGAGGCGAAGTTTGACGGGTATACTCCAGATAGCCTGCAGCTTTGCATTGGCCACTATCCAGATTACAATTCGGATATCCAGTTTCAAATGAACATGGGAGGCGCTTTGGGCTCACAAGAATGGTTGGATTCAGGCGACCCTGCGATGGTCAGCTTCCATTGTCCTCATGATCCATTTGCTCCCTATACATCCGGTATTGTTGTCGTTCCAACGACTGGTGAGCCGGTCATTGAAGCAACAGGTGCTTACAATGTTCACCTTGCGATCAATGCATTTGACGATCCCAACAACAACGCTTCTTTCCAAAGTCAAAACTTGTCCGATGCCTTGTCTTTGCAAGCGTTGGAAATCAACGACGGCATGGACGGATTGTATCCTGTTTTGAATAACTACGTCGATGGCGCACCAACGGAGCCTTATGACAGCTCCCCTTGGCAGTGGTGGGATGTTGCAACGACGCAAGCGGTTGATTCAGCAAACAGCTCCAACATTGCGGCAACCCAACTGGGTTTAAATCCGACGATGGGAGTGGAAGAGGCAATGGCTTGGTTGGATATCATCCAAGGATACACCGCTCCCCGCATGGCCTATGCTTTGGGCTTGGTCGAAACCTCTTCGATTGCAGAATCTGCAGCTGAAGAAAACGGTTTGTGGGCGTATCCGAATCCAGCATCGGATCAATTGCAAATTGAATTGAACGCACCGGGACAACAGCTTGCTTTATTTAGCTTGGATGGACGACGTGTCTACAATCAATCTCTACAAGGCGCAACGCGCATTGTCCTTGAGGTAGCCGGCTTGTCTGCTGGAACGTACATTTTGAGTGTGGATGGCATGACCCAAATGGTCAACATCGCACACTGATTATAGAAAACGCGAAGTGAAACGCCTCGGCCCTTGGGTCGGGGCGTTTTTTTATCGCTTCATTTTGAACGGCCTTCTTCAGGAAAGCTCATCGATGAGCAAGCGCATTTCGATCACGGGTGACATGCGTTCATGCAGAATCCGGTAGACGGCATCTGCGATGGGCAAGTGGGCTTGAAAGCGTTTGTTCATTTCGAAGATGCCTTCGGACCCATTGTATCCCTCCGCCACCATACTCATTTCCATAATGGCTCCTTTCACACTGTACCCCTTGCCAATCATCATGCCCAAGTTGCGATTCCGGCTATGCGGACTGTACGCTGTGACCAACAAGTCACCCAAATAGGGGCTTTTTTTTACGTCACGGTCGAGTTCATGAACGGCGGCCAAAAAAGCCTTCATCTCTTGTGAGGCATTGCTAATGAGTACGCTCAAAAAGTTGTCTCCATACCCGAGCCCTAATGCAATGCCAGCACCAATGGCGTAAATGTTTTTAAGCACCGCGGCGATCTCTGTTCCAAAGACGTCTTCGCTTGTACTGACTTTGATGTAGCGCGTTTTTAGCGCATCTGCCACCGTCTGTGCATTCTCCAAATTGGGACAAGCGACCGTGAGGTAACTCAGTTTTTCCCGCGCGACTTCTTCCGCATGGCAAGGACCCGCGATCAGGCCAATGCGATCATAAGGCACTTGAAACTCTTTGTGTAAATAGCGGGCAGGAATGCTATCGTATTTGACCACCATGCCCTTGATCGCGCTGATGAGCAATTTGTTTTCCATTCCTGTCACCTGTTGATCTTGGATGGCATCATCCAAGTGGGCGGATGGAATGGCAAAAATGATCACATCGCTTTGGTCAATGATTTCCTGCATCGAAGTGCTCACAACCAATCGGTTGGCATCAAACGAAATGCTCTGGATGTAGTTGGGATTGCGCCCATGCTGCTCCAAGTACGATTTGGTTTCCTCCCGTCGAACCCACCAATTCAAAGAATCAACGTTGGTCAAAAGCATCTTAGCGATTGCTGTTGCCCAAGATCCACTGCCCAGCAATCCAAAACGGAGATTTTCTGCCATGGGGACAAATGTAGTCTACTCCATCAATTACGTGGAGTCCCGTTTGCAGGCGCTACCTTTGCAATCGCATTCGTAGAACACCAGCAACATGAGCGACGATCTTCTGAAAAAAGTCATCAGCCACGCCAAGGAATATGGCTTTGTATTTCCATCAAGTGAGATATACGACGGCCTATCCGCGGCCTATGACTACGGTCAATTGGGGGCAGAGCTGAAAAACAATATCAAGCACTATTGGTGGACCGCCATGGTGCGCATGCATGACAACATTGTGGGCCTCGACGCCTCCATTTTCATGCACCCCAAGACGTGGAAAGCCTCAGGACACATTGACGCATTCAATGATCCTTTGATTGATAACAAGGATTCGAATAAGCGTTACCGCGCGGATGTTCTTATCGAGGATCACATCGGAAAAATTGAAGCCAAGATCCAGAAGGATGTGGCGAAGGCGCTGAAACGATTTGGGGATGCCTTTGATGAAGCTGAATTTCGCTCGACCAACGGACGGGTTTTGGATCGGCAGAAACAAATTGATGACATCAATGTCCGGTTTAAATCAGCCATGGAAGCGGAGGACTTGGTGGCCGTCAAGCAATTGATCGAAGATCTGGACATTGCTGATCCGGATACAGGAAGCCGCAATTGGACGGACGTGCGCCAGTTCAATCTGATGTTCAAGACGGAATTGGGAGCGGTGAGTGGAGAAAGTGGAGTCATCTACTTGCGTCCAGAAACGGCCCAGGGGATTTTTGTCAATTTCCTCAATGTGCAGAAAAGTGGGCGGATGAAAATCCCCTTTGGAATCGCTCAAATTGGCAAGGCGTTTCGCAACGAGATCATAGCCCGTCAGTTCATTTTCCGCATGCGGGAGTTTGAGCAGATGGAGATGCAGTTTTTTGTCAAGCCAGGCACGCAAGCAGAGTGGTACGCTTACTGGAAGGAGGCCCGAATCAAATGGCATAACGCATTGGGATTGGGAGAGGACATGTACCGTTTTCACGACCACATTAAGCTCGCTCACTATGCCGATGCCGCGAGTGACATCGAGTTCAACTTTCCCATGGGCTTTAAGGAGCTTGAAGGGGTGCATTCACGAACAGATTTTGACTTGAATCAGCACGAGGCGCATAGCAATAAGAAGTTGCGCTATTTCGACCCAGAGACGCAAGAGAGCTACGTTCCTTATGTCGTAGAGACGTCGATTGGATTGGATCGAATGTTCTTAGCGACGCTGAGCGCTGCGCTTCAAGAAGAGACCTTAGAAGACGGCTCTACCCGGACGGTTTTGCGGATTCCGGCACCTTTGGCTCCGGTTAAGGTGGCGATTTTACCGCTCCTTAAAAAGGATGGTTTGCCTGAGAAAGCACGTGAAATCATGGCCATGCTGCAAATGGATCACAATGTTCAATACGATGAAAAGGATGCCATTGGCCGACGCTACCGTCGACAGGATGCCATTGGAACGCCGTTGTGTATTACAGTGGACCACGACACGTTGATAGACCATGCCGTGACCATCCGAGATCGCGACACCATGACCCAGGAGCGCGTTGCCATTGACCAATTGGTTGCGGTGGTGGCTGGGAAAGTCAGTATTGCTCAATTGTTTAAAGCATCCTAATTATGCAACTCGAATCACTTGAACTCGCGGGTCGCCGCGCTTTGATCCGTGTGGATTTCAATGTTCCACTCAACGAGAATCGTGAAGTCACCGACGATACGCGAATTCGTGCGGCCATACCGACCATTGAGTATGTGCTGGCGCAAGGCGGTTCCGTCGTGCTGATGTCACATCTTGGAAGGCCCAAGGGCATTGAACCTGAATGGAGCTTGCGGCACATCGTTTCCACCTTGGAAAAATTACTGGGCCGTTCGGTTCAATTCGCTGCGGATTGCGTGGATGACGTCGCGCTGGACGTGAGCCAATCACTGAAGCCCGGTGAAGTAGCCTTGCTGGAAAACCTGCGTTTTCACAAAGAAGAGAAGGAAGGCGATGAATTCTTCGCAGGCCAGCTGGCTGAGAACGGAGACGTCTACATCAATGATGCCTTTGGCACGGCTCACCGCGCTCACGCCTCCACCGCGATCATCGCGCGCTTCTTCCCCGAAGACAAGGCCTATGGCAGGCTCTTGGCATCCGAAATTGATGCGTTGAAGAAAGTATTGGCTCACCCTGAAAAACCACTGACCGCCATCATTGGCGGTGCGAAAGTGAGCTCAAAATTGGGCATCATCGAGCACCTTATTGGCCGCGTTGATCGCCTCATCATCGGCGGTGGCATGGCGTACACATTCGTTCAGGCCCAGGGCGGTAGCATCGGCAATAGCTTGGTCGAATCGGAGATGCACGCCCAAGCGTTGAACATATTGAGAAAAGCAGAAGAGACGGGAACCGAATTGTTGTTGCCAACAGATACGCTCGTGGCAGATCAGTTTGCGCCGGACGCCGCGACTCAAGTCGTTCCTACAGACGCGATACCGGACGACTGGATGGGATTGGACATCGGCCCTGCAACACGTGTGAAATTTGTAGAGGCCGTCTCCACGTCTCGAACGATATTATGGAACGGGCCCATGGGTGTGTTTGAGATGGAAGCGTTTGCGGCTGGAACCAATCAAGTTGCGGAGGCGTTGGCCCGAGCAACCGAAGAACACGGTGCGTTTACCTTGATTGGTGGCGGCGATTCCGTGGCGGCCATCAACCAAGCAGGACTCGCCGATCGTGTGAGCTATGTGAGCACCGGCGGTGGAGCGATGTTGGAGTATCTCGAAGGCAAGGAATTGCCGGGCATTGCAGCGATGGAATCATGAAATTCGCGGGGACATGGTTGGTCTTGGTGGCCTGCTTGACGAGCCTCGGAACTTGGGGCCAGGGTCGTGTGGAAGTTTACCCCAACGACCGTTTGATCTGGAGTGAAACGTTGTTTCATGCGGAGAACGGCTTGGTGCGTGAAGGCAATCAGTGGAGGGGACAGGTTCTGTGGACGTTGCAACCGGGAAAGATCTTCGCTGGCTACTCTTCGAGTTCGTTTGACTTGGCCTTTACGGTCCAGAACGACCAACTGATTCAAGGCGATAGCCAATTCAGTGACGCCATTTTGTATACCCTGGATGGTCCCAACGTCTACATCGGAGACAGCACGTTCCCCCTGGATTTGGTGTACACCTTGCGGCCAGCGCCCTTCGACCCGGAGGTCATCGGATTGTACACAGAAGACAGTATCAGCACGTTTGATCGGGTATGTGTTTTTCAAGGAGCCCCAAGTGCAGAACAACTGTTTGCGTTGCTCCTTGCGCAAGGGTTACTTTGAGGCATCAATCGGTCGATTTCGCCCGAACTTGCGGACATGAATGAATTGGAAACCCGCGCAATGTTCGCGGGGTACCACCCTGCTTCTGGGGATGGTGCCGTCAAGCCGGCCATGCAGCCGAGCTCTACGTTTGTCTTCCCAACCGCTGAAGCGGGCGCTGCCATTATGGCCGCGGCTTATGGCTTACCGACGGGATTGGAACCCAACGACCCCCCTCAAGGCCACATTTACAGTCGGCTCACGAACCCCACCGTTGACGTTGCTGAGGCGCGCTTAGCCGCTTGGGATGAAGCGGAGGATGCGGCCTTCTTCTCCACGGGGATGGCGGCGATTACAACAGCAATTTTAGCGGGAACGGGTCCAAATCGACCCCTTTGGTTTTGTTCGCCACTCTATGGAGGAACAGAGCATTTCGTTCGGGAAATTCTCCCCACCATGGGCGTCACCGTGCGCGAACTTGAAAGTTTGGATGAGCTCGAAGCCAAGTCGGTTGAATGGAATGAAATACCGGGAGTGATTTACATCGAGACCCCAGCCAACCCAACGATGCAACTGCATCGGATGCGGACGGCTGTGGAATTTGCGCATCGGCATCGCACCGAGGAACATCCGGTGTGGACCTATGTCGACAATACGTACCTCGGGCCCATTCTCCAGCGTCCGCTGGAATTGGGGGTGGACCTGCTTTTGTATTCGGCGACCAAATACTTGGGAGGCCACAGTGACCTCGTCGCGGGAGCGGCCAGCGGGAACAAGGAATTGATGGGTGGAGTGAAAGCCTACCGCACATTTTTGGGCGGTATGATTGACTCGTGGACGGCGTGGATGCTGAGCCGAAGCATGGAAACCTTGCATGTGCGTGTGGAGCGGCAGCAGGAAAATTGCAAGCACGTCGCGGATTTTCTGCGTGTGCATCCGGCCATTGAATTGTTGCAATCTGCCTGGAACGAAGATCTGCCTGCAGCCGATCAAGCCATTGCAGCAGAGCAAATGACGGGTGGAGGAGCCATGTTGGCCATCACCGTTCGTGGTGGAAGAGAAGGAGCGTTTCGCGTGTTGAATCGTCTCAAAACCTTCCAACTTGCGGTGAGTTTGGGGTCCTCAGAATCGTTGGCCCAGCACCCGGCTTCCATGACGCACGTGGCGGTGCCCGATGAGGTGAAGCAGAAATTCGGAATCTCAGAAGGATTGATTCGACTGAGCATCGGCCTGGAAAACCCGAAGGACCTCATCCAAGACTTGGACCAAGCCTTAGAGGGTTCGGCCCATTAAGTAAATCAGTCAGATTAGGCGACCGTCTCGACGGCTTCCATCGTGAAGGTGAACGCCTCCATGATTTGGTTGGCCAAAAGCTTCTCACAAGCTTCTTTCACTTGAGCTTCAGCGCTCGCTTGATCAGCGGCTTCGACTTCCAACGTGATGTGCTTGCCAATGCGCACATTGGAGATGCTTGCCAATCCGATGTTGTGCATGTTGCTTGAAACGGCCTTGCCTTGCGGGTCGAGCAATGCAGGAAGCGGCATGATGTCAATGGAAGCGCGAAAAGTCATGGTAGTAACGTCTTTAGGTTTTGGCGGAAGGCACAATGAATTTGCCTCCCAACACGTACAAAAGTAAAGCGGCTTGCAAACCCAATCCTACTGCCCGAGCGGAAATTGCCACCACTGTTCCCACAATGATCAACAAGCTCAACCAGAGGATGCGTTTTCGGTCATAAGCGGGATGCTTCTTCCAGCCTTTTAAATCCATCATGGGGACACGACTGATCATGAGCAAAGGAATGATGGTGCTCCCCAAAACAATGCTCCCCACCACGGCCACCACACCGCCCATCCCGTACAAGCCAAACGATCCAAACATCTCGTATTGCGCTCCAGTGAGCAAGACGCCAATCCACCAAAGAGCTCCCGCCGGAGCAGGCATGCCAGAAAAGCCTTGTGCTGCTTTTGGCGCATGGACTTCCACATTGAATCGAGCCAAACGCCAGGCGGCTGCCATGGCCATGGTCAAAGGAAGAAACTTGGCGGCTGTTGGAAGGGCCGGCGCCCACGTGTGCAAAAACGCAATGCCCGCCACAGCCGGCGCAATGCCGCTGGAAACCAGGTCGGCCATGCTGTCCAGTTGAATGCCCATGGGCCCTTCAGTCTTCGCCCACCGTGCGGCGATCCCATCGAGCAAGTCACAGAGCTGCCCTGCAATCCAAATTAGCGCCAGCGCCAGCATGCCTTGTCCATGAAGCCGTTGCGAGAGCGCCCCGATTTCGGAGATTTGCGCGCCTTGAAACTCATTGAGTTGAGCCCCATATGGCCAAATAAACAGTCCGATGATGACCAACACTCCGGAAAGTAAATTCCCCATTGTCAGAGCGTTGGGGAGGTATCGGCGAACTTGCATGGTGCGAAAATACATTTGCCTAGACTAGAATGTAACCTCTGCTAAGGGTTTTCGTATATTTGCAAACCCAATCCAATAGGAAAGGGTCTTTGGTCCGATGGCCGAGTGGCTAGGCTCAGCTCTGCAAAAGCTGCTACAGCGGTTCGAATCCGCTTCGGACCTCAACGAACAAAAAGAAAGCCCCGTTATCATTGCGATAGCGGGGCTTTTTTGATTTTGCTGGTATGCACGGCCTTTGCTAGGCCGTTTGAACCATCTAAATAATTTGACCGGTATTCAATGGAATTGCACAGCCTTATTCCACAATGAATTTGTGCGTTTCGCCTGCTTGCGTTTTGACTGTGTAGAGTCCTTTTTCCCAGGCACTGACATCGACAACCCAACGTGCAACTGCGCTTGTTTCCTCCACCAACTTCCCAACAGCATCAAACACCTGAAGCGCAGAGGGCGAGTCTATGGTGATGGTTAAAATGGAGGCAACGGGATTGGGAAAAATCGAGATGGACGCGTCACCGAGTTCCTGGACGGCGTTCGCGATTTCATTGCACGTCACACTGCCGACCATCCCCGATGAGGCGTGACCATAGGAGGTGCAGTCATAGAGATACACTCCGGGGACTGTAAACGTGTAGGTTCCGATACAAACGCCTTCTTTGGTGCCGTTGTTGGCCTCAAATGAAAACGACTCGGGATTGTCAAATGGCAAGGATGTGATGGAACTCACCTCGGCATTGACATCGTGATAACCGTCGTAATTCACCCAGCCCACGACCGTTCCGGCATCGACAACGAGATCTTGGGGACTGTAGGCCATGCCAGCAGCTGAGACCAGCACATCAGCCCCAGGACAGATTTCATTTTGGGCGAAGCCCATCAATGGCAAAGCAATGAGGCTGAAGGCAATCAATAGTTCTTTCATAATGAGTGGTTTGTATGGACAAATCTAGTGCTCTAGACCTTGTTAATCTCGAGAATGATCGCACGTCACTTAAAAAACACAATCTGTGGTGTTCTTACCGGTTGCTTTGTGAATTTCGGGTATATATCGGCAATGGCCGATTCGCAATTGATGTTGAAAACAGACAATTAAAGAGGTTTTTTGACCAAAAAGATGCTTTTTAAGCAAAAAGGAGGCGTTTTCGGAAAAATCTTTGAAACCTTGGTAGTGGTTTAATTGCTGAGCTTGGACGAATTTCACGGTCTGTACGAGGTGGTCGACTCATCCGGTTATTCTGTTAAAACCCGCATTCGTAGGCAACCAACGACAGGTTTGGGGTATTTTCGCTTGTCGCCTCTAGTTCCAGTATACTTTTAATCAACTCGAAATGAAGCATTTGACCTCTGTTATTCTTTTGTTTTTTGTTTTTGTAATGCCGTTCAGCGTCCACGCCCAAGTGGATGATCTAGGTGAAGTCATCGAGTGGTTGGAAGATCAATGCGCATCGGACGTTGCAGACAGCTGGATGTATTGCGGTGCTTTGGAATTGGCCAATGACTGCATGGCGGGAGATACGTTGGCTTGCGAGGAGTTGGCTGGAATCTTGGCCGATTGGGGAGAATTGGACGGGGACGACGATGACGGGGACGACGATGACGGGGACGACGATGACGGGGACGACGATGACGGGGACGACGATGACGACGATGACGGAAATGGCAATCCAACAGGCGGCGACGCTGGGTGTTATGACGACGAAGGCAACTTCTATGCTCCATATGAGCAACTGATTGTCTCAAATGATGTCTGTGAAAACTTCACCTGTGCACAGACATTTGTGGGGTTTGTCTTTGTCCTCAATGAAGATTACTACGAGGACTGCGGCGATTCAACGGGAGGAGGCGATTTTGATTGGGATGAATTGATGGATTGGTTGGAGGACCAATGTGCATCAGACAATGCCGAAAATTGGTGGTATTGCGGTGTTTTGGAATTGGCCAATGACTGCTTAGAAGGAGATACACTTGCTTGCGAAGAACTCGATGGTATCGTAGCCAGCTGGGGTGATGATTGGGGCAATGACACGATCATGGATTGCGATGCTTCCTTTATGGTCATGCAAGGGATGGCTGAAGACAGCACGTTAATCGCCAATGAAGTTTGGGTTTATATGAACGCGTATAACGAGGACTTGACATATTTCTGGAGCTTCGGTGACGAAGGAACAAGCTCCGATCCGTTCCCAACTTGGAATTACGAGACGAGTGGACCGTACACGCTCTGTCTGACTGTGCAGGACACCACATCGGACTGTATGGCGACCTATTGCCAAGAAATTGAGCTCGGCGAAGACGGATTCTTGGGATTCATGAGCGGTTTCACGCTGAACGTGATGGGAGGTCCAACGGGCAATTCTTCGAACGTGATTGAAGCGAATGCAGCATTGGCGTCCATGACCATGTTCCCCAATCCGACCAGCGGTGGAGACGTCCAGTTGCGCTGGGAGGGAACCAACAATGCCGTTGCAAACATGGAGGCATTCAATTTGGCCGGACTTCAAACGGAGCAGGTAGCCGTCGCTTCTCAAACAGGCTCGAACTTCTTAAAGTTGAATACAACCCAATGGACCCGTGGATGCTACTTTATCCGCATGACGGTGGAAGGTCAAGTGACCACCAAGCGCTTGATTGTCCAGTAAGAAAAGTCCGAAATGATGGAAATAAAAAAAGGGGCGTGAGCCCCTTTTTCTTTTCGTCCTAGGTTCGAATTACTTCTGAACCTGCACACGCACCACTCCAGATGTGTTTTCAGTTGCAATCTGCAACGTGTACATGCCGACTGGTAAGCCCAAGTCGTGTTGTTGTCCACGCTGAACATTCGGGTAAAAGCCTACTGCTTTTCCTGTAACATCGAAAGCAGTGACATCAGCATGAGTTGCTGCATCCGTCCAAGTGATCGTCAAACCTCCCTCTGTTGGATTAGGAAAGACATCGAACTCGGCTTGAACAAGCTCATCCACATTGATGGGGTTGTTGCTTTGTTCAGCAGTGAAACAGAAAGAGCCCTCGGCTGACCAATCGTACAGATTGTTGTCCCAGTGGTACCCATCGAATCGGACGAAATACTCGACCCCTTCTTCGGTGTCAATTCCAACGACTGGCCAATATTGGGTATTGTCTTCGTCCAAGTCTTCTGCGCACGCTACAGGCACCAATTCGTTGCAGTCTCCACGGTAAACAGCCATTTGACCGTCCCAAGCAAAGTAATAAACGAACGTTGCCCCATTCGAAGAACACTGGTTCATGGACAAGTAGTACGAATTGCCATCTCCGATGAATGAAAACCACACCGAACCATCATCTAGATTGTCATTCCAACATTCAGCTCCCAACATATCAGCGTCGTAATTCACGCCAAGACCGGTTACAGATTCTGAATCATCGAATGGTCCAACAACACCGTCCTCGAAGACGGCATCAATTGCACGGGCATTTTCACATACGCCGCGTTCGATCATCGGCTCAACATTCATCGCACGCAGGGAAAAGGATCCTTCAGAAATACCCTGATAGTCATCTCCTTCAAAGTGATTGAATCCATCAACCATAACCCAATAGTTGACTCCAGCTTCAGCGGTGAAGCTCACGGTGGAATACCACCAACCATAAGCGGAAGACCAAAAAGGCATCAAGTCTTCACCGCCTTGAAGGAAGGTCAAGTCGTCGCATGTCCCAGAATACAACGCCATCTGAGTGTCATTAGCGTACATCGCAGAGCCCAACCCCTTGAATGTCATCAATTGATACGTTTCACCGTTTCCTGTGAAGCTAAACCAGACCGACTGGTCGATTGTTGGGGCTGTTTCACCTGAAGCAATATCGAACCAGATGTCGGTCAGATCTGCAGCGAGTTCTGCTTCACCTGTTGCTCCTTCATTTGAAAAAGGACCCTCTTCCAGTTGCACACCTACTTCCGTACTGAAAAGACTATTGATGTCAATAGCATCCATGCAAAGGTCATTTCCAGGCTGAGCAAAGCTGGCTGTCGCCATGAGTAGCATCGCGAAGACGCTCGTTGTTTGTAGAAATCGAATCATGAAAAAATAATTTAAAAATTGAGGCGAAAATATGCTGTTCAGCAAGAGTTAAAGGTGATGAATGTTACAAAGTCGTGGAATTTTACTCCTTACGGTAAGATAAAAAAGCTGCAGGCAACCGACTGCGAGACTCCTTGGTTATTAGATTGTACATTGAAAGCTATTGTGATCAACTGATGTCTATCCAAATCCTTCTTCGTGGGTTGTGTACCACGCTGACCTTAGCGGTTGTGTGCGGTGCTTGTGGACAGTTGGGAACGACTTTCCCAACGGACCATCGAACGATGCAAACGCCACCACCGGCAACGGGGGTTTGGTTTGTCCCCAATGAAGGCCAGTGGAATTCGGAAGTCAATGCCGCAGCAAGGGTGCATGGAGGAGATCTTTGGTTGACCGACCATGGCTGGAAAATTGCGATGCTAGGTCCGGGATATGATGCGATTGGTCGGCATGAAACACCGGTGGGACCGCTCACCCAATTCGTTTTGGAAGCGCAGTGGGTGGGAGCCAATGCCGTAGAGGCTACTCCGGAGTTTCAAAACCCAGCACCGCATCACGTGTCCTTCTTTAAAGGCGATAATCCCATCCATTGGGCGGCAGGTGTTCAACCAGCAGGCAGGTTCAAGCAGCATCAAGTGTGGACTGGAGTGACCTTGGTCATGAACGGACAGTTGGGCAGAACAGATCGGGTCAAATACGACTGGGTGGTTGCCCCTGGAGCTGATCCTAACCAAATTGCCACGCGTTACGGCGGCATGGAAACGCTGTTGTTAGACGACGGATCCTTGCGGCACGTGGTCGGTCCTTCCGTAGGGGAAGGCTCTGAGAAAACCGGTGTTTGGGGCCAGTTGGTCGAGCAGGCTCCATTTGCGTACCAAATGAACGGGTCGATCTTGGAAGAGGTCGACTGTTCGTATCGGTTGGAGTCGACGGAAGATGGGGCGACACAAATCAGTTTTGACATGGGTCCCTATGATGTCACTCGAACGCTGATCATCGATCCGGAAATTGAGTTTGCATCCTTCGTCGGTTCTTCCGCAGATAGTTGGGGGTTCACGGCAGCATACGACAACGATGGTCGTCTCATTGGTGGTTCAGGCGTTCGGGGAGCGGGTTATCCAACTACAGCCGGAGCGTTCGATGCTACGTTCAATGGCATTGAGGGTGATTTTGATTTCGGTATCAGCGTATTCTCGTCTGATGGCACGACCTTAGAATACAGCACGTACCTGGGCGGAACACAGACGGAATATCCCCACAGCATCGTCACCAACGAGGCGGGGGACATCTATGTGATGGGGACATCGGGCTCTTTCGATTTTCCGACGACGATCGATGCCTTCCAAGCGGACTTCAACGGGGGGCCTTCAATCGATTTGGGAGTGAATAGTTTCTACGGGTCATTTGACGCGGGCTGCGACATCGTTGTTTCCAAAATCAACGGAACAACAGGCGCTCTGGACGCGTCCACATTTGTCGGCGGAACAGACAACGATGGGCTTAATCTCGGAGCCAAGTTGAACTACAACTATGGCGATGTGTGTCGAGGCGAAATCAACGTGGATGGCACGGGTGATATCTGGGTGGCGTCCAGCACGCGGAGTGCCGATTTCCCGATGGTTCAGGCCTTTGATCCGGCACTCAATGGGACGTGCGATGCCGTTGTTTTTCGACTGAACGAAACCTTAGAAGAACTGGAGTTTTCGAGCTATTTCGGCGGCAACGACGACGATGCGGCGTTCGGAATTCAGTTTGCCGCCAATACGGACGGGCTCGCCTACTTCACAGGCGGAACGAAAAGCAACGACCTGCCTTCAACGCCGGGAGCGTATCAACCAGATCTGGCTGGTGACGTGGACGGATACATCGCAGCCGTTGATTACTCCGGCCCATTTCCAGCCCTGTCGGTGGTCACCTACTTTGGAACCGATGATTATGATCAAGCCTATTTTGTGCAGCTTGACACGGAAGACCGGCCACACCTTTGTGGGCAAACCACAGGGTCGAGCATGGCCCTGGTTGGAGCTGTATACAGCGACAATCCCAATGGGAGCACCTTCGTTGCTCGGTTAACGGAAAACTTAGAATCAGTAGACTGGATTACCCGCATCGGCTTGCCCATGTCAGGCGTCGACATTAGCCCAACAGCCTTCTTGGTTTCGGATTGTGACGAGATGTATTTGAGCGGTTGGGGCGGGGACACACAATTTAACAGCGCCTTTGCTTTCGGCTCTACCACCAGTGGAATGCCGATCACCGAGGGGGCGTATCAGTTGACCACGGATGGCAGTGATTTTTGGCTGGGCGTCTTATCGCCGAATGCCGCCGACCTCACATACGGTTCGTTTTTCGGAGGGACGTTTTCCAATGAACACGTCGATGGCGGCACCTCTCGGTTTGACAAGAACGGTACTGTATACCAGGCTGTGTGTGCGGGGTGCGGAGGCTGGGATGATTTCCCCACAACAGCAGGTGCATGGGAGGACATCAACGGCTCATCCAATTGCAACCTCGGGGTCTTCAAATTCAATTTGGGCTCATTGACGGCTAACATTGAAATCGACGCACCGGATATTATTTGTGCGGGTGAGCCGATTCAGTTCGTCAACACGAGCATCGGAGGGACGAGCTTCGAGTGGTTCTTCGGTGATCTGAGCAGCAGCGATGAGGAGAATCCGGAATACATCTATGCCACACCGGGTGAATGGGAGGTGATGTTGATTGCCTCAGACGTGAGCGGATCTGGAGGTTGTTTGGAACCGGATACGGCTTTTGCCACCTTGTTCATTCAAGAAACGCCCAACCCTTTGATCGATGAGGTTCCGGTATTGTGTCCAGGGGAGGAAGTGACCTTACAGGCTTATGGAACCGACGCCTTGATCTGGCAACCGGATCCTACGTTGAGTGACCCGACCATTTCCAACCCCGTGGCTTCGCCGGTCGAGACAACAACATATACGGTTGAAGATTCGAATGACTGTGGAACGGAAACGGCTTTTGTTACGGTAGAAGTGGAGGTGATGTTCACTGAGGTGACAAATGACCAATCGATTTGCTTAGGTGATGTGATTGATTTGGAAGTGACCGGAGGAGAGAGCGCGACTTGGAGTCCGATTGGAGGTTTAGGGTCGCCTTCAGACCTTGCGACGACAGCAAGCCCAACGGCTACAACCACCTATACCGCGACGGTTGTTTCGCCTGCAGGCTGCACTTCCGAGGAGTCAGTCACCATTTATGTGGTGAGCTCATTTCCTGGTGGGCAGGTCTACCCGACAATCAATCTGTGCACGGGCCAAGGTGTTTTCTTATCCGCAGCGGACGGAGATTCATACCTCTGGTCACCGGCCAATTTGGTAAGCAATCCCTTGGTTCAAAACCCCTACGTGACACCAACGGAAAACACAACATTCACGGTGAGCATAGCCAATGTCTGCGGCGTTGGAGTAGACTCTGTTTCGGTAGAATTGATCACACCTTCAGCTTCGGGGACTGGAGGGGGCTGGATGTGCCGTGGGGAAACCATGATCTTGAGTTCTTCGGAGGGGGTGAACTACACGTGGTCTCCAGCAGCATTGGTTGCCAATCCATATGCGCAGACGACTGAAGTATTCCCCCTTGAAACAACCACATTTACCGTCTATGTAACCGATGGATTTGGCTGTCAAGGAAGTACAGAAATAGAGGTCAATGTGTTGCAACCACCTTACGTCAATGCGGGGCCAGACCGGGAAGTCGACTGGCTGGATCGGGTCCGTTTATTTGGGTCAGCAGACGCAGACACGCTGTGGTGGACACCCGCTGATTGGTTGAGTTGCAGCGATTGCCCTACGCCAGAAGTGGAGGTTCAAGGCCCCGGCTGGTTTACCCTTCATACGATTTCTCCAGAGGGGTGCGCAGCCTCTGATAGCGTCTTCATTGATGTTTTCTATCCCGTCTACGTGCCCAATGCATTTTCCCCAAACAACGATGGTTTCAACGATGCTTTTATCATTGAGGGCTTGGAGCCGCGGGGTTACCGATTGGAGATATTTAACCGCTGGGGAGATGTGCTTTTCTACAGTGAAAACCCGGAGGAGCCGTGGATTGGTCAGAACCAGTTGGCTGGGGCGGAATACTTTGTTCCTGATGGAGTGTACATCTGGAAATTGCGCTACGAAATGCGCGATGGTCCGCGTCTCTTAGACGGCACGATTACGTTGATTCGGTGAACAGGCACTTCGGAAGTTGCAACAATCAGGGGTAGTGGTTACTTTCGAACTTGGATACCCGTTCACAATGAATCACATCGACACCCATCTTCACCGTCTTTTTTTGGATCACGACTGTGTCGTTGTACCAGGATTGGGAGGGTTTGTTTGCAATCGTGTTCCGGCACGGTACGACGTGACGCGAGAAGAGTTGGTTCCCCCAACACGGGATGTGATGTTCAACGAACGTTTGATTCATCACGATGGTGTTTTGGCGCAAGCGGTGGCGATGAACGAAGGTCTGGTGTATGCTGACGCCATGCAGTCGATTGAGCAGGAGGCGAGTGAACTGAAGCGGCGGGTACAGTCGGGAGAAACGGTTACCATAGAGCATGTGGGGCGCTTGTATCGTGGACAGGATGGCGGAATGCTGTTCATGCCAGAAGAAGTTTTGGAGCGGATGCTGCGGTCTTTCGGTTTGCAGCGCATCCCTTTGCGACCGCTTGTACAGCCTGTGATAGAGAAGAAAGAACCAGCGCGTATTTTGGAGATAACTCCTGCTTCTCCAGGGTCTATGGATCGCCCTTGGGCTCGGATTGCGGCTGCAATGGCCGTTCCGATTTTGGGTGGCGCAGGCATGTTCATAGCGGACCAATGGCAAACAGAAGCGTCGCTGATGAGTGCGATTCCATCGGTGTATCAGCACGCAGAAACCACTCCGTTTCAACCTCGATTCGAGGAGGAAGCGATCCTATCTGCAGGGGTTTCTTTTGACCCCGTCTTTGAAGCGACGATGGAGGCTGTAGAAGGAGCTTCTATGGTGCACTATGATTTCACTGAGGAAAAGTTATCTCCCACAGGAGTCCCCGTAGTGTTGAATGGATTGGAGTCTGTTCCATTGGAATCACCCGTCGAGGCAATGGCCAATCCGGGTGTCAACACGGTAGAAACTGCTCGGATGTTTGCACTCGTTGCAGGCGCCTTCTCAGTCGAAGACAATGCGCATAGATTGGCAGATAAGTTGCGGTTAGAAGGATTTAGTGCTGAAATATTTCTTCAAGACAACGGCCTGCACGTGGTGACGTATGCGGCGTTTGATCAAGAAGCTGATGCCCGTCAGAAACTCGCTGAATTGCGAAAGAACACGCGTTGGGCTACCGCTTGGTTGAAGCGTTTCGAGGCCTGATAGAGATGGCACAGCACCCCTTACCAGAAGCCCTCATTCTTGATTTTGGCGGCGTACTCTACGACATTGATTATGACGCTCCTGTTAACGCTTTTCGCGCCTTGGGATTGGACGATTTTGCGGGACTATATCATCAAGCAGCTCAGTCACCGGCTTTCGATGAATTGGAGTGTGGTCAGATTGCCCCGGATGCATTCTATTCTTTTTTGGAAGAGCACTGTCGGCCTGGAACACGGCGGGATGAGGTGGTCGCTGCTTGGGACAGTATTTTGACTGGAATGCCGGCTTGTCGCATTCCGATGGTGCAAGCCTTGAGCGCGCAGACGCGGCTCTTTATTTTCAGCAATACCAACGTGATTCACGCGCGGGTTTTTGAGGCTTGGATGGAAAAAAACATTGGTTTGTCTGCTTTTCGCGGGGCATTCGAAGGGATCCATTACAGCCACGAGTTGGGCCAACGCAAGCCCGAACCGGAGGCCTTTCTAACGTTGTGTCGACAGCACCGCCTGGACCCGAGCAATACGTTATTTATCGACGATAGCGAGCAGCATGTTGGCGGTGCGGCACGCGCTGGACTGCAAACACATTGGCACAACCCAGTGAGCGACGATGTCGCAATGTGGTTGCAGAGCAGAG
>Ga0206127_1000206_pt1 | contig 76373 bp, 49 predicted proteins | sample Helgoland_Spring_6_FD_148646 | JGI IMG/M metagenome (GOLD analysis project Ga0206127, IMG submission 148646) | Pelagic subsurface seawater microbial communities from Kabeltonne, Helgoland, North Sea - Helgoland_Spring_Bloom_20160419_1 | ecosystem: Environmental > Aquatic > Marine > Epipelagic ...
ACTAGATCAGATTCAAAGGTCAGTTTAGGCGCCTGAAGTTGAACTGGTGTAACTATAACAGTACGGGTTTTTTCCGCCCTGTTACCAGAGCTATCTGTAACCTGATATTCAACTGTCTGAGTACCCACAAGATCGGTATCAACTGGGTTAGCTGTAATCCTCTCGCTAATATCACCATCTATATTATCCCAAGCCGTGGCACCTGCATCTATATAAGCTGTACCCAGTTTTATTGAAACTGTAGTATCACCAATTAAAGTGATCACCGGCGGGGTTTTATCTGGCGTAACTTTAACTGTGCGGGTGACCGTTGCTTTATTGCCTGCCTTATCTGTTACATTGTAGGTAATGGTATAGGTACCCACCTTATTGCTATCAACTAAACCGCTTTTAACAATGGATGCCGTTAGATTCTTATCTACATTATCAATAGCCGTGGCACCCTTATCCTTATACGCCGTACCCAGCTCTATTGAAACTGTAGCATCACCAATTAAAGTGATCACCGGCGGGGTCTTATCTGGCGTAACTTTAACTGTGCGGGTGGCCGTTGCTTTATTGCCTGCCTTATCTGTTACATTGTAGGTGATGGTATAGATACCCACTTTATTCACATCAACCGGGTTCACCGTCTTGATTAACTTGGTAATATCACCCTCTATATTATCCCGAGCCGTAGCACCTTTATCCTTATACGCCGTACCCAGTTCTATTGAAACTGTAGCATCACCTTTTAGGGTAATGATATCTAAATCTACCCCGTCGCCATTTAAACTAAGCTCAAAGTCACCTGTTTTAAGGCGGCTATACGTGGAGGGCGTTACCCGGTAACGGCCTTGCTCTAAATGGCGAGTAATAGTGTAAAAACATTTGCCAGGCTTGTATTTCTCGTCAGGATTAGCCTGAATTTTTTTAAAATCCTTATACAGATATAAGTAGGGATCAGCATTGCAACCCTTAGATTCCAATCTTATTTCTACTGTACTGGCCTTAGTTACACCAAAGGAATAGCTGGGATTATTAACAGCATATTTGGGGTTTTTTGGATCATCACCCTCTGCAGCTTGCCATTGACCACTGATCTTAAACCTAGGTTCTGGCGGGGTAACTGGCTTTAATATTGATATTCCATCTCCAGTTAGAGTGATAGCAAAACCTTCCGACTGGTTAGCGCGGTGGGTGGCGGCAACTAAATAATATTTACCTGTTTCCAGTGTTTTGGTAATACGCGCATTTTTTTCACATTGGCTAGACGAGTAGTTGCCGTTATCATTAAAGGCGATCTGTTTGCCATCTACATCCAACAGGTAGAGATAGGGGTCAACCTCGCAATTATCGGTTTTCTTTTCAAGACTGATAATTATTTTGCCGCGCTGGGCTAGCGTAAAGCTGTAACGAGGATTACTGTAAATACTGTTGTCCGCTGAGGACTGCCACTCTCCTTCGAGCTTATGTATGGTTTTACCAGACGTGGTTGCATGCTGTTTTCCATGTGCATCAATGGCAACAGCCCCTAAGGTATTATGGGTAAATACAATGACTAGCAAGACTATAAGCCATCTTAGGGACATAATCCGTTGTAAGTTGAAGATCGGCAGAGAGTTGTCATTAGACGCAATTAGTATGTTCCATATGCAAAATACCTTTGGTTATGCCCTTGGGGGCTGTGACAGATAGCAACAATAAGGTCTGTAAGATGCTGCCCTGTCGATTTCTTCAGACAATGCCCTGTTAGGTTAAAAAATATTGGGTAGCGCGAATGGGAGACAGTGAAAGCCCCCCAACAATAAGCGGGTAATCTGAAAATAAAGAAAAGGTGGATAGCCCAGCGAGAACGCTTTGGCTCCAGCGTTGGGGCTCTGTGTGGTTTGGCTGCTACCCATACTGGCAGCAGCGAACTGGCAATGGCTAAAATCATCGGCATCCTTGTCGATTAAATTTTCAACCCCTGCATAAATCTAGAAGAGAATCCGTTCTCTTTTAACTGCCTGCAAGGCAATTGGTATTAGTAAAGATAGCAAAATATTTTGCCAATATGAATATTAAATTTAAAAATAAGAAAATCTATTTGTATAGGCTTTATTATTAAGCTTTTTAGTAAGGTAATTAGGTAATCTCACAAAGCCCGCGGCGTATTAACCACTTATTACAGTAGCGCCTGCTGTTGGGGCTTTAAAGAGTCGCTAACCGGCGAGAATGTACGGCGGTGTATGGGGGTTGCGCCCAGTCGCTTGAGTGCCTCTAGATGCTGGGCTGTGCCATAGCCTTTATTTTTTGCAAAGCCATAGCCTGGGTACTGGGTTTCAAATTCTACCATTTCTGCATCGCGCACTACTTTGGCAATAATGGATGCTGCGCTTATCACTTCGACTCGCCCATCACCCTTAACTACGGCTTCTGCTTGATACTCCCACCTAGGTAGACGATTACCATCCACGGCAACATAGTCGGGCTGTATTGAGAGGCCGTTAACCGCTCTGCGCATGGCCATCATGGTGGATTGCAATATATTGTAGCGATCAATTTCTTGCACTGTAGCCCGCGCCACTGAGTAACAGATTGCCTGTTGGATAATTTCTTTATACAGGGCCTCGCGCTGATGGGCAGTTAGTACCTTGGAGTCGTCTAAACCCTGAATACTGTGTTTTTTAGGCAAGATGACTGCGGCTGTTACTACGTCGCCGGCTAAAGGCCCTCTTCCAACTTCATCTACACCGGCAAGGTTCTTGATGTTTTTCGGCGGATGCCAGCTATCGGCCATCTTGGCCACCTGAAATAAGCTCAGCAATGGCAGATGTGGCTAAGGCTGATGAATCAATAGATAATTGATCATGCAGGTGATCGAACTCAGAAACTAAGCTATCAAACTCAGCTTTAAATAAACTGAAAACTTCAGTAGAAAGATTTTTGACTGAAGCATGATCCTGAATTAACTCAGGGACTAATTTCTTATCAGCCAGTAAATTGGGTAGTGAGATGTAGGCGGTCTTCAACATGGGATATAACAGCCTGAATGATAGGCTGTTCATACGATAACCCACCACCATAGGTTTTTTTAATAACATGGCTTCAAGCGCTGTAGTGCCTGATGTTAGTAATACAACATCTGCTGCTTCCATGGCAAGATGTGATTGCTGATTAATCAGCGTTAGGTTCTCTGCCCTTGAGCCTATTATATCTTGTAATTGGTCATATCTAGCTGCGTTTGCTGCGGGTATAACTAACTGTAACTGCTCGCCAAGCATTGTAGAAACCTGTGTTGCAGTATCTAAGAAAATCTCGGTCATTAGCTCTACTTCGCTTGCACGGCTTCCGGGCATAATACATAACGTGGGGCGGTGTTTATGAAGCCCTAATTGTTGTCTTGCATGGGTTGTTTGTGGGCGCTTAGGAAACTGTTTTGCCAAGGGGTGCCCAACATAACAAACAGGCACCTGATGCTGGTTATAAAATGCCGCTTCAAAGGGGAATAAAGTCAGCATTAAATCGACTGAGCGCTTTATATTTTTAATTCTCCCCGTGCGCCATGCCCAAATAGAGGGGCTAACATAATGAACCGTTTTAATGCCTTGCTGGTGAAGTTTTTGTTCTATTTTTGCATTGAAATCTGGCGAGTCAATGCCAATAAAAACGACTGGCTTTTGGGTAGAATAACGCTTAATGATGGTATGACGCATTGATAATAATTCAGGCAACCGCTTTAGGGGCTCCCAGAGGCCCATAACTGAAAGCCTATCCATTTCATACAGGGAGTGAAAACCCTGAGCCTGCATCTTTGGGCCGCCAATACCTTCAAAAATAGCGCTGGGGTATTGTTTTTTTAATCCATGAATTAAATCAGCACCTAGTAAGTCGCCTGATGCTTCACCGGCAACAATGGCAAATACGGGTGCTAAGTCAGTCATAATTTAGCGAATAATGCCGCGTGTTGACGCTTTTAAAGAATCTAGAAACATCTTAATAACATCGTCATCACCTAGCTTAGCAAGCTCTTCAATAGCTTCGTCTAGGGAAAACCCTCTTCGGTAAAGAAGTTTATAGGCTTTGTTGGCTAATGCGATTTGATCTGAGGAAAATCCACGACGCTTCAAGCCTTCCTTATTTATGGTGCGAGGCTCGGCAGGACTTCCAAATGCTGTGACAAAAGCAGGTACATCGTGGTAACTAAAAGCTGCTGGGCCTATAAAACTATGAGCACCAATGGTTACATATTGATGTATTAGTGCAAACCCAGAAAGAATTGCCCAGTTGCCCACGGTTACATGGCCTGCAAGACTAGAGTTGTTAACCATAATTACATGATCGCCGATAACAGAGTCATGCCCCACATGGGCATAAGCCATCAACAAGTTATGGCTGCCAATTATGGTTTCACCCTTGTCCTGTACGGTTCCGCGATGAATAGTAACGCCCTCTCGAATTGTATTATTGTCGCCAATAATAAGTCGCGTAGGCTCACCCTTATACTTAAGATCGGGGGTGTCGTCGCCAATGGTCGAAAACTGATATATTTTATTGTTTTCACCAATAACCGACGGACCGCGAATCACCACATGCGAGGCAATATGACAATTATCACCAATTTGTACATCTGGCCCGATTATTGTCCAGGGGCCAATGGTGACGTTTTTGCCAATAGATGCCTTAGGATCTACTATTGCTTGTGAATCTATCAAACCAATTTATCTCTATCTTGAAATGCACAGAGTAATGTAGCCTGACAACACACCTGACCATCAACTGATGCTGTGGTATTAAACCGCCACATATTGCGTTTAACCATATCAACTTCTGAGGTTAGGATCAGCTTATCACCGGGTACTACAGGCTTTTTGAACCGTGCTTTATCAACACCTGCAAATAAGAAAAGTTGATTATCTTCGGCAGTTATACCCGATGACACAAACCCCAAAATACCCGAGGCTTGAGCCATTGCTTCAATAATCATTACCCCTGGGAAAACCGGCGCTCCTGGGAAATGACCATTAAAAACATCTTCATTGAAACTAACATTTTTATAAGCTTCGATACGCTTGTTTGGCTCTATTTCTACTACTCTATCAACCAACAAAAAGGGGTATCGATGAGGCAGAAGCTTCATAATTTCGTTTACGTTCATTATATTTTCCACTGGGTCATATGCACTTGCTGTATAGCAACTATTAAGTTTAATCTTTATTGTTTTTTTCTATTTTTTTTAACCGCTGAGCCATTTTATTTAACTGCCCCATACGTACAGAGTTCTTTGACCATTCAGACGTAGTCATAATTGGCATAGCAGCATTCGAGTATGAACCGGGTTTATTGATATCTTTAAATACCAAGCTATGGGCCATCACCTGAACATTGTCACACAAACTGGCGTGACCAACCACATGCGCTGCAGCAGCCAAAACACAATTTTTTCCAACCGTTGTGCTTCCGGCTACGCCAGCATAAGCCGCCATAGCAGTATTATCGCCAATAATGGCGTTATGAGCGATTTGCACGTGATTATCGAGAATCACGCTGTTGCCGATAAGGGTGTCATTGAGAGCCCCTCTATCAACGGTTGTACAGGCACCAATTTCAACATCGTCACCAATCACTACGCCGCCAATCTGACTAATCTTTTGCCAACCCTGCTGACCTTTTGAGGCAAAGCCAAAACCGTCTGCTCCAATAACGGCACCACTGTGCACGGTTACGCGAGAGCCTATTCTAACATCGTGGTATATTGAAACATTGGCGGCAATCTTACAGTTCTCGCCTATGATAGATCGCGAGCCAATAACCGTGTTAGCCTGAATTACACTGCCAGCACCTATGCAAACTTCTGCCTCAATCACCACATTGGGGCCTAGGAATACAGTGCAATCGACCTTAGCGGTTGCATCTACAGATGCACTAGGATGAAAGCCAGAAGTCTCAACAGGCGCTGAATCAAACCAAGAACTTATTTTGGCATAACTCAAATAGGCATCGTCAACTATTAGGCAGTTCCCATTAAAGTCACCGGCTTGTGAGGACTCAAGAATAACTGCAAGTGCCTTGCAGTTATTAAGTTGCTTGGCATATTTAGGGTTACTTAAAAATGCCAAATCGCCTGAGCCCGCTGACTGAAGAGTGGCTAGGCCGGTGACCCTAATTAAATCATCCCCCTGAACTTTGGCATCAAGGAACAATGCTATTTCTTGTAGGCTATATGACATTGATATAGAACTTCCAATCAAACTTAGTTACTCAGGCTTAGATTTTTCAGGCTTAGATTTTGCGTCGATACGATCTGCAACCTTAGCTGTAATAGAAGCCTCAGGTGCGGCCAGTAACACTGATTCAGCACGCAATAAAATAGAAATACCCTCTTCTTTTACAATTTCTTGAAGTGACTGCTCTACCAATGGTGCTAATTTTTGCAAAATACTTTGCTCTAACTGCTTTTGCTCTGTTGATAATTTCTGTATGGCAAGTTCTGCGTCAGCTTTAACATAACCCATTTTTTTCTGGTGCTCGGCTAACTCATCGGCAGTCCAGGTAAGACGCTTTGTCTCTAACTCTTTTGCCATAGCCTGAAAATCAGCAGATGCACTCTCATACTTTGCCTTGAGGCTAATAAAATCAGCGCTTTCTTCAAATTCCTTTAGTGTTGCCTGAGCTGCAGCAGAGCTAAATATTGCAACTCTTGCATCGACTACGGCTATTTTAGTAGACGCTGATTCAGCAACAGCTGGCAGTGATACTGCAGAAATAAATGCAGAAATTGCCATTAACCCAAAAATTTTAATATTTGTTACTTTCATAATTTTTAACCTTAATCATAAAATTTAAAATTGATTACCTAGGGAAAACTGAAACATTTCTGGCTCATCATAATCACTGGCATTCAACGGCTTTGCATAACTAAACGTTAGCGGCCCCATAGCACTAAGCCATGTCGCCCCTATACCTATTGAGTATCTTAACTCACCTACATCTGGTTTAAAGCAATTAATCTGTGAAGCGCCACATTTTGTATTAAAAACATTACCTATATCTAGAAAAAATGCTGACTGAACAGAACGCTTATCTTTAATAAATGGCATTGGAAATATAATCTCAGCACCAAATTCAATTTGAACATTGCCGCCAATAGGGTCTGGCCTGCTGTAGATAGAAGATGCGGTACATGATTCGTCTTCACCTGCACAGGGAGTATCCTGTGGACCTAACGAATTTCTTTCAAAGCCTCGAACAGAACCAAAGCCACCGCTGTAATAGTTTTTGAAAAATGGCAACTGCGTGGTATCGCCATAACTTTCACCTAAACCCAGATCAGTTCGAAGTTTGAGGGTTAATGAACGGGTTAACCCGCGCAAATATTTTCCGGTATAGGTTACCTTGAAGTATTCAAGATCTGAACCCGGCACTGTCAGGTTCAAGACAATTTTTTGCGAAGCACCACGGGTAGCAAAAATGCCACGATTTAGAGTCGATTTAGACCAGCTTGCATTGAAATTTATTACATTAAAATTAGTGCCGTTGTCGCTTAGAAAATCTCTAATTTCTCGAGATGCATACAAACCCGATCGAATATCTAGATTCTCAAAGCCAAAGCCAAAGCCAATCCGCTCAACCTCTGAAAGCGGGTAACCCCAGTTGACGTTTGCCCCTTTAGAGTTAGTAGAAAAACTGGATACATTAATTTGATCATAATCAGTTTCACGAGAAAAAAGACTGTATCCAACACTGACACCATCAACTGTAAAATATGGTTCAGAAAAACTTAAATTAAGAGAATCCTGATAAGTACTTCGGTTAAGCCCAAGAGTCACCTGCTTGCCGGAGCCTAAGAAATTATTTTCGCTTAGATTGGCACCCACTGTCATCCCATAGCCCTGGGCATAGCCTATAGTTGCGCCAACCGAACCTGAGGGCTGCTCTTCAACCGTGTAAATTACATCAATTTGATCATTGACCCCTGGGACAGGAATATTTTCAACTTCAACGCCCTTAAAGTATCCCAACCGCTCGAGGCGAACCTTAGACAAATCAATTAATGCATTGTTTGCGGAGGAACCTTCCATTTGACGCATTTCGCGCCGCAGAACCTCATCCTGAGTTTTGGTATTTCCTCTAAATTCTATTCGCCTTACGTAGGCGCGCATACCAGGAATAAGAACAAAAGTAACCTTGGCGGTACTGTCTTCTTTGTTAAGCTCAGGATAGCCTTCAACCTTGGCAAAGGTATATCCCTCGCTGCCTAATCGGCGGGTTATTAATTCACTTGAAGTCGTCATTAATGCCTGAGAGAACCTCATACCCTTTCGCATTAAAATCATCGATCTTATAGTGGATTCTGGGAGCTTTAATTCACCAGAAAGCTCTACCTCACTAATTGAATAGGTTGCGCCCTCATCTAAGGTAATAGTGATATAAACAGATTTTTTGTCTGCACTTACTGATACCTGGGTATTTTTGACTTCAAAGGCTAAATATCCACGATCCAAATACCAGGTTTCAAGGGTTTCGATATCACCCGTTAACTTTTCACGAGAATATTTATCATTGCCACTAATCCAGGACCAGAAACCAGTCTCGTTTTGTTCAAAACCTTCACGGAGCTCTTCTTCAGAAAAACTCTTATTTCCGATAATATTAATATGTCTTATTTTAGCTACATCGCCTTCATCCACATCAATATTAACCACTACTCGGTTTCTAGGGAGCGTCTCAACACTACTGGTTACCATTGCACCGTAACGACCCTGAGAAACATATTGACGCTGTAGTTCCTGAGTCATTCCCTCAAGGATGGACTGACGGAATATTTGGCCCTCTGAAAGACCATTATCCGTAAGTGCATCCAATAGCTGCTCCGAAGTAATTACTTTATTGCCCTCGAGATTAACTTCGGCGATTGCTGGCCTTTCTTCAAGCACGACAACCAGCACATTATTTTCTTGGGCCATGGCGACATTAGCAAAAAACCCCGTTCGAAAGATTGATCGTGAAGCTTCACGAATAGTTGACTGATCCACGATATCACCCACATCAATGGGTAATGCGGAGAATACCGAACCAGCTGAAACTCGCTGCAAACCCTCAATACGAATATCAGCTACTTGAAATAGTGAAGTATTGGCAAGGGCAATATGGCTAAAGACTGCCAGACAGAGGCCTAATAAAAATCGTTTCATGGTTAAGAGTCTGCCTATTTTAATTCTATTGTAATACTTAAAACGGTCGGGATAGATCGTTGAATGTTGCGAATATCATCAGGCCAATCAATAAGAAAAACCCTATTTTGTAGCCTATAATTTGCACCTGGTCAGACACTGGTGAGCCTTTCACCCACTCAATTAAACAGTATAACAAATGCCCACCGTCCAAAACTGGTATTGGTAATAAATTCATAACACCCAACATTATACTTAGAATGGCTATAAAGCGGATAAAATTATCGACGCCAGCTTTAGCTGTATCACCTGCCATTTTGGCTATGGTAATGGGGCCACTGAGGTTTTTAGGAGAAATATCCCCAACCACTAATTTACCCAGTGATGACAGAATAAACCCAGCAGTACTATATGTTTCCTCAATACCACGCCCTAAAGCACTAACTATACTATGATCGACATGGCGAATGTATTTCTCTGGGTATTGACCCTTGAGTGACAACTGAACACCTAACTGACCGACAGACTCACCATTACGAATAACCTTTTGAGGCGTAACTTCTAAGGATAATATCAAATTGTCATCGCCCTCTTTTTGCGCTCGCTCAACATCAAGTAACAGGGGTTGATCAATACTAGTGGATACCTGGGCCACAAACCAATCAACACCCGTTATAGCTTGGCCGTTAACTGCCAATAAGATATCGCCTATTCGCAAGCCTCCTTTGTACCCAGCACCACTCTCTGTTACTGCAGCAAGCGAAAGAGCTTCAAACTCAAAGGGAGGCTTGATACCTAGCTCTCGAATAGGTGAAGGATTATCATCATCACGAAGCCAAGTATCGACCGGAATATAAATCTGAAAATCAGCGCTTGCGTTGGGGTATCGAACCGTTAGCGGTATATCACCCGTAGTGCCAATAAAATTAAATAATTGTCTATTAACAGCACCCCAGGTAGGGGTAATCTGCTGATTAACAGCCAGTATCTCCATACCAATCTCAAGACCTGATGAGCTAGCTAGAGAGTTTTCAGAAATTTCGCCGATCGTTGGCGCTAGCCCCCTCTCTCCCCCTAAAAATAGAACCCAAAAAACAGCGATGGCGAGTAAAAAATTAGCAATAGGGCCTGCGCTGATAATAGCCATTCGCTGCCAAACAGTTTTTTGGGTAAAGGAATAAGGACGATCTTTTTCTAATATTTCGCCTTCACGCTCATCGAGCATTTTCACATAACCGCCTAAAGGTAAAGCGGCTATAACAAACTCAGTATTGTGTTTGTCACGCCATGAAAAAAGCGTCTTACCAAAGCCGATAGAGAACTTTTCCACACGAACACCACAACGCCTAGCGACCCAAAAGTGACCAAATTCGTGGACGGTTACCAGTATTCCAAAGGCCATAAAGGTAAAAAATAAGGTTTGTATTAAAGCCATAAACTACAACTCAAAGTTCTTGATTATCGAAGCCGCTGCGGCTCTTGCTCTAGCGTCTGAATCTTGGACAGCGCCAATTGATTCTGGTTCAGCTACATTAAAGCCGTCTAGGGTTTGCTCTACAATATGAGCAATAGATGTAAAACCAATTTGACCCTTTAGAAAAGCCTCTACAGCTATCTCATTGGCTGCGTTAAGGACTGCAGGCGCATCGCCTCCGGTCCGAGCGGCATCATGTGCTAACTGCAAACAGGGAAACCGAATAAAATCTGGTTGCTCAAAGGTCAGCGATGCAATCTCACCTAGATCTAAATCTGGAACATTGGAGCTTATTCGCTCTGGCCAAGCTAGACCATGAGCAATAGGTGTGCGCATATCTGGATTTCCAAGCTGCGCTAAGACAGATCCATCAACGTATTGCACCAACGAATGAACAATGCTTTGTGGGTGGATAAGCACATCTATTTTATCCATTGACATATCAAATAACCACCTGGCTTCAATACACTCTAAACCTTTATTCATCATTGAAGCAGAATCAACTGAAATCTTATTGCCCATACTCCAATTTGGATGAGCACAGGCTTGAGCCGGTGTTGCCGCGCTCATCTGCTGTTGAGTCCACGTTCTAAAGGGCCCCCCAGAGGCTGAAAGTATAAGCTTTTTCACCGCAGACTGGTCAGACTCACTGTAATCTGACGGCAAGCATTGAAAAATAGCATTGTGTTCGCTATCTATAGGTAATAGGCTGGCATTACTTTGTTTAACCGACTGCATAAAGATTGAACCCGCCATAACCAGCGCTTCTTTATTGGCCAGCAATACTCTTTTTCCTGCTTTGACAGCAGATAGTGTTGGAACTAATCCTGCAGCGCCAACAATTGCCGCCATTACAATATCTACCTGATCACTACTGGCAACATCGCAAAGCGCATTAACACCAAAAATAACCTCTGTGGTGCCATTAAGTTCATTTATTATTACCTGCAATTGGCTAGCAGACTGTTCATCGGTAACAACCGCATACTTTGCGTTATGCCTAACCGACTGCTGCGCAAGCTTCTCTAATTGACGACAACCGGTAACGGCAAATACAGCATATTTATCAGGATGCTGGGAAACAACATCAAGCGTACTGACACCAATAGATCCTGTTGCGCCTAAAATAGTTATAGTTAACATGGTTTAAAATGGATTAGCTTTAATTAAAACAACAAAGAATACCGGCAATGCAGCCATTACGCCATCTAATCGATCAAGGAACCCCCCATGACCAGGCAGCAGGTTACTACTGTCCTTAAGGCCTCTATGTCGCTTAAGCATACTTTCAAAAAGATCACCGACGACAGATGAAAGCGCAACTAGAACAACCAAAAGACACAATTTTAGTAAATCAGTATCCGGCCATAACATACTAACAGCTATAACAAGGACAGACTGAAAAAGTAGCCCGCCAAACAAACCTTCCCACGTTTTACCAGGGCTAATTGTAGGGGCTAATTTATGACGTCCAAATAATTTACCGGCTATGTAGCCACCAGAATCTGCCAATACAATAATAGCAATGGCCAGACCAAGCAAAGCCCGACCCTTTTCAAGGAAAATAATAGAAGCTAAAGCAACCCAGGTGGCTGTGAGTAAAATCAAGCCTAAGAGACACATAATAGGCTTTGAAGACCATAGAATCGCGCTTGAAGGATAACCGAGCAGCCATAAGTAGATAACACCCCAAAGCAGAACTACTGAATGGATAACCCAGTAACTTATCGCCTGATTAAAGACGCCGTAAATACCAGTAATTTGAGCTGCCGCGGCCATGGAAAGCATAAGCGCAACTAAAAAGAATAGTTTTTTCGAAGTTGAATTCAAACCTGTAAGATCGCCCCACTCCCAGCCTGCAATAAGCACTATCACAAAAATTAGACTCACAAACACTGTTGGTGTTAGGAGAATCAAAGAAGATAAAAATAGAAGCGCTAATATAGTGGCTGTAATAAAGCGTTGCTTAAACATAAATCCCTATACCGATGGTTAAGGTGGGTTACTCTCTGAATCATGCTCAGAAGTTCTTGCGCCAAAACGACGTTGCCTAGAATAATAATCTTCAACAGCATGATGAAACGCATTCTTGTCAAAATCAGGCCAAAAAACGTCAGTAAAATAAAGTTCAGTGTAGGCCATTTGCCATAGCATGAAATTACTAATGCGCCTCTCACCAGCGGTACGTATACATAAATCAGGCGACACTAAGTCCTGCGAGGTAAAGTACTCATCAATGGTTGCACTTGAAATATCTTTTGAAAGAAGACTGCCATCTTCTATTTTTTCAGCTAAATTACGCGCCGCCTGCGCAATTTCCCAGCGACCGCCGTAATCAACATAAAGGTTTAAGTTGAGCTCACCGCCCTCAGTAATACGCTGTGCGTCTTTTATTTGTCGATTTAAGCGATCGCTAAATCGCTCACGACTACCTATCACCCGCAACCTAATACCATCATCGCGCAGGGACTTGGCTTCTTTTTTTAAATAGGAAGAAAAAAGCGACATTAGACCACGAACTTCGAGGACCGGACGATGCCAATTTTCACTACTAAATGCAAATAGGCTAATCGTGTCGATACCCTGCTCGCGAGCAAAAGGCAGAAGACCTCGAATGCGATCAGCACCCGCCCTATGGCCTGCTATTCCAGAAAGGCCACGTTGTTTTGCCCAGCGATTATTGCCATCCATAATAATAGCGACATGCTTAAGGGGGTGTAATGAAGCGCTAGCATTGATAGTCATTATTGTCGCCGAGATGATTAGATCTCTAATAAATCCTTTTCTTTAGCTACCAAAGTTTCTTCAACTTTGGCAATAAATCGGTCAGTAATTTTTTGGACATCGTCTTGCGCCTTACGTTCCTCATCTTCACTGATTTCTTTTTCTTTTAATAAATCTTTAATATCAGACAAAACATCGCGACGAATATTACGTATAGCAATACGAGAACCCTCAGCTTCACTTCTTGCTTGCTTACCATAGCTACGACGAGTTTCTTCGGTTAGCGGTGGCAAAGGAATACGTATCACTGTACCTGCAGTGCTTGGGTTTAGACCAAGCTCAGATTTCATAATGGCTTTTTCTATATCGGGAACTAAAGATTTTTCATAGGGGGTAACCGCTAAGGTACGAGAATCTTCAATCGTTACAGATGCAGCCTGACTTAAAGGCGTATCAACGCCATAATAATCAACAGATAAGCCATTTAGCAAACTAGGATGCGCCCTACCCGTACGGATTTTATTAAAAGCTACGCCAAGCGCTTCTATTGATTTGGCCATTCGCTGTTCAGCATCTTTCTTAAAATCTTCTATCACCTAGAACCTCACTCTTCATCATCAATTAAAGTGCCTTCATCACCACCCACCACCAAATTAAGCAGGGCCCCAGATTTAGACATCCGGAATACTCTAAGTGGCATTTTGTGTTCACGACAAAGACAGATGGCAGTCATATCCATAACGCCAAGTTGTTTATTCAAAACCTCATCATAGGTTAATCGCTGATAAAGCTCTGCTGAAGGATCAACCATTGGATCAGCTGTGTAAACGCCATCGACCTTGGTTGCTTTTAGCACGACATTTGCATCGATTTCAATGCCACGAAGACAGGCTGCTGAATCCGTGGTAAAAAATGGATTACCGGTGCCCGCAGAAAATATAACTACGTCACCATCTTTAAGATAGCGAATCGCACGACGACGATCATAATGCTCGACTACACCGCTCATTGGAATTGCCGACATAACATGAGAAGAGATATTAGTGCGCTCTAGCGCATCACGCATTGCGAGTGCGTTCATAACGGTAGCCAGCATACCCATGTGATCACCTGTCACACGATCCATGCCAGCTTCATTAAGGGCGGCTCCCCTAAATAGATTGCCGCCACCAATAACTAGACCTACTTGAACACCAATACCCACCAGCTGGCCAATTTCAAGTGCCATTCGATCAAGAACCTTAGGATCAATTCCAAAGCCCTCATCTCCCATCAGTTCTTCACCGCTAAGTTTGAGCAAGATACGCTTGTATTGCTTCTCTTTGATCGATGTCGGCATTATTATTCCTCTTTATTAGCTACTTGCACCTTGCACTTGAGCTGCAACTTCAGCTGCAAAATCAACTTCTTCTACTTCAATACCTTCACCAACTTCGTATCGAACAAAAGAAACAACTTCAGCGCCCTGCGCCTTAACTAATTTACCAATAGTTGTATCTGGATCCTTAACAAAAGGCTGATCAACAAGGCTACTTTCTTTTAAGAATTTAGCAACACGACCAGCAATCATTTTTTCAATAATTGCTTCCGGCTTGCCACTCTCTCTAGCCTGCGCTGCAAAAATTTCTTTTTCTGCGGTAACTAATTCTGCTGGCATATCGTCTGAATTAACAACAGCAGGGTTAACGGCCGCTACATGCATTGCAACATCTTTAGCGAGCTCTTCTGAGCCACCACTAAGACCTACAACAACAGCTATGCGAAGATTACTGTGAACATAACCACCCACAACAGGAGCTCGAATACTACCCAATCTTCGCGGTGAAATATTTTCACCAATTTTTTGGACTAGAGCCTCTCTATTAGACTCTAGATCGCCAGCCATCAATTCACCAACATTTGTTTGCTTTGACTCATAGGCAGCATTCAAAACAGAACCGACAAAACCTTGAAAGCCTTCATCTCTTGCAACAAAGTCAGTTTCACTATTAACTTCTAGAACTAGACCATAACCATTCTCAGCGCGGAATGCGACAACACCATCAGCAGCTGTTCTGCCTGCTTTTTTAGCAGCTTTCATGCCGCTTGATTTACGTAGATCTTCAATCGCTTTGTCGATATCACCTTCTGATTGAGCCAGTGCACGCTTGCACTCCATCATGCCCAAACCTGTTCTATCTCGCAGCTCTTTAACTAGGGACGCTGTAACCTGTGACATTGTATTCCTCTCTAAAACATATAATAAGTTAGAAAAAAGGGGGCTGTAAGGCCCCCGTAATTTTTTACCTAAATCGGCCCTTAGGTCGATATTTAATTTACTTAACTGCTGGCTTAGCGGCCTCTTTCTTAGCCGCTGGCTTTTCTGCTTCGGCGGCAGGTGCCGGCGTAGCTTCAGCTGCTGGCTTGTCAGCCGCTTTATCTTCAACTTCTACAAACTCATCTTTGCTGGTTACAGTAGCTGATTGTGCCTTGCCTTCTAAAATAGCATCAGCAACCGAGGCTGCATAGAGCTTAATTGCACGAATTGAATCGTCATTACCAGGAATAACATGATCAACGCCGTCAGGGTTGCTGTTGGTATCTACAATACCTACTACACGAATACCTAACTTATTTGCTTCATTAATGGCGATACGTTCATGGTCAACGTCTACCACGAATAAGATATCGGGCAATCCCTTCATATCTTTAATACCACCAATAGAATTTTCTAACTTGTCTTTCATTCTAGTGCGCATCAACACTTCTTTTTTGGTGATCTTGTCGAAAGTACCGTCATTTTGCTGTGTTTCAAGCTCACGATATCGACGAATGGATGCACGAATAGTTTTGTAGTTGGTAAGCATTCCGCCCAGCCAGCGGTGACTAACGTATGGCATATTGCAACGTTCAGCTTGCTCTTTAATAATTTTGCTGGCTGCACGCTTGGTGCCAACAAATAAAACCTGATTACCTTTGGCCGCTTCAACTCGCAGCACTTCTAGCGCCTCGTTAAAAGCTGGAACAGTGTTCTCAAGGTTAATCACATGTACTTTATTGCGTGAACCAAAAATATATTGGCTCATCTTAGGATTCCAGAAACGGGTTTGGTGACCAAAATGGACACCGGCTTGCAACATATCTCGCATGCTTACTTTAGACATAATTAATTCCTCTTGGGGGTTAGGCCTCCACATATCCCAATAACCAACCGCTGAGCAAATTATGCCCATTAGCACCCAGGTTATTGTGTCGACATGTGTGTGTCGTTAAGTTACTAGTTTAAGTTCGTTTGTTACACTCTTACGCAACGCGCGCTTTATACCATAACCAATACGCCAGATAAAGAAAAAGCTCTTAATTTAGGTTTTTGAAGTACATAAAAGCAAAATCCATTGCTGTAATCGTTTTTGATGTATTTTCAGTACAATATTTTAATCTGTTCTCCCTCAACGGGGTCTAGATTGGTTACAATATCAAAAAACGAAATATTGAGAATTACTATGCCTGTAAAACTAAGAACACCAGAGCAAATAGCCAAAATGCGTATAGCCGGTCAACTTGCCGCAGAAGTACTTGAGCTAATCGGCCAATATGTAGTGCCTGGTGTTTCTACCGAAGAGCTTGATCGCATCTGCCATGATCATATCGTTAACCAGCAAAAGGCTATTCCTGCCTGTTTGGGCTATAGAGGTTTTCCGAAATCAATTTGTACCTCTGTTAATCAGGTTGTTTGCCACGGTATCCCCTCTGATAAAAAAATTCTAAAGAAAGGCGACATTATCAACATTGACGTCACTGTTATTAAAAATGACTGGTATGGCGATACGAGCAAAATGTTTACCGTTGGTGATGTACCTGAACATGCGCAACGACTTATTAATGTTTCCCAAGAGTGTCTCTACAAAGGGATAGCACTGGTAAAACCCGGCGTTAGGCTGGGAGATATTGGCCATGCTATTCAAAAGCATGCCGAGGCGCACTATTACTCTGTAGTCAGAGACTATTGCGGCCATGGTATAGGCGATGAGTTTCATCAAGAACCGCAGGTTCTTCATTACGGGAAAGCAGGTACCGGTCTTGAACTCAAGGAAGGCATGACCTTTACTATTGAGCCTATGGTTAATGCTGGCCGCCATCAAACCAAACTGAAAAAAGATGATTGGACAGTTGAAACTAAAGATGGCCGTCTATCATCGCAATGGGAGCATACAATGCTTGTAACTAAAGAGGGTGTTGAGGTTTTCACTGCGCGGCAGGAAGAAACCTTTAACTTCTAAACACACCTAGCTAATTGCGTAACGGATAGAATTTTTTATGGCAACAATTTTCCCTGACCAGCCCATTCCACCGACCAACAGAACGCCAATATTTTTTGATCAAAAACACTTTATTGCAGACCTTAAAACCAAAAACCCCATTGTTGTTTTCAAAGATGCGTTAAGCGCCTCTAAAAATCATTTTGATAATCGATTTTTAGAGGGTGAGGATGCTCGATCATTGGTAAATGAAGCCTCTCAATTTGCAGATCTTATGCTGTGGTTTGCATGGCATAAATATGAATGGGATGAAAACATCAGCCTAGTTGCAGTCGGCGGCTATGGTCGAGGCGAGCTACACCCCCACTCCGATATAGACCTTCTGATATTGATGGATAAAGATCAACCGCAAAAATACAAAGAAAGTATAGAGATGTTCATTACATTTCTTTGGGATATCCAGCTGCAAATAGGTCACAGTGTCCGCTCCATTTCACAATGCGTTGATGAAGCCAAAAGCGACATTACAGTTGCTACTAACCTTATGGAAACACGCTTGCTGTGTGGTAATTTTGAGCTATTAGAAAAAATGCTCAAAAAAACCGGTCCTAACAAAATCTGGAGCTCGTCAAAATTTTATCGCGGTAAAATTGACGAACAAATTGCCCGCCACCACAAGCATCAGGATACTGAATATAACCTAGAGCCTAATGTTAAAGAAGCTCCAGGTGGATTGCGGGATATCCAGCTGATTAATTGGACAGCAAAACGACATTTTGATGTTCATAGGCGTTCTCAGCTTGTTAACGAGCAATTCTTATCTGAAGAGGAATATTTAACCCTCAGAAAAGATGAAGAATTTTTATGGAAGGTCCGATATGGCCTTCACTATATTGCAGAACGAGCCGAGGAAAGACTTCTATTTGACCATCAAAGAAAACTAGCCATCTTGCTAGGTTTTGTCGACGGTAATGGAAAGCTTGCAGTAGAAAAATTTATGCAACGTTATTATCGGACCGTATTATCTATCAGGGAGCTCACCGATGTGCTTCTCCAATATCTTGATGAAGCTATTTATCGTAAAAATAAAACCAAAGCCGTCAACCCAATCAATAGTCGCTTTGTTATTCGTGATAACTACCTTGACACCATGAGTGATGACACTTTTTCTGAGCATCCACCGGCCCTGCTTGAGCTTTTTGTTATATTGGGTGAAACCGATAGCATTAAGGGTATACGAGCCTCTGCAATACGACAACTTCGTCTTCATAGAGGCCTTATAAACCAAGAGTTTAGAGATAATCCGATAAATCGTAAATTATTTATGCGGTTGCTTAAATCTCCTTATCAGCTTTCATTGCAACTTAAACGAATGAATCGCTACGGTATTCTGGGCAGTTATTTACCTGAATTTGAAAAAATTGTTGGGCAAACACAACATGATCTTTTTCACATCTATCCGGTAGATGTGCATACCCTAGAACTTATAACCAATATACGTCGGCTAGTTCAGCCTGAGGAAGCTAAGAAATTTCCTGTTTCTTCGCATATTTTCAAAAATCTACCTAAACCTGAGCTTATTATTATTGCTGCTCTTTATCATGATATTGCCAAAGGCCGCGGCGGTGATCACTCCATTCTTGGCGCTGTCGATGTTGCAGATTTCGGCAAGCGGCATGGTCTTAAAGACCAGGAAATATCGTTACTTCAGTGGTTAATAGAAAATCATCTTCTGATGTCTACAATATCGCAGCGTGAAGACACATCAGACCCCGATGTAATTTATAAATTTGCCCGTCATGTAGGTGATCAAATGCACCTTGATCATTTATGGGTTTTAACCGTAGCCGATATTAATGCCACCAACCCTAGGCTATGGACGGAATGGAAAGGCGCTCTTATGAGCAACCTTTACTTTGAAACCAAACAACTTCTTTATTCAGGGCTTGCTGAACCCGTTAGTAAAGCTGCATGGGTCAACGACGCTAAAGCATCAGTACTTATGCTTTTAAATGAGCAGGGTATCAATGAATCTAAGGCCACTGAAGTATGGGGTGATGTTGATGACCAGTTTTTTCTACGCGAACGTGCAGAAGATATCGCCTACTTTACAAAGGGTATTATTAAAAGCACGCCCAATGAGCCAGTGATCCAAATTCGTGATGTCGGGGTTGAAATTCCAGTGGCTACGCAGATATTTTTGCATACTAAAAGTACAAATAACCTGTTTGCTCTTATTGCTGCAGCCATGGATAAATTGGGACTTACCATTCAAGATGCCCGACTTCAAACCACAGGAGATGAGCGAACTTTTAATGTTTTTTATGTTTTAGATGAAAACGATACGCCCGTTGGTAACAACAAGAAACTATGTAATAGCATAATTACGTCGCTTAACCTTGCTATAACATCACCTAACAAAGCAAATTTCAAAGTATCGCGAAGAACCTCAAGGCAGCTAAAAAGTTTTACCATGAAAACCCAAGTGAGATTGAGTAATGACAGTAAAACAGGTACTAGTATTTTGCAGGTTATTACACCCGATAGACCCGGACTGCTTGCACTCATTGCCAATATATTTACACGCTTTGAACTTATTCTGTGTAATGCAAAAATCTCCACATTAGGCGAGCGTGTAGAAGATACTTTTTATCTGAGAGACAAAGATAACAAGCCAATTCAAGATGAGTCATTGCAGACCCTACTCCAAGAAACAATCCGCAATGAATTGGATACCCGTATTAAAAAATCTGAGCAAGAATCCATTTTTCAAACTATACAGATCGGGCAGTAGCTATTATGAACCCCTATTTCAACGACCTTCATCCTTACCCATTTGAAAAGCTTAAAGCCTTGAAATCAGGAATAGAGCCAAACCCAAATCGTGAACCCATCATGTTATCAGTGGGCGAACCTAAACACTCTGCCCCTGCATTTGTTAAAGAGACCTTATGTAATACTATTGACGGACTTGCCAATTACCCCTCAACAAAAGGCCTTAATGAGCTAAGGGAAACTATAGCGCAATGGATAACTCAACGATTCAATATTCCTAATAATAGTGTCAGCGCCGAATCAAATATCCTTCCTGTGGCTGGCACCCGTGAAGCCTTGTTTGCATTTACCCAGACCCTAATTAATACCAACCAGGCTAGTAAACCCCTAGTGATATGCCCTAATCCTTGCTATCAAATCTATGAAGGAGCCGCCCTTTTGGCTGGAGCTGAAACCTACCATTTAAACTGTGATGCACAGGATAATTTTATTCCTGATTTAGAGGCCGTACCCGAAGATATTTGGGAGCGCTGCCAGCTTCTTCAACTTTGCGCGCCAGGAAACCCCACAGGGGCTACCCTTTCACTTAGCTACTATAAACGAGCAATAGAGTTAGCAGACCAATACGATTTTGTGTTATCAAACGATGAATGTTACTCAGAATTATACCGAAATGAACAGCAACCCCCTTTAGGGCTACTAGATGCATGTCATCAATTAGGCCGAGATAACTTTGAACGCTGTGTTGTTTTTCACAGCCTATCAAAACGCTCTAATTTACCCGGTTTACGATCGGGTTTCGTTGCGGGAGATGCGCATTTAATTGAGTTCTTCTTCCGATACCGCACCTACCATGGATGTGCGCTTTCACTGCCTGTTCAGCGTGCATCGATTGCTGCCTGGAGTGATGAAGCACATGTGGAAAACAACCGGGAACTCTACAGGCAAAAATTTGATGCTGTAAGCAGTATTCTTGGTGGAGTCCTAGACTTTAATGTGCCCTCAGCCGGCTTTTATCTCTGGCCTGAAACACCCATAGATGACGTTATCTTTGCTCGCGAATTGTTTGCGCAAGAAAATCTAACGGTGCTTCCTGGAAGTTTTATATCTCGTGAAACTAATAATGGCAACCCGGGGAACCGACGCATTAGATTGGCATTAGTGCCAAACCTTGATCAATGTATTGAGGCCGCCGAACGGATTAAACGACTGACCCTTAGCCTATAGAGAGCGATAAGTTATGCTAAAAAAACAGCGCGCGCAGCTCATTCTTGATCGATTAAATAGCCTCTATCCAAAAACACCTGTGCCACTTAATCATAACAATCACTTTGAATTATTAATCGCCGTTTTACTCAGCGCCCAATGCACCGACGAACGTGTAAATCAGGTAACTGGTGCGCTATTCTCACTAGGCAATAGTGCCAGTAAAATGCAACATGTTCTGGTAGATGATATATACAAAATTGTAAGACCCTGCGGGTTGGCACCAAAAAAGTCCAAGGCAATCTCAAACCTTTCAAAAATTCTAGTCGAAAAATTCAACGGTAAAGTACCGGAGGATATGGCGGCACTTGAAACTCTCCCCGGTGTAGGGCATAAAACGGCCAGTGTCGTAATGTCTCAAGGCTTTGGTCACCCTGCTTTTCCAGTAGATACGCATATTCACCGATTAGCACAGCGCTGGGGTTTAACCAAAGGCAAGAATGTTAAACAAACTGAACGAGATTTAAAGAAACTCTTTCCTAAAGAATATTGGAATCGCCTTCATCTACAGATTATTTTTTATGGTCGCGAGTTCTGTAGTGCCCGCGGCTGCGATGGTCGCATTTGTGACATCTGTACTAGCTGTTATCCCAATCGAAAAAATCCATTTAAGGCTAACAAGCCCTGAGTAACAACTCACCAAGGACCTCCAATGATTCTTTATGGCATAAGCAATTGTGATAGCGTGAAAAAAGCAAAAAACTGGTTAGAGAAGGAAAAGATTGCCTATAGCTTTCATGATTTTCGTAAGGATGGTCTAGATGCTGCAATGATTAACGGATGGTTGCGAACAATCGCATGGGATAAAATTCTCAACAAACGTAGCACTAGCTGGCGTAATCTTGATGCTGCTGTACAGCAAACTGTTGACGAAAATAATGTGGTCAAACTACTTTTAGAAAATCCAACGCTGATTAAGCGACCTGTAATGAATGTAAATGATATAATCACCATAGGCTTTAATTCCGATACCTACCAGGGTATCTTCAACTAAGATAATCTTAAGATAAAGAGTAACAATATGAGCAATCTTTACAGCTTCGCCATAGGTGCTGGCACCAAAAATAGCCGCGGAGAATGGCTTGAAGTTTTTTACCCAAACCCTATTCTTAACCCAGATCAAACCCTATCAGATTTGGTTATAGCCCTTTTTGGCGACAACACAGATATTGAACCCAGCAATGAACAGCTTAGTGCGCTGCAGGCTTCACTCAATGAAAAAGGATTCAGCCCACTAGCAGCTTCTGTTAGCTTGCTGAAAGCAGGCGGCGGCTCGTTGGCAGTAACTATCTTAAAGCAAGACAGCGCGCCGACCTCAGTTCCTCAAGGCTATTTAAAACTTCACTTGCTAAGCCACCGCCTAGTTAAACCGCACGGTACCGATTTAACCGGGATCTTTGGAGTTTTGAAAAATGTTGCCTGGACCAACGAGGGTGCTATTGATATTGATGATCTTCCCGCAAGAATGCTTGAAGCACGTTCTTCGGGTCGGCATTTGACTGTAGATTGCGTAGATAAATTTCCTAAGCTTGTCGACTATGTAGTGCCAACAGGTGTTCGGATTGCCGATACCTCAAGGGTTAGGCTAGGCGCTTATATTGGTGAAGGCACTACAGTTATGCATGAAGGATTTATAAATTTTAATGCCGGAACCGAAGGGCCTAACATGATCGAGGGGCGGGTTTCAGCCGGCGTATTCTGTGGTGCTGGTTCTGATGTGGGCGGTGGCGCTTCTATTATGGGCACCCTATCAGGTGGTGGCAATATGGTTATTTCGATGGGTGAAAAATGCCTATTAGGTGCCAATTCTGGCCTTGGAATACCCCTGGGTGATCGTTGTACACTTGAGGCCGGTTTGTATATTACTGCAGGTACCATTGTTACGTTGCTTGATGAGAATAAGCAGCCTTCTGGCAAGATGAAAGCTAGAGATCTAGCGGGCAAAGGTGACTTACTATTTAGACGTAATTCAGTAACGGGTACTGTTGAATGCTTAACCAATAAAACAGCGGTCGAACTTAACCATGAGCTTCATGCTTCAAATTAAGTCATCGATGCCTAATGGGTGCAGGTTATGCGCCCATTAGGTTTTGACCGCACACCCGCACAGTATTGCCGTTAACCCCCCCCGCCTGAGGGCTAAGATAAAGTGACACAACTTCTGCCACATCCTCTGGCAGCCCCCCCTGACTTAATGAAGATAAACGACGACCCACCTGTCGTGTAGCGAAAGGAATAGCCGCCGTCATTTGGGTTTCTATAAAACCGGGAGCTACCGCATTGATGGTGATTCCACGCTCTGCACAAACAGATGCCATACTGTCCACCATGCCAATAACCGCAGATTTTGAATAAGCATAATTACTCTGACCAAGATTACCTGCGATGCCGCTAATGGAAGCAACGCCGACTATTCTGCCCCCCTGATCGAGCATATTAGTACCCAGAATTGCTTGGTTTATTCTTTGAATACTGCCTATATTTATTTCGATTAATAACTGCCACTGCTGCTGCGACATTCGCGATAGCATTTTATCTCGGGTGATACCTGCGTTATGAACAATACCCTGTAATTTGTCCCCATGCTGAGTGCAGCACTCAATAAGCTTTTGGGGCGCATCTTCTGCAGTAATATCCAAGCCTAGAGGCACAGCATCAATAGCTAACATTGCTTTCTCTAAGGCTTTCTGAGCCTGAGGTACATCAACGCCAATCACCTTGGCGCCGTCTCTTGCAAGTACTTGGCTCATCGCTAACCCAATACCTCTCGCAGCACCTGTAACAACAACAACTTTACCCGCTAAGGGCTGCTGCCAATCAATGGTATCTGGCAGTTCACACACAGGAGTTGCTAACGAAATTACCTGGCCATTGGTAAAGGCACAGCCCGCTGATAACAGAAACCTTAAAGGAGCAGCCAATCCTATATGACCAAAACTACTTAGATAAATAAGATTAGCGGTTGCCCCTTTACGTCCTATTTCCTTAGCCACTGATTTAATAAAACCTACTAGGCCTCTCTGCGCGATGGCATGTTCAACCAGCTCTGTGTTGTCTGGGTGCTGTCCGATTATGACAACCCGTCCACAGCGCGGCAATTTAGACAAGTGGTTGTGAAAAAAGCTATATAGCTCAATTGCCTGTGCGGTGCTTCGTATACCTGAAGCGTCAAACACTAAATGACAGGTTTCTTGAGTATATTCATCGGTAAAATTTATCTTAGAATCTTCAACAGACTGCTTAATTTGCGTTGTATAAAGTGCACCTTCGCTGGCGCCACAAAGAAGATTACCCATTAATTGATGAGGGTTTTCGCTACTCTCTCGAGTAAGCATTGGCGGCTTGGGTAAACCTAAGGCAGTAACTACTGATTTTCCTATCTTAGAATTTGCAAACCTAAGGTACTTGTCATCCATAAATTAACTCCCCAGCCGTCATTACTGAACGTGTTATTAGCATTGGCTCTACTTTAGCAAAATTTACAAAAACCCAATTGACCCAAATGCCATATTAATTTGCTAGCCAACCAATGAATTGGCTAAAGGATTTCACTAATGTTAAGTTACAAGATAAAAATGACGATATTAACTAGATTAACGTAGGGAGTTAGATTTATGGATGGCATTCGCAGAGTAGCAATTTTAGGAGGGAATCGAATTCCTTTTGTGCGTAGTCACACAGTTTACAAAGATGCCTCTAACTTAGATATGTTAAGCGGCTCCATCAAAGGACTGGTAAAACGTTTTGACCTTGAGGGAGAAACACTAGGCGAGGTAGCTGCCGGTGCAGTTATGAAGCATGCTAAGGACTTTAATTTGGCTCGAGAAGCTACGTTAAACTCTAAACTTTCTGCCCGCACACCTGCCTATGACGTCCAACAAGCCTGCGGCACCGGCTTGGAAGCTGCTATTCTTGTTGCCAATAAAATTGCCCTGGGGCAAATTGACTGTGCGATAGCAGGCGGAACCGATACCGCAAGTGATGTACCAATTGGTGTAAATGAGGCCTATCGTCAGATGCTATTAGAGCTGAATCGGTCCAAAACCACAGGGCAAAAGTTAAAAGCACTGGCTCGTTTTAGGCCTAGCTTTATTCTTCCTCAGATACCCGCGAACGTAGAACCTAGAACTGGCCTAACAATGGGGCAGCATTGCGAACTAATGGCAAAGCAATGGAATATTAGTAGAGAAGAACAGGATCAGCTTACTTTCAATAGTCATCAAAATTTAATAGCGGCCTATGAAAATAATTTTTTCGATGATCTTATTACCCGCTTTAATGGAGTTGATCGTGATGGCATTATGCGCAATACACCATTAGATAAACTGGCAAAACTCAAACCGGTATTTGATCGTGAATCAGGTACTTTAACCGCTGCTAACTCCACCACGCTAACCGATGGAGCGGCTACGGTTTTATTGGCCAGTGAAGAATGGGCTAATAAGCGCAATATCCCAGTATTAGCCTATCTGACGTTTAGTGAGGTAGCTGCAGTAGACTTTCATTCTCAGGGTACACATAGTGAGGGTCTATTAATGGCGCCCGCCTATGCAGTACCAAGATTGCTTGAACGTGCAGGCTTGAGCTTACAGGATTTTGATTTTTACGAGATTCATGAAGCATTTGCAGCGCAGGTATTATGCACGTTAAAAGCCTGGGAAAGCGAAGCATTCTGTTCAGACAAACTAGGTCTTAGTAATCCACTAGGTAGTATCGACCGGACTAAACTTAATGTAAAAGGCTCAAGTGTAGCTACAGGTCACCCCTTTGCCGCTACAGGTGCTAGAATTCTTGCCACATTAGCCAAAACCCTGCATCAAAATGGCAGTGGCCGAGGGCTTATCTCAATTTGTGCCGCCGGTGGTCAGGGTGTCACAGCAATTGTTGAGGCTAATTAGCCAACATTGTTATTATATATTTATAAGGAATTTATTGTGTCTCTTCAGAATGTAGTTGATGAAATGAGGGAAAGAGTGGGTGATAACTGTGGTCTTGGTGCGGTTATTAAGTTTGACTTTGGTGAGCAAGGCAGCTTGATACTAGATGCCAAACAAATACCTAATAAAATAGATTTCGACGGGGCTGAACCAGACTGCACAATGATTATTAGTCTCGATAATTTTAAAGCTATGGCTGAGGGCTCGTTGGACGGTGTTTCAGCTTTTATGACAGGCAGACTCAAGGTTAAGGGCGATATGAGTATCGCTATGAAATTAGGTGCTCTCCTCGCCTAACTAGTCTTACCCGACTAAGTTAACTCTTACATAAAATATATAACTGTTTAGATATTGCCTTGTTTAATCTGGCTTCTAAGGATTATATTTATACCCCTATTGAGGCTCTATTTAAACCCTTTTCGCCCTTTAGCTGTTTGTTATGTTTTTAGACCTTTCGGGTTTTAATTATTTAAATCTCCACATTTAGTATTTATGGCACGATTTCTGCTTTATAACGAATAACCAATAGATTAAATCCTTAACGAGAACAGTGATGTTATTGACAACTAACAGCTTAGGTAAGAAAGCAGTTAAAGGTTGCACCAAAACTGTGCGAATTAGCACCTACTGAACCATGACAAACACTGCTTTCATTCAACCCTTAATCTTTACTGACCTTGATGGTAGTTTACTGGACCATAATAGTTATAGCTTTGCACCTGCAGAACCACTGCTTAAAAAACTGGAAACACTAGATGTACCGGTTATACCTATTACCAGTAAAACATTTGCTGAAGTCGTTAGCCTGCGTATTGATCTTAATAATAATCATCCATTTATTATCGAAAATGGTGCAGCGATCGCTATCCCTAAAGATTACTTTTCAACCACACCAGGGGACGCTATTGAAAAGGATGATTTTTGGCTAATCAGTAATAGTGAGCCTCGCCAACATTGGCTTGAACTACTTATGCAAAAAGCTCAGGGCTTTGAGGGTGAATTTGAGACCTTTACCAGCGTAGTAAAAGAAAAAGGCTACAGAGGTCTTCAGGATATTACTGGCTTAAGCCTAAAACAGGCGGAGCTTAGTAATAAACGAAATTACAGCGAACCAATCCATTGGCTTGGCAACGATCAACGCAAACAAGAATTTATCAAACAATTGACTGCAGCGGGAGGAACACTTCTTCAGGGCGGTCGTTTCATTGCTCTTGGCGGCAATATTGATAAGGGTAAGGCCTTACTTCAGCTAGCCGCGCTCTATCAACAGGATAAATCATTATCGCAAATACACACATTAGCTATTGGTGATAGCGGCAACGACATAAGTATGTTGGATGCGGCTACGACAGCAATCATTATTCATTCAAAAAAACATCCAGCGCCGAAGGTTACTCGCAGCAGTAATTTAATCTTAAGCAGTGCCTGTGGACCAGAGGGCTGGAATGAGTCAGTTGCATTATGGCTTACAAATTTTTCAGAAATAGGCAGTAAAAATTATGGGTGATTTCCATCAGAATGGCATTATTACAACATTACACAATTTATCTAAGCGGCCACTGGAGGATCTTGAGTCAGAACTGATTGAATTTTCTAAAAAGAGACCCTTAGGTTTAATTTTACCCTCGCTTTACTCTGAGCTTGAGGGTCAGGCAATGCCTTTAATTATCTCAGAACTTGAAAAAGTGCCTTACCTAAACCAAATTGTTATTGGTTTAGATCGCGCTGATGAAAACCAGTATCGTGACGCCCTCAAATTCTTTTCAAAGCTTCCTCAGGACTTTAGAGTATTGTGGAATGACGGCCCACGCCTAAAGGCTCTTGACAAGAAGCTGCAAGACTTAGACCTTGCGCCTAAAGAATTGGGTAAAGGTCGTAATGTTTGGTATTGCATGGGCTTTATTCTTGCATCTAATAAAGCAGAATCCGTAGCACTTCATGATTGCGACATTGTGACTTACAACCGTGAACTATTAGCTCGACTAATTTATCCCGTGGCAAACCCACTGTTTAACTACGAATTCTGTAAGGGCTATTACGCACGCGTAGCTGATGGAAAAATTAATGGTAGGGTTTCTCGCCTGTTAGTCTCACCTCTTTTAAGAGCCTTAAAAAAGACTGTCGGACATACTGACTATTTAAACTATATGGACAGCTATCGCTACCCATTGGCAGGAGAATTTTCTTTCCGCCGAGATGTTCTCAATGATATTCGCATTCCTAGCGACTGGGGTTTAGAAATTGGGGTTCTTTCAGAAATGTACAGAAACTATGCCAATAATAGACTCTGTCAGGTTGATATTGCAGATACCTATGACCATAAGCACCAGAATTTATCCCTTAACAATGATACAGATGGCCTATCCAAGATGTCGATTGATATAGCCAAAGCGCTGTATAGAAAGCTCGCAACCCAGGGCGAAGTATTTAGCCAAGAGGCTTTTCGCTCTCTTAAAGCAACGTATTACAGAATGGCCTTAGATGTTATTGAAACCTGCCATAACGACGCCATTATGAACGGTCTAACCCTTGATGTTCACCAGGAAGAGCAAGCCGTAGAAATGTTTGCAGAAAATATTATGAAGGCGGGTGACCTGTTCTTTAATTGCCCAATGGAGCGTCCCTTTATTCCAAGCTGGAACCGTGTTGTAAGTGCTGTCCCAGATATATTTGAGGAATTAGTCCAGGCAGTTGAAGAAGACCATAAAGAATTTAGTCAATAATTTTAATTGAGAGTAAAAGTATGTCGTCCACATTAACCCATCAGATTGAGCATCACCTTGAGTATATTTATCGCGGCACTGATGTTAGTAATACTGAAGCATTAGCCGCAGAGCTTATTGGGTTAATGCGACTTGACACCATTGAACCCGTCAAGAATCGTTATATCAACCACTGGGATGAAAATGATAGTATTCTTATTTCTTATGGCGATAGTGTTTTAAATTCAGGTGATCAACCTCTGGCCACGTTAAAGTCTTTCTTGGACAGCTACACCAAGGATATGATTGATGGGGTACATATTTTGCCATTCTACCCCTTCACAACGGATGATGGTTTTTCAGTTTTAGATTATTCTACTGTAAACCCTAGCCTGGGTGACTGGAGTGATATTGTTGCCATTGCTGAGGATTATTCCCTAATGGCAGACTTAGTTATTAACCACTGTTCCGCAAGAAGCCTATGGTTTGATAACTTTAAAAGAAACAAAGACCCGGGGCGCAATTTCTTTTTTACCGCAAGTCCAGATGATGATTTAAGTGCAGTGGTAAGACCGCGCACTAATACTTTACTTCGCAAGGTGGAAACAAGTACCGGAACACAGCATGTCTGGTGTACATTTAGTCATGATCAGGTGGATCTAAACTTCAAAAATCCCGAGGTTTTAAAAGAATTTGTCAGTATTATCCGTCAATACCTTGATCATGGTATACGTATTTTTAGGTTAGATGCTGTAGCCTTTTTATGGAAGGAAATTGGCACAAACTGCTTAAATTTGGAGCAGACTCACGAAGTAGTAAGGCTTCTTAGATCGCTAATTGAACAGTCTAGACCTGATGCGATCATTATAACCGAGACTAATATTCCCAATCGTGAAAATCTCGCATATTTTGGCAATGCTAATGAGGCACACTGCATTTATAACTTTTCATTGCCTCCATTACTCGTGAATACCTTAGTAACAGGAAGCTGTGATCACCTAAAACAATGGATGATGAGTATGCCACCAGCGCGCAATGGCACAGCCTACTTTAATTTTATTGCCTCTCATGATGGTATAGGCCTTAGACCTGCTGAGGGCTTATTAAATGAACAAGAAATTGATTCTCTTGTTAGCACCATGCAACGTTTTGGCGGCTTAATCTCATGGCGTAACGCAGAAAATGGCAACCGTAAACCCTATGAAATTAATATTTCTCTATTTGATGCATTACAAGGCACACAGGATGGTGCTGACGAAAACGGTTTGCAGCGCTTTGTGTGCGCCCATGCCATTATGCTGGCATTAGAAGGCATTCCTGGTATTTACATTCACAGCCTTGTTGGCACAAGAAACGATTACCAAAGAGCCGAAAACAGTGGCCATAATCGCGCAATTAACCGACATCAATGGGACTACAAAGCCTTACAATCTGAATTAAGCAATGAATCTAGCACGCATCACCACGTCTTTAATAGCTTGAAAACACTCATTAATATTCGCTGCAAACAGCCAGCATTTCACCCCAATGCCACGCAGTTTACTCTGCATTTAGGGTCACAATTATTTGGTTTTTGGCGTCAAAGTATGGATCGTGCACAGAGCATCTTCAGCGTAAGCAATATAAGTAATAAACACCAACCTCTTGAGATGTCCGACCTTAATCTAATTGATACCGAAGTTTGGCACGATTTAATCTCTAATGAAAAATATGACGAAAGGCACCATGTGATCAATTTAGCGCCCTACCAAACCGTTTGGATAACAAATCTACAAACTTTAGCCTAAGAGCCAAGCATTTTTATTGATCTATATTCGAAGTTGTAGGAGACTAGTACACTAATTTTACAAAACAATAAACAGGATTAAACAATGAAGATTGAAACACAGGCTTTACATGCTGGCTTTGACGATGACCCAACCACAAGAGCGGTTGCTGTCCCAATTTATCAAACGACTTCATTTAGTTTTCGTGACACCCAACATGGTGCTGATCTGTTTAATCTTGCCGAGGCAGGTAATATCTATTCGAGAATAATGAATCCTACTTGCGATATTCTTGAGCAACGTATAGCAGCTATGGAAGGGGGTGCAGCCGCATTATGTGTAGCCTCAGGTATGGCAGCAATTACTGCCTCAATGCAAACTCTGTGTGCGGCTGGCGATAATTTCGTAAGTGTTAGTCAACTATACGGTGGCAGCTACAATCTATTTGCCCATACTTTCCCGCAACAGGGTATCGAAGTTCGTATGGCCTCTGGGGATGATATTGACGCTTTAGAAGCATTGATTGATGAGAACACCAAAGCAGTTTTCTGTGAGTCTATTGGTAACCCAGCTGGCAATATTATTGATTTAGCCGCTGTATCAGAAATGGCACACAGACATCAGTTGCCGGTAGTGGTTGATAACACCGTGGCAACCCCTTACCTATGTCGCCCTTTTGAACATGGTGCGGATATTGTTATTCACTCCTTAACCAAATATATTGGCGGTCACGGTACAAGTATTGGCGGTATTATTGTTGATTCAGGTACCTTCCCTTTTAAAGATAACCCTCGTTTTCCTCAATTTAATACGCCAGATCCCTCCTACCATGGTGTGATTTATGCAGAGGCATTAGAAGCCCCATTTATTGGTCGTGCTCGTGTTGTACCCCTAAGAAATATGGGTGCTGCGCTATCACCATTTAATGCATTCTTAATTCTTCAGGGTGTTGAAACATTGGCTTTACGTATGGACCGTCATGTTGAAAATGCTATGGCCGTAGCCGCTCACCTTAAAGATCATTCTCAAATTTCTTGGATCAATTACGCCGGCTTGGCTTCTGACAAGTACCATGAGCTAGCTCAACGTATGACATCAGGTAAGCCCTCTTCGATTATAAGCTTTGGCATTAAAGGCGGAGAAGAAGCTGGCGCTAAATTTATCGATGCATTGCAGTTGATAAAACGACTAGTGAATATTGGTGATGCTAAGTCTCTTGCCTGTCACCCTGCAAGTACAACCCACAGGCAGCTTAATGAAGACGAGCTAAAAACAGCCGGTGTAAGTGCAGATCTAGTGCGTATATCAGTGGGCATTGAAAATGTAGCTGATATTATTGCCGATATTAATCAGGCGCTAGATGCTGCAAATTAAAGAGTTTCATTTTTGAGACACAAAAAAAGCGACCCTAGGGTCGCTTTTTTTATTTAAGCCTGGTTTATTTACCAACCCGTTAACTGCTTAAGAGCCTCGCCGATATCGGCAAGGCTGCGTACCGTTTTAACACCTGCATCCTGTAGGGCTGCAAATTTCTCATCGGCTGTACCCTTACCGCCAGAAATAATTGCACCAGCGTGGCCCATACGCTTACCCGGAGGAGCAGTAACACCAGCAATATAAGACACTACTGGCTTACTGACGTTGGCTTTGATGTAAGCAGCCGCTTCTTCTTCAGCTGTACCACCAATTTCGCCAATCATAACGATAGCTTCAGTTGCTGGATCTTTTTCAAACATCTCAAGAATATCAATAAAATTAGAGCCTGGAATTGGATCACCACCAATACCTACACAGGTAGACTGACCAAAACCATAATCAGTGGTTTGCTTAACCGCTTCATAGGTTAGAGTGCCGGAACGAGAAACAATACCTACCTTACCTGGCAAGTGAATATGTCCTGGCATAATGCCAATTTTACATTCACCTGGAGTGATAACACCGGGACAGTTCGGGCCAATAAGGCGAACACCGAGCTCATCACATTTAACTTTACACTGCAGCATATCAAGTGTGGGAATGCCTTCAGTTATACATACAATCAGCTTAATACCGGCTTCTGCAGCCTCAAGGATTGAATCTTTACAAAAAGGAGCTGGCACATAAATTACCGAGGCTTCTGCGCCCGTTTGAGACACTGCTTCTGAGACTGTATTAAAAACAGGAAGCCCTAAATGAACAGTACCACCCTTACCTGGGGTAACACCGCCAACCATTTTTGTACCATAGTCAATGGCCTGCTCCGAGTGGAAAGTACCCTGGCCACCGGTAAAGCCTTGACAGATAACCTTGGTATCACTATTAATTAAGATAGACATTAGTTTGCCTCCACTGCAGCGACTGCTTGTTTTGCTGCATCTGTTAAGCTGGTTGCAGCAATGATTGATAGACCGGATTCAGCAAGTTTTTTAGCGCCAAGCTCAGCATTATTACCTTCAAGACGAACAACAACTGGAATAGTCACACCTACTTCTTCTACCGCACCAATGACACCGTCAGCAATAAGGTCACAGCGGACAATACCACCAAAAATATTGATAAGTACTGCTTTTACTTTATCGTCAGAAAGGATGATTTTAAACGCTTCCACTACCCGCTCTTTGGTTGCGCCACCCCCTACATCTAGAAAATTTGCTGGCGAACCGCCATGTAACTGAACAATATCCATAGTACCCATGGCTAGACCCGCTCCATTGACCATACAGCCAATATTACCATCAAGCGCAACATAGTTTAGATCCCAAGAAGCAGCATGGGCTTCTCTTGCATCTTCTTGTGATGGATCATGCATTTCTTTAAGTGCAGGCTGGCGATACATAGCATTGCTATCTATTACAATTTTTGCATCCAAACAATGCAGATTACCCTCATCGGTAATAACCAATGGGTTAATCTCTAAAAGAGCCAAATCGCGCTCCTCAAATAATTTAGCGAGCCCTAAAAAGATTGCCACAAACTGTTTAATCTGCGGCCCTTTAAGACCCAGTTTAAAGGCTAAATCACGACCCTGATAAGGCTGTGCGCCAGTCATTGGATCAACAATTGCCTTTAGAATTTTTTCAGGTGTTTCCTCTGCAACTTTTTCAATCTCCACTCCACCTTCAGTCGATGCCATAAAGACAATACGTCGAGTTGAACGATCTACAACTGCACCTAAATATAACTCTTGATCAATATCAGTACAGGTTTCTACAAGAATTTTACTTACCGGCTGACCATTTGCATCTGTTTGATAGGTTACTAGGTTCTTGCCTAACCATTGGCGAGCAAAGGCTTCAATTTCAGATTTAGAGTTGACCAATTTAACGCCACCCGCTTTTCCCCGTCCTCCAGCGTGTACCTGTGCTTTTACTACCCAGCGATCACCGCCAATTTCATCGGCGGCGGCAACAGCTTCTTCAGCAGTAGCCGCGGCAATGCCTTTAGAAACAGGTAAGCCGTATTGAGCGAATAGTTGCTTACCCTGATATTCATGCAGGTTCATAGTTTATTCCCATAACTTCATTAAAATAAGCGCCCTGAAAGCAATCCAGGACGCAAAAGAGTACGATTATTAAATATTAACGACGCTTGCGGTTAGCTATATGAATAGCACTACCACTAACAGCGAGTGCTGCTTCATGCACAGCTTCCGATAATGTTGGATGGCCAAAGACTGTCATTCCTAAGTCTTCTGCACTTGACCCAAACTCCATTGCAATCGCTACCTGCTGAACTAGATCAGCAGCACTTGGCCCTACAATATGACAGCCAAGAATACGATCTGTATCAGCATGAGCAATAACTTTCACAAAGCCATCAGTATCGTTTGCCGCCATAGCACGCCCACTAGCAGCAAACGGGAAGGTACCAATATTATAGGGCTCACCTGCTGCTTTTATCTGCTCTTCAGTTTGGCCTACAGAAGCAACTTCAGGGTGGGTATAAATTACATTAGGCACGATGTCATAGTTCATTTGCGCTTTATGACCAGCAATCACCTCAGCCACCATAACACCCTCTTCAGAGCCTTTATGCGCCAGCATTGGGCCGCGAACAAGATCACCAATGGCATAAACACCCGGCGCATTAGTTGCACACTGTTCATTTACAAAAACTGTACCGCGATCATCAAGCTCAACACCACTGTCATCTGCAAGAAGTCCGTCGGTAAAAGCACGACGACCAACACAAACAATTAGTTTGTCAAAGGTTTCTTTATGCTCTTCACCGGCTACTGACTGATAAGTAACCTCAATCTGCTTACCTTTGATTTCAGTGCCAGTAACGCGAGCACCTAGACGAATATCCAAGCCTTGCTTGGTAAATATCTTTTTAGATTCTTTGGCTATTGCTTGGTCCATAATAGCTAGGAAGTCTTCCATAGCTTCTAAAAGAACCACATCAGAGCCCAAACGATTCCAAACAGAACCCAACTCAAGACCGATAACACCAGCACCAATAACGCCTAAGCGCTCTGGTACTGAATTAATCTCAAGGGCTCCTGTGGAGTCTACAATTAGATCACCATCAACGGGTGCTACAGGAATAGCAATGGGAATTGAACCCGAAGCAAGAATGACATTTTCAGCATCCAGAACACTTACTTCACCGTCATTGCTGATAAATTCAACCTTCTTACCTGCCAGAAGCTTACCTGTGCCATATAACGAAGTAACACCATTAGCTTTAAATAAACCTGCAATACCACCGGTTAGCTGACTAATAATCTTGTTCTTTCTATCAAGCATGCCCGGCACATCAATACTAACATCGGCTGCAGTGATTCCGTGAACATCAAAGTCATGCTTCGCTTCGTGGTATTTATGCGAACTATCAAGTAGGGCTTTAGATGGAATACAACCAACATTTAGGCAAGTACCACCGTTTACACCTTTACCGCTCTTGGTTTTCCACTTTTCGATACAAGCGGTTTTAAGGCCAAGCTGCGCTGCTCTGATCGCCGCTACATAGCCAGCGGGTCCGCTACCAATTACTACTACATCATATTTTTCTGACATTTAATTACCTATTTGAGATAAATTAAAAATTAAATTTCTAACAAAATTTTCGCTGGATCTTCGATCAATTGCTTAATCGCAACCAAGAACCTTACTGCATCCTTACCGTCAATTAGACGATGGTCATAGGACAAAGCCAAATTCATAATTGGACGAATAACCACTTCACCATCCACTACAACGGGGCGCTGCTGAATGCTATGCATTCCTAATATGGCCGTTTGAGGTGAATTAATAATTGGCGTTGAAAGCAAGGAGCCATAAACACCACCGTTGGTAATAGTGAAGGTACCACCGGTCATTTCTTCGATGGTTAGTTTGCCGTCTCGCGCCTTACCTGCATAATCTCCAATAGAGTTTTCTATGGTGGCAATGCTCATATTTTCTGCATTACGTAACACAGGAACTACAAGACCGCGCTCAGTAGAAACCGCTACACCAATATCTTGGTAGCCATGATAAACAACATCAGTACCGTCAATAGAGGCATTAACTAACGGAAAGCGCTTTAACGCCTCTACAGATGCCTTAACAAAGAAGCCCATAAAGCCTAGGCGTGTACCATTATGTGTTTTAACAAACTCATCTTGGTAGCTTTTTCGCAGCCCCATAACCGCTGACATATCAACTTCGTTAAATGTAGTAAGGGACGCAGTTGTTTGGGTCACTTCCAGAAGTCGCTCAGCAATTCTAGTACGCATGCGAGACATGGATACACGACGCTCAACTCTTTCACCTACCTCAATTCCCTCTTCAATAGCCGAAGTCTTAGGCTGGGAAACTGCTACTGGCGAGGAGGGTGTGTAATTAACCACATCTTCTTTAGTGATTCGACCGCCTTTACCTGAGCCTGTTAGCTGGCTGAGATCGATACCGCGCTCATCTGCTAACTTTTTCGCTGCTGGATTAACTAATATTTCAGACTGGTCATTAGATACTTGAGCCTGTTCAGATACTGGCGCCGCAGAGGCGGCAACGTCACCCTCTTCAATTCGAGCGATAATTTCATTACTGAGTACAATATCACCTTCGCTTTTAAGCACTTCAGCCAGAGTACCGGAAGCAGGAGCGACAACTTCAAGAACTACTTTATCAGTTTCAATATCGACAATAAGTTCGTCACGAGCCACAACATCACCGGCATTTTTATGCCAGGTCGCAATGGTACCTTCTTGCACTGATTCTGGATAAGTCGGTGCCTTAATTTCAATGGCCATTAGTCTATTCCTAATATTTAATTATCTAAAGTTAGAGCTTCATCTATAAATGCATGCTGCTCTTCTAAGTGCACCGACATATAGCCACTAGCCGGTGCCGCTAAACTCTTACGCCCTACGTAACTGAGATTAACCTCAGGTTTTAGGGAGTGAACTACTCGTTTCATATGATGCTGACTGCTGTACCAAGCGCCCTGATTAATGGGCTCTTCTTGGCACCATACAACAGATTCCATATTACTGTAGGCGCCCAAAATTTCTTCTAATTCAGTATCTGGGAATGGGTATAGCTGCTCAATACGTACTAACGCTATATTATCAATGCCTCTTGCAATACGCTCTTCAAGTAGATGATAGTAAACCTTACCCGAGCAAAGAATAACGCGCTTCACTCCTTCGGGTTTCACATCATCACCAATTGCATTTTGGAATTCACCACCGGCTAACTCTTCAAGAGATGAGGTGGCCAGTTTATGACGCAAAATCCATTTTGGACTTAAAATAACCAACGGACGACGCATCGGCCTAATAGCCTGGCGTCGCAGCAAATGAAACACCTGTGCTGGCGTCGTTGGAATAGAGATCTGCATATTGTGCTGTGCACAGAGTTGCAAAAATCTTTCAAGGCGCGCTGATGAATGCTCTGGGCCCTGACCCTCAAAACCATGGGGTAACATCATAGTTAAACCTGATAGACGACCCCATTTGTGTTCACCACTGGCAATAAATTGATCGATAACAACCTGAGCACCATTCGCGAAATCACCAAACTGTGCTTCCCAAATAATAAGACCCTTGGGCGCCGTAGTGGCATAGCCATATTCAAAGGCTAGCACCGCTTCTTCAGATAGTATCGAATCATAGATATCAAAACGCGGCTGATCATCTGATAGTGACTTTAAGGGTAGATAGGTTTTGCCATTATTCTGATTAAAGATAACCGCATGACGATGAGAAAAAGTACCGCGACCTACATCCTGTCCCGTCAAGCGAATTGGGTAACCCTCTTCGAGCAGTGTCCCGTAAGCCAGTAACTCAGCCATCCCCCAATTCAGAGGAAGAGCCCCAGCGGCCATCTTATGGCGATCACCATATATCTTGGAAACCTGGCGCTGAACCTTAATACCGTCAGGAATATGAGTAATTTTGTTGGCAACTACCTGCAGGTCCTTGAGCTCAATACCTGTTTTAGCCGGCGTACGCCAACCATGGTCTAAGTAAGGTGACCAGTTTACAAATAAGCTAGTATCAGGTTCACTAACTAAGTTATGAACGACATATTCGCCACGATCAAGACTGCCTCGATAGTCATTGGCCATCTTATCTGCTTGAGCCTGACTCACAACATCTTCTTTTACTAACTTTTCGGCATAAAGCGTTCTAACTGTAGGATGCTTTCGAATAACATCATACATAAGCGGCTGGGTTGCAGAGGGCTCATCCGTTTCATTGTGGCCACGACGACGGTAGCAAACCAAATCGATCACTACATCTTTACCAAACTCATAACGGTAGTCCATCGCCAACATGGCGGCAAACATTACTTCATCAGGGTTGTCAGCATTAACATGTAAGATGGGTGCTTGAACCATTTTTGCAATATCGGTGCAGTATTCTGTGGAGCGAGCATCTTCCTGACGGCTAGTGGTAAAACCAATTTGGTTATTAATAACAATATGGATAGAACCGCCGGTTTTATAGGCGCGAGTCTGGGAAAGCTGAAAGGTTTCCATCACAACACCCTGCCCAGCAAAGGCAGCGTCACCATGAATAAGGATAGGAACCACTTTCTGGCCATCGGCGTCATTTCGACGGTCTTGCCTAGCACGGCCAGAACCAATAACTACAGGGCATGAAATTTCCAAATGCGACGGATTAAATCCTAGCGCAAGGTGAACCTCTCCTCCAGGAGTCATAACATTGGATGAAAAGCCCTGATGGTATTTAACATCACCGGATGTATCAACCATGCGCTTACCTTCGAACTCTGCAAAAAGTTCTGTAGGGTTTTTACCCAGCACATTGACTAATACATTAAGTCGGCCCCTGTGAGCCATAGCCATTACAATTTCTTTACAGCCATATTCGCCAGAACGATGAATTAAACAATCCAGCAATGGAATAAGACTTTCACCACCCTCAAGACCAAAGCGCTTTGTTCCTGGGTACTTTGAATCCAGATGCTTTTCGAGACCCTCAGCCGCAGTTAGTCGACTAAGAACGTCAATACGCGCAGTATCACCATAGGTAGGCTTAGAACGGACCGACTCAAAACGTTGAGCTAACCACTGCTTCTCTGCGAATGAGGTGATGTGCATAAACTCAGCGCCTAAACTCTGGCAGTAAGTTTCTTCAAGGGTCTCAACAATTTCTCTAAGTGTCGCCTCAGCCTTGCCCATATAAAGCGGGCCCGATTGGAACGTGGTGTCTAAATCGGCTTGAGTCAGACCATGAAAGTGCAGATCAAGATCGGGGATATCTTCACGCTTCATTATGCCGAGCGGGTCTAGATTAGCTTTTTGGTGACCACGAAAACGGTAAGAACTAATTAGCTGAACAACTTTAACCTGTTTGCGCTCATGCTCAATATGGACACCACCAGAACCTGGTGCTGGCGTTGGACGAGCCTGCCTGCGGCCAAGCAATTCAAAATGCTTAACAACAGTGTCATGTGAAATATCCGGAGTTACTGAGCCGTTTGTACGCGGCAAAGAGTCAAAAAAGCGGCTCCACTCCTCTGGCACGCTGTTGGGCTCATGCAAGTAGGTTTCGTAGAGTTCTTCTATGTAGGCGGCATTTCCACCAGAAAAGTGGGAGGAGTTTAAAAAACGCTCCATTAAGCCTTCTGCCATCGCTATTTCCTCTTAGAGTTACATCGGCATCCAGTAAATTTAAGGCAGATATTTTAGACTTTTATTCGCCAAACAACCAGCATAAACTAGTTAATAATTAGCACAATTCAGATATAAAAACCTATAACTGAACCTTTTTATTAAACTAAATAAATAATCGTGATAATTTAGCCGGTAATATCGTGATAAGCCCTTAAAAACTCAAGCACTTATGTGAGTAACTTGAAACCAAAAAAAAGGGGCTAAAAGCCCCTTTTTAATTAAGAATACAATTCTTAGGTTGCACTTGATAACAGCATGCTACGAATATGGCCAATCGCCTTGGTAGGATTCAAACCCTTTGGACATACCTGAACGCAGTTCATAATGCCATGGCAGCGGAAAACACTAAAGGGATCGTCTAAATCAGCAAGACGCTCTTCAGTTCCAGTATCTCTGCTGTCAGCAAGAAAACGATAGGCCTGTAGCAAGCCTGAAGGTCCAATAAATTTATCAGGATTCCACCAAAAGGACGGACAGGCTGTAGAGCAACAGGCGCAAAGAATACATTCGTAAAGACCATCTAGCTTCGCCCGATCCTCTGGCGACTGAAGTCGCTCAATAGCTGGGGCGGGGGTATTGTTGATCAAGTAGGGTTGTATTTTTTCATACTGGGCATAAAACTGGGTCATATCAATAACCAGATCACGGATAACCGGCAGCCCAGGAAGTGGCCTGATAACCAACTTATTGTTCTTCACCGCTTCAGAAAGCGGCGTAATACAGGCAAGACCATTTTTTCCGGAAATATTGACACCATCAGAACCACAGACACCTTCACGACAGGATCGTCTAAACACTAAGGTGGGATCATCCACTTTTAGGCTCTCAAGCACGTCAAGGACCATCACATCTTTACCCTGAGTATCATAGGTAAACTCTTGCATAAACGGCTCGGAATCAACTTCTGGATTGTAACGATAAATACTTACTTCTAACATTGACTGCTCTACCTCTACTAGTAGGTCCGAATTTTAGGCTCAAAGGCCTCTCGGGTTTTAGGGGTAAAATTCACATCTCGCTTAGCGACACTTTGTGTCTGCGGGAAATAAACCGAATGGCATAACCAGTTTTCATCATCACGTTCTTGGAAATCTTCTCGGGCATGAGCGCCACGGCTTTCTGTTCGCCACTCGGCAGCTACCGCTGTAGCCTCTGCTACTTCGAGCAGATTCTGTAGTTCAAGCGCCTCAATTCTTGCAGTATTAAAGGCGTTGCTAGAATCGCCTAGCAATACATTTTCAATTCGCGGACGCAGTGCTTTAAGCTTTTCAATACCTTCTTTCATAAAGTCACCTCGACGAAATACACCAAAGTGGTTTTGCATAATGGTTTGTAATTCAGTACGAAGTGCGGGGGCTTTTTCGCCGTCCTGAGACTGATTAATGCGATTAAGGACTTTCATAGCCTCCTGCAAATCGGCTTCAGAGGCATCCTTAAGATCAACACCCTCTTTTAGCTGCTTCTCGATAAATAAACCTGAAGCTCGCCCAAATACAACCAAATCAAGCAAAGAGTTTCCACCCAACCGATTAGCGCCATGAACTGACACACAAGCCGCTTCACCACAGGCATAGAAACCTTCAACTACCTGCTCATTACCCTGCTCGTCCAGGGTTAACGCCTGACCATTAACGTTAGTCGGTATACCGCCCATCATATAGTGACAGGTTGGGACCACTGGAATAGGTTCAACCACTGGATCAGCATGGGCGAAGGTACGTGAGAGCTCCAGAATACCCGGTAATTTGGCGTTGAGTGTTTCTTCGCCCAAATGATCGAGTTTCAAGTAAACATGATCACCGTTCTCACCACAGCCGCGACCTGCAAGAATCTCTTGAACCATAGAGCGAGCAACAACGTCTCGTCCGGCTAAATCTTTGGCATTGGGAGCATAACGCTCCATAAAGCGCTCGCCATCTTTATTAACAAGGTAGCCACCCTCACCTCGGCAACCCTCAGTAACCAGTGTTCCGGCGCCATGAATACCTGTTGGGTGGAATTGCCACATTTCCATATCTTGCACGGGGAAGCCAGCGCGTAATGCCATACCGATACCGTCACCAGTACAGATATGCGCATTAGTGGTTGATGCATAAATACGTCCTGCACCACCGGTAGCAAATACCGTAGCCTTGGACTTCACGTAGACGGTTTCGCCCGTTTCAATATTAATAGCGATAACACCTACCACTGCATTGTCGCTATTTTTTACTAAATCAACCGCAAACCATTCATTAAGGAAAACAGTTTCGTTTTTCAAATTGCCCTGATAAAGAGTGTGAAGTAAGGCATGGCCAGTCCGATCAGCTGCCGCACAGGTTCTTGCTGCCTGACCACCTTCGCCAAAGTCTTTGGATTGACCGCCAAAGGGTCGCTGATAAATACGTCCGTTGTCATTACGGGAAAAAGGCAGACCCATGTGTTCTAACTCAAAGACCGCTTCAGGTCCTGTTTTACACATATATTCAATAGCTTCCTGATCACCTATATAATCTGAACCTTTAATAGTGTCATACATATGCCACTGCCACTGGTCATTGGGATCGTCACTAGCAATCGCACAGGTAATTCCACCTTGAGCCGATACAGTATGGGATCTGGTAGGAAAAACTTTGGTAATAACTGCAGTTTTGTAGCCAGATTGAGCAAGCTGAAGCGCAGCTCTCATACCAGAACCACCGCCACCCACGATGACAGCGTCAAAACTCATTGTTCTCATATTTGCCATCTAATTAAATTCCCCAGAGAATATCTAATGCCCAAATTACGTATAACAAAATAATCGCAATCATAGCCAGTTGGAAAAACATACGAATTGCTGTGGCCTTAGGCCCCATTAGTCGAACTGTCACATAGTCAGTAAGAACGCACCACATGCCTATCCATGCATGTGCAGCAATAGAAAGAATGGTCAGCAAACTAAATATACGCATCACCAAAGAACTGTGCAGATTGACCCACTGTGCGTAAGAGAGCTCTGGGTTGGAAAAAAAATAGCCAACCATAAAAAATAAGTAAGCCGTCATAACAGCTGCTGAGATGCGCTGTAATAGCCAATCAGAAAGGCCGCTTCGACCTAAACTAGTAACCGATTTCACCATAGAAAAATCCACCCTGAAATAGAAGCAATAATAATGACTGCAAAAGCAACCACCCACCAGGCACTGCGACGACCAGACTCAAAACTGCCCTCACCCACACCAAAATCCATAATGAGATGGCGGATACCCGCAACAACATGGTAAGCAAGGGCAGCAAGAGCCCCCCAAATGATCACCTTAACCCAGGGGCTGGCGAAACGGTCAGCTAGAGACTGAAAGCTTTGCTCAGACTCCAGGCTGACATCTAGCGCCCATAGCATTAGGGCGACAGCAAAAAACAGAATTACACCAGACACGCGGTGTAATATTGAAACATATGAGGTTATTGGCAACTTAATGGTTCCAATATCCAAATTGATAGGTCTTTTATTCTTCACAACGGTATTAGCTCTATAAGTGGGACCCTAGATTAACCATTAAATCTGGCGGCTAATTAGAGAAGATTTTATTGAACGACCGATCATCTTAGGTCGCTCTATACCTACGGCGTAGCATTATAGATAGTTCACCCGACTAATTCAATCGCATGCCCTGCTTAAAAGAATGCTAGCCCAGAGTTTTTTTCAAACTATTTACAATCTTATTAAACACTAGAATATAGCGCCCTGCAGGAAAATAATTTTTTCATTTTTAAAACGGCAAAACTAAGGTAAAATAATTAGGTAAGTTGACAAATTATATTGAGCAATTATAGTTTTGGCTTGGCTCAAACCAGTCATATCATCAGTATTTCTCGAGGATCATGCATGACCAACCGTAAAGCAACTCTCTCTTTAGATGGAGATTTGACCATCGACCTTCCGATTTTAGAAGGCACACGAGGTCAAGACGTAATTGATATAAGCAGCCTGGGCGGCCATGGCTACTTCACCTATGATCCAGGATTTTCGGCAACCGCTGCCTGCAGATCAGACATAACATATATTGATGGCGCTGAAGGAATATTACTCCATCGGGGCTACCCTATTCAGCAGCTTGCTGAAAAATCAGATTACTTAGAAACCTGCTATTTACTCCTTGAGGGCAATCTACCCGACGCAGCGCAAAAATCTGATTTCGAAAATAATATCAAATACCACACCATGGTAAATCGCTCGATTGAAAACTTTATGAGCGGATTCAGGCATGACGCCCACCCAATGGCTATGATGTGCGGCATCGTTGGCGCTATGTCGTCTTTTTATCACGACTCCCTCGATATTAACGACCAGACTCATCGTAAGATTTCCGCTCATCGCCTAATCGCAAAGATGCCTACTATTGCGGCCATGTGTCACAAGCACTTTAGCGGTCAACCGTTTATGTACCCGGACAACTCACTTTCTTATTCAGAGAATTTCCTGCATATGATGTTTGGCACGCCCTGTGAGAGCTATAAAATTGAGCCGGCAATTGCCAAGGCAATTGATCGCATCTTCCTGTTACATGCTGACCACGAACAAAATGCTTCAACCTCAACAGTAAGGCTGGCTGGCTCATCAGGCGCAAACCCCTTTTCCTGTATTGCTGCGGGTATTGCCGCGCTATGGGGGCCCGCACATGGCGGTGCCAATGAAGCAGTTCTAGTTATGCTTAATGAAATTGGTCATGAAGATAATATTGGCGAATATATCCTTAAGGCCAAAGATAAAAATGACCCCTTCCGTCTAATGGGCTTTGGGCATCGGGTTTACAAAAACTACGATCCTCGAGCTACCGTAATGCGCGAGAGCTGCAACGAAGTTCTTGAAGTTTTAGGGCTGGAAAATGATCCATTGTTTAGATTGGCCAAAAAACTGGAAACCATTGCCTTGGAAGATGAATATTTTGTGAGTAGACAACTCTACCCGAATGTCGACTTCTATTCGGGCATTATTCTAAAAGCACTGGGCATTCCAATTGAAATGTTTACTGCTATTTTTGCTACAGGTCGTACCGTGGGATGGATTTCTCATTGGAACGAAATGATTACCAACCCATACCGTATAGGTCGTCCACGTCAGTTATACACCGGATCAGACAGCCGAGACTATATTCCATTACATAAGCGGTAGTTGAATATAGCAGACACAAAAAAAGGCAGCCAATGGCTGCCTTTTTTATTAACTCCGCGTTAAGCTATAGGCCCTGAGTGAAATCTAAACTCCTGGTCTGGCGACTCAACCAGCTCTTTTTCTATGACTAAGAATACCTTTAATCGACTTTCGACCTCTTCCTCAGCAGCCACTGTTTTTGCTAGGGCTAAATAATCTCTAAAATGACGCCCCTCTGATTTTAAAAGCGACAGATAAAAAGCCTCTAACTCCTGATCTAAATAAGGCGCGAGTCTGGCAAATCGCTCACAGGAGCGCGCCTCGATAATGGCACCAACAATCAAGATATCAACCAGCCTATCTGGATCACCAGCTCTTACCTGATCGCGCAACTGCACTGCGTAGCGAGAGGCAGATATTTGCTTATATTCAATTTTGCGACGCTTCATAATGGCAATCACCTGCTCAAAATGTCGCAATTCCTCACGGGCTAATCTGGACATTTTATTAAGCAAATCAAAATTATCGACATAACGATACATTAGATTCAAAGCGGTACTGGCTGCCTTCTTTTCACAGTTAGCATGATCAATCAACAATAATTCAGGATTAGCCAAAGCATTTTCAACCCATAAATCTGGCGTTTTACAGGGCAGGAAATCTTCTATTTCTTGTACAATAATCATAAGAATTTATACGCTAAATTTCAAAGCGCAAATTATAAACTATCAATGCATAACTGACAGCCTTAAATAGAAATTTTAACGCACAGATAGAGTTATATTAATTTTTCGCTAGACTCGCCAAGGCACTCATCTTTTCTGTAAAAAAACCACGAATTGGCGTACAATCATCCCATAGCATCTCGTAAACCTAATATAAAATTTAACTATATTCTATAACCTATTGTTATTAATGAGGTATTAAGTGTTAGAATCTTATCGTAAGCATGTAGAAGAACGTCAATTACAGGGCATTCCACCCAAACCATTAACACCTGAGTGGACCTCAGCTCTTGTGGAATTACTAAAGAACCCCCCTGCTGGTGAGGAGCAATTTCTACTTGATTTAATCAGTAACCGCGTTCCCCCAGGTGTTGATGAATCCGCCTATGTAAAAGCCAGCTTTCTCAGTGCAATTGTGAACCAAGAAACCTCTTCTCCGCTGATAGATAGATCTGCGGCTGTTGAGTTATTGGGCAATATGCACGGCGGTTACAACGTGGCAACTCTGGTTGAGTTGCTAGACGATAGCGAACTCAGTGAACTGGCGGCTACTCAGCTTAAATCCACCACCCTGGTATTTGATGCATTTCACGATGTGGCAGAAAAAGCCGATGCGGGCAACGCACAGGCGCAGTCAGTATTGCAATCTTGGGCCGACGCCGAGTGGTTTACCGGCAACGATGCGGTTCCACAAAGTATTAAAGCTGTAGTATTTAAAGCTACAGGCGAAACAAATACAGACGACCTCTCCCCCGCTCAGGATGCTTGGTCACGCCCCGACATCCCTCTGCACGCCAAAGCTATGTATAAGATGACTCGCGATGGCTTAAACCCAGAGGAGCACGGTGTTATAGGCCCTATGGCGCAGGTTGAAGATATCAAATCTAAAGGTCTGCCCGTTGCCTTTGTCGGCGATGTAGTGGGCACTGGATCCTCGCGCAAATCAGCCACTAACTCGGTACTCTGGTTCTTCGGTGAAGATATGCCCGGCGTGCCCAACAAGCGCTCTGGCGGTATTTGTATCGGCAGTAAAGTGGCACCTATCTTCTTTAATACCATGGAAGATGCTGGGGCCTTAGTGCTCGAAGCGCCAGTCGATGATATTCACTACGGTGATATTATTGAGATACTCCCCTATGATGGAAAAATTCTTAACGAAGCCGGTGAACTAATCTGCGAATTCGAACATAAATCAGAAGTAATTCTTGATGAGGTTCAGGCCGATGGTCGAATCAACCTTATTGTGGGTCGAGGCCTAACGCAACGTGCCAGAGAGCATCTAGGGCTTCCAGCCTCGGATGTTTTCCGCTCACCTGAATCACCAAAGGAGTCGTCAGCGGGATATACACTGGCGCAAAAAATGGTGGGTAAAGCCTGCTCGGTTGAAGGTGTTCGCCCTGGAACTTACTGTGAACCTAAGATGACCACAGTGGGCTCTCAGGATACTACCGGCCCTATGACACGCGATGAGCTAAAAGATCTCGCCTGTCTCGGCTTCTCTGCGGATTTGGTGATGCAGTCATTCTGCCATACCGCCGCCTACCCCAAGCCTGTAGATATAGACACTCAACACAGCCTGCCCGACTTTATTATGAACCGTGGAGGCGTTTCCCTTCGCCCGGGTGATGGCATTATTCACAGCTGGCTCAACCGTATGCTACTCCCTGATACAGTAGGTACTGGCGGCGACTCGCACACTAGATTCCCTATGGGTATTTCATTCCCCGGCGGCTCTGGCTTGGTCGCTTTTGCCGCGGCCACAGGGGTTATGCCTCTGGATATGCCTGAATCAGTTCTAGTGCGCTTTAAGGGCGAAATGCAACCGGGTATTACCTTGCGCGACTTGGTGCACGCTATTCCCTACTACGGCATTAAGCAGGGCCTATTAACGGTTGAGAAAAAAGGTAAAAAGAATTTCTTCTCAGGCCGTATTTTGGAAATTGAAGGCGAAGGTATTGAAAGCCTAACCGTTGAACAGGCGTTTGAATTATCCGATGCCTCGGCCGAGCGTTCAGCCGCTGGCTGTACCATTAAGTTAAGCGAAGATTCAGTTGCCGAATACCTGCGCTCTAATGTAACTCTACTGCGCTGGATGATTGCCGAGGGCTATGGCGATGTGCGCACCCTAGAGCGCCGTGTGCGCCAGATGGAAGAGTGGCTAGAGAATCCAAGCCTGATGTCTGCCGATACCGATGCCGAATACGCGGCAGTTATCGACATCGATTTGGCGGATATTAAAGAGCCTATAGTCTGCTGCCCTAACGATCCAGACGATGCCAAGTTATTGTCAGAAGTAGCGGGCGATAAGGTCGACGAAATCTTTATCGGCTCTTGCATGACTAATATCGGTCATTTCCGCGCCGCGGGCAAGCTATTGGATGAAGCCGGTGCTGTCGACTCCAGATTCTGGATCTGCCCACCGACGCGTATGGATGCCCATACTCTAATGGAAGAAGGCTATTACAATATCTACGGCAAAGTGGGCGCACGTACTGAGATGCCCGGCTGTTCGCTATGTATGGGTAACCAAGCGCGAGTTCTTGCCGGTGCTACAGTACTCTCCACCTCGACGCGCAACTTCCCCAACCGCTTGGGCGATGGCGCCAATGTTTACCTTGCCTCTGCAGAGCTTGCCACTGTTGGCGGCATCTTAGGCCGACTACCAACCCCGGCTGAGTATATGGAGTATGTCAGCAAGATTAATCCCTTAGCCGATGAAATTTATCGCTATATGAACTTTGATCAGATTGAATCGTTCCAAAAGTCTGCCGAGCAGGGTAAAACTATTGCCGCTGAGCAGATTGTTGAAGTTAGCTAGTAGAAAGATCGCACTAAAAACAAAGCCCTGAAAAAGTTAAGATCACTTTTTCAGGGCTGTAGCCTACTTATTTGGATAGTTATTATCCTGAGGTTTTTCTGAACTGTTCAGATCAGCCATCTCCTAAGGTAATGTATACAAATTATCTACGAGAGATGACGAAATTATTTGGTCAGCGTTAGGGTCTTCAACGACATATTGCACTCCTGTGGCTAATATAGCACCAGGCCCCTGCCCTTGTAATCTATAGCCAGCTAGCTGTAGTTGATCATTTCGGTTGTAACTGTAGATTTGTAAGGGGTCATTTCCGCGTAGAAGTGTCATCCGCTGATTACTAGAATCAAAAGTAAGTCTATCGCCAACTTGCGGAGAATAATTATTATTTATTGAGCGGTAACCTTGGATTTGTGAGGAGGCATTTCCACCATCATCCTTAAGTGTATCGCCATCTTCCTGAGAATCCTGCTCTGCATTACCCTCTTGATTTGTATTGATAGTATTAGGGGGTTCAATTCCATTATCATTTGAATCTATATTCTCAGCAGCAAAAAGTATTTTCGCTAATTTGGACTCTACCGTTTTGACCCATGCAAGGTCTGAACTTGGTTCTTGGAGTTGTTTGATAACTTCTTCAACATCATTAAACCCCTTCTCCAACATAAGCTTTAAACCTTCAATCAAATCCATAAGCTTATCAGCTTCCCCATCCTCCGAGTTGCGAATTTGATCTTGAAGTTCTTTCGCGCGCTCATCCGTTAATCGTTCGTCTATTAACTTTTCAAGCTGTAGTCTATATGCACGGTATACTTTACTAGATGTACCAGGGGGGGGCATTTGTGAAGACCATTTCGATAATAGAGTTACACGCATTGAATCCAAAGTAAATATAGCCGAATAAGGAACTGAAGGAGGATTATCTAAAAGTTCTAGCAGCAAATGAAGTTGACTATATGTGTACAGAAGCCAATCCCGAACAGCATCATTCAAATTATTACTATCCAGTTGTTCTTTAATAGCAAGCCATGATTTCATGATTTTATTTATTAGATCTTTATCAATGTCAATTAGCCTGTTTGTTGCTAACTCTAGGTAACTATCTAAATAAAATATTGCTAGATCCATATCTACTAAATTATCAATATTTTCTTTAATGAATGCATTTTCTAGCTTGTGGTGTTCCCATCCTCTTAATAAGATAGACAATGCTTCCAATAGTGTCTTCATACCATTGTCAGCAGGCTCCTTGCGTTCTTCTATAAGTCCATCTCTAAGTTCATCTAACATAAACATAAAGAAAGTTTTTTCTAAGACCTTTTCACTTGAAAGACCTTTTACTAATTCTTGGCTAATTTTCTCCAATAAACTGTCATCAAATTTACTGAATATCTCTCTTCCTAAACGCGTCCAGTATCTCTCCTTATCTCCCTTTCCTCGTATCTGAGCCCACAGATATAAGAGACTTATATCTTCAGGATACGACTCCTGTATGAGCCGATAAACGTGTGTAAAGTCAGAGTCAGAGCCAGACTTTAAGTAAGCTGCAGACAGATCAGTTAATTGTTTTAATACCCGAGCTTGATCATCTCTTAAAGATATTGAAAATTGATATAGGTCGCACTCATCTCCTTCATTTGCTTTAGAGCTGTATGGCATGAGTGGAGAGAATGGTTCCCTTTTATTAGATAGATCTATTTTATAATATTTCCCCAACTGTTCTTCTAATGATGTGCTAACTTTGTCAATAAAACCCTTAAATGTGCCATCACCATTATCGTTACCTTTTATTTTTAAAGTTACCACTTGAGGCTCACGGAACCCCTTGCCGGTTTTTATATCGTACACCACGTATCCGCCTGCTGATCCGGGTTTATCCAAGTCAAATCCGTACATTTGAGGTTGTAACATGCCAAGGACGGTTGATCTTATAACTTTAGCTATAAGCTGATTCCATGGTGTTACTTCTTTTTTTCGCATTACAAGGGGATTATGCTCCACACCAAGCAAGATATCCCTGACTGTACGGGCCTTCATTGTAGTTGCCCACGAAGGCGATTTTTTAACTTTATCACTTGCTCTATCAATTAAGATCTTTGCTATCTTATTCCTTAATTCGAACTCCAAAAATATTGGATTTAATCCTCTTATGCCGAATGGTCCAGCCGGCTCTTCGGTAGTATATGGCATTTTATTGCTAATAAGACTATCAAAAACTGACTTAAAAGTTTCCGAAGAATAATAATCAGAATTACCAGATAGAAACAAAGTATCAAATATACCATCCAATATAGCCAAAGCATCGTCTATGTCTTGCGGGTTATCTGAATGAAACATCTCCCGCAACATTGCTAAACCCTTAAATTCATCAAACGAATAAATCGTCATAAATAGAGAAGAGAGGTCGCTATTTTTTGAATATTTGCATGGCTCTTCTGATTGGGCTTGGTCGTCGTAGATCGATTTTTTTTGATCATGCCATCTACTCCGCAAAGAACATCTGGTAATAATCTCCTTATTTTTCTTATATTTTTCTAGAAGCTGCTCAAAATGATTTAAATCAATTCTTTTAGATTGATCTGTTAATGTTGCCCAAACCTCAAGCTGATTATCACCCTCGTTCATAGTAATACGAATACCCTGCAGCGCTTGTTTTTCTTCTGGTGCTAGCCTGTCGATAGATTTGTTTATAATGTCAGCGTTAACCGCCAAGTCACCTATATTAGTTTCGACCTTAATATATCGACCCAGTGCATGATTGTAATAGCTCGTTATGCTGATCTGCTCTTCAGTCTCTTCTTTATTATTGCCATCATCGACCAGGCTTGAACCTTGCGGCTGTTTTTGTTCTTTTTGCCCACCGCCTTCACGGCCTTTCCCCCCTGTAAGCTGATCTGCAGATTGAGAGCCCTGCACTTGTTGTCTAATCTCCTTTGAAAGCTTGTCTATAGTGACAGGATCGGCCTCACTTTGAGTTTTACCTTGACGCATAGATTGGCCATAGTTCATGGCATAGACGCCACATTCGTTAGTGCAGCGCGCATAATCTTGTGTATGACCTGCTTGTATCTTAAATTCTTGCCGACCGGCATATTTGAGTCCAGACTCCGATGCCGCTTGCTTTACAATCTTCTCTATATCGGCGTTTTTAGCGTCTGCTTGGGGCAGTGAATTAGCATATTGATATGTGACTTTACCGTTTTCGCCTTTTCTAATATTAAGGACCGTCCAGTGATGATTGTCTTCATTTAGATATACGGTCAGATTGCCACCTGATGGCAGTGTTTTTAAAAGGTCTGCTATCCGATCAAGCTGTTTTTTATCCATGAAAACAATCAGATCAGAGCCCTTTTTCATCACTTCACCGTTGTCTTCCCAACCTTGACTCTCTAACAAACCCATCATTTGAAAATTATCTGTGTAATCTGCCTCTATTTGGCTAAAATCTGGCATATCAACCTCAAAATCACCTGCGCTTTGGGTAAATAGACGTTGAGCATACAGTTCTCTAAGTAACAACTGAGAAAAATACTTTTCGGGCACAGGAATAACATAGCTTACCTGCCCCACTTTGGCGATTAAGTTACCTGTTCCACCAATGGCATGCTGTACGCTAATACGAAGTTTTTTATGGGCCTGCTCAAGAACTTGTTGACGGATCTGAGGAATGGCATTGATTACATTGATGATAAAATCATCTATATCCGCTTTGGTATTCAATAGTGGCTTATGGCCACCATAGCCACCACCTCCATAGCCACCTCCACCAGAGCCGCCATGACCGGCGGAGGAACCAACTCCACCAGAGCCGCCCCTGCCCTCAAAGGGATCAAAGTCAATTTTTGTAGATTTATTTTTTAAGGTTGCCCAAACCTCTAGTTGACCATCCCCGCTCGTAGTAATACGAATCTTCTGCAGCTCTTCTCTGTCTCCTTTTTTTAGGCTCTTGATAGATTTTTTTATAATATCAAAAGGAGAAAGCGAACCAAGTATATTGGCCTTATCCTCAATCTCGTACTCAATAGGTCGACCCAATTCCTGATTGGAATATGTTCTTGTGGTTGATCGAGATTTTATTTTTGGCACAATCTTAAGCTCACCATTCTGCTCCATGGTAATATGAATACCCCGCAGCATGTCTTTCCCTTCTTGTGTTAGGGTATTGATATATTCGCTTATAGTTTTAAGCTTAAAAGGCAAGTCAGCTATATTGGTTTCAACCTCAATACCTCGATCCAGTGACCGATGGTAATATTTTTTTATTATGTCTTTGTGATTTGCGAGTAGCTCTATTTCCTTATTTCGGTATATAGCCTTATCAGCTACAACCACTGAGCGAGCATAGGATTCACCTAGATCTAGATCTAGGTTCACCAATGATTCGATAAATGGCATACTCGCAAGTATTGTTATATTGAGTAAAGATTCAGGACTTAGGGGGTTAGCACGGTTTACCGATAACCCAATTTCCTTGATGTCTTCTGGGCGATAAATAAGATTGTCTTGGCAAACTTTTTTAGATTTCTCTAGGTCTAGGTCTCTTATTACATCAACAACCTTATAGATGAAACTGAAATCCTCAAAATTTTCGTAGTCATCAAACTTAGCGCAAATAGCCTGTTTTCGATCTTCACTGCTGTAGGAACTAAAACGGTTATCTTGATCAGTAGGCGTAGGCAGCTTGGGTGTGAACGGGCTCAGTTTTTTGGTAACATCGAAATAATAGGTAAAATGAGTATCATTACTATCTCTTGCAAAATCCTCTTCTAGATTATCAATATTAAATTCACCATCAGGTTGGCTGGTAATTGCGTCCAAGAAATTTCTTAAAGTAATTATAGAAATAGGATTAATAATACTTATATTTGATATTATTCTTTTTACAGTAGATGCCGTAATTATTTTATTACCATCATCATCTGCATCAACTAGGCTTATGATAAGCCTATGATCCTCTTTATAATCCAGTGTATAAATACACTGTTTACGATCAGACTTGGCTAAAGAGAGTGGTTCCTTATAAGTGTTTAGGTAAGTGCAGTGGGACTTAAAAAATATATCCTGATACGAAGCCGCAGGTTTAGTTCGCACGGAATTTAATGCCTGGTATAACTGTTGGCGTTTGTTGTTCTTTCTTGTATCGATATTAGATTGATTAAGAATTGATTTTATATTTTTCGTTTGACCATCAGTAAAGCCAAGCTCGCCTTCAATGACCTGAAGATTATCAAAATGTCTCAGCACCTCAGCCGCATTGTGATTTTGGCGTATATACCCTCCCATTTCATTATGGAATTCTTCCTCGGGAGAGGGCTTGGTTATAGCAAAATGTGGCTGCTCAAAACCTAAATCCACACCCTCATAGCCTGCAATGGCAACAATGATTACCTGGTTTGCATCCCCATTATCATAGGTTACTACCCAGGTCTTGCTATCTTCTGACCATACTGATTCATAATAAAGATGTGAATCATGCTGTGGGCTGGAGCGCACAAGCCATTTCGAACTAAATTGAAATGGTTGTATGTGACCAGAGTCTGACAAACTCACCGTTACTATTTGGGTCAGGTCTGTGGTTAAATCAATAACCGCTTTCCCGCTGTCACCTGTGCAATTCGACTTAAACATTACCGCATACTGACCGATAGCCTGATGTTTTTCTGTGTAACGGAGCTCAATGCTATTGTCATCTTTTGTTTCCATGGCTAGATGATCATCGGCTCGCTTAGATACCCTAGGTGTCAACCCGCCTTTGCTAAAGCGCACTAGGCATAGGTTATTCAGGTCACTGATAACTACTGGATTGCCAAATCGGTCTTTGGGCATCAAACTAAAGCGGAGTTCTCCATCATCTGTATGATTACCAAGCCTAAACTCAGAGGACTTTGCATGTGGCTCTGCCGCGTTGACATTGACATACAACTTGCCTATGGTCTGCCCTTGGAGCTTAACAACGAAGGTATGCCGACCTGTTTGGGTTGGACTATGGTATCTGTCGTATTTAAGATTACCACCGGTAAATTGCATATATACCTTTGCATAATCATCGTGAACTCTTTCTTTAAACTCGTAGACAGAACTCTGTCCATTAGGCAAGGGAGTTTCCTGTACCAATATAAGTTCTTTTGAGTAATCTGCAGAAGAATTATAGCTTTGACCTGATTCGTCCTTTAAATCAACCTCTATATAGATGGATTGACCCGCTTTCATTTCATAAGGCTGATCACTGCTTGAGTGTAATAAGCTCTTGTCTTTACCGCCACTCCAGCTCACGGTAGATTGACTTGCATCAACGCTGCTAAATCTGACTGGAGCTCTATTACCCAGCAGCATTTCACCTAGCTTGATGTAAAAATCGGCATCTTCATTATCTTCATCACCAGGCTGACGAACATAGCTTATTTTATAGCTATTACTTTTTTGATCGTGGATCACTGGGGCGTCCACTTTATTTTTATTTCCGATGCCGTTTTTATACAAAGATAAAAGGGGGATTACATCTTGAGGAGCCAAGTACCCTAATACACCCTTAAGTTTTAATTCAAAATGGATCTTGCCACCGCGAGTAATCTCGGTGTTTTCTAAAACTGTCAAAGTCGCATCCGTTGACCTTAGATTCTTATGGGGCGATTGAGATTGATAGTCTATTTTTTGCCCTATAGCCTGCCCATCAAGCTGTGCTTCAATCTGCATATGTGGATACTCTCCTAGACTAGAGTCTGCTTTGCAGGAGAACTGCTCGCAGGTAAAGCCTGCAGACAGCTTCGCAGGTTTTTGCAAATTTAGAGCTATGTCTCCGCCAATACCCACTTGAGTCACAAATAAACCCAGATTACTCTCTAAGTCTGACGATTGTCGGCTATCAGCTTGGTCTTGTTCGTCCTTTAAAATTACATTAAAGCGTACTTTTCCATCTTCTGATTTCGAGTTGTCAATGGCAAAAGTATGCGCATTAAATTTTACGACTGAAGCTTGGTTTAAGACATTACCAATCTTTTCATTACCCCATAAAGCTGTAAAAAAAGCAGATTCATTCTTTTCACGCTGCACAAACAGGATACATACTTGCTCTTGACAGGAAAAATGGTACTCTAACTTATCCTTATCATCATACTTACCGTACTTATCGTAATAAAAAAGACTAAATTTTTCTTTGAAGTCATAACTCTGATCCAGCGTTACCTTAAAAAGGTACACAGGCTTTGTTATGTCAATGCCGTTTGGCAACTCCTCAATATCATCCAATTTAGCGTTATCAAATTTCACTTTTTTCGTATATGTCGCGCTGGCTATTTCTCTGTACTTGTTCCCGCCCAACAACACAGCGAATGTTAGATAGTCTTCGTTGCTAGTTAAGGTGTAAGTGGCTGTATATTCAGATTCAGTAGTTTTGATCATACTTTGGCATAATGAAAGGTCGTAATCCATATGCCCAAGGGGGCATAATTGATAGTTAACCGCTTCAGTGCTATTTCCTGTTACTGACAGGCTAAACTCTAACTTATCGTCTTCCGATCGCTTAAAAAGCAATTTATATGCAACTACTTCTGAAAGCGTCGTTTTCTTATCTTCTTCGCACCAATTTGAGGACATCCCTGCTGAGCACATCAAAGAACTAGCAGCCTTGTCTACGTCTTTCCAAAAAGAACTAGCCGAAGAGCCTACGTCTTTCCAATTACAGGACCAGTCGAACCAATCGCATTCAGAGGCCTTCTGGGCCCAAGCTGTCGGGGATAAAACCAGTAATACCCCAAATAAAAAAGCCAGACGCTTAGTTGTTAGAAAAATATGATTTTGAAAAAAATGCACACAACCACTAAAAAGACGCAAGAAACACATAAGATTCACTCCCTGAGTTAACTGATCGACTAGCCCATTGGTAGATGGTTAACACATGGCTTAAGCAGCATGTTAGATAGAAAAAATGAAGAGAAAAAAGCCAAAGCCTAACTAAAAAAACAAATCAAATACCATTCGTTGGCTTTAAAGTTCGACCATAAAATTACGAATTACAAGTTATTTTGAGTTAATACTAAAAAATTATTTATCTCTAAATTATTATAGATTTTGGCTGGTTTGGTTATTATCTATCCAAATAAGTAATAACCTAACCCCATTGGCTTAATTAAATATTTAAAAATAAATACTTAATATTACTGCCTATCCAGAAAAGAACCGGCATTAACTTTTTGCTTTAATTACCCTGATTAGACCCAAAACCGAGTTGTAAATAAAAAATGTAAGCTGAGGCTGCTACACTAGAGACAAAGTAGACAGAAATAGATGAAATACTCGAAACTCTCGCTTCGCTTATGGAGCAGATTCAAAAGGAGCCTGTACGTAATAAATAAGTAGTTTGAGCCTATTTTTAACAGCCTATCAGCGAGTACTATCTAGTACAGTGGTTGCATATTGGAAACTATTACATATAGGCATTAGATGTATCTGTATGATCGGTCACATCTTTAACCCCTTTTAACTCGGGGATTTTTTCCATCAGGGTTTTTTCTACACCCTCTTTAAGGGTTAAATCAACAGCCGAACACCCTTGACAGCCACCGCCAAACTCAAGCACAGCAAAACCATCGGCTATAGTCGAAAGCGACACCTCACCGCCATGAGATGCAAGGCTTGGGTTAATTTCACTATGAAGAAGGTAATTAATTTTATCTTCAACCGAACTATCGTCCGTCACATTAGGAACACGTGAATTTGGCGCCCTAATGGTTAGCTGACCGCCAAACTTATCCTCAGCGAAATCTACTTTTGCATCTTCAAGAAATGGGATGCTGCGAAGCTCAAAATAAGCATTAAATTTTGCGTACTCAAGAATAACGTCCTCTTCATTGTGCTCACCGGGACGACTGTATGCAATACAGGTTTCAGCCTTGGGTGTTCCTGGGTCAGAGATAAACATACGAATCCCAATCCCCTCGCAGTTTTGCTTTTCCAGTAACCCAGCAAGGTACTCTTGCGCTGACTCTGTGATGTTGACATTGACCATTAAATGGCTCCAATTATATTCCTGAGTAAAAGACTGGAGTATTTTACGTTATAGCGATCACTAAGCAAAACTTTTCTTTTTGAAAAATACTGGTAGAATGAGCATCCATCAAAATATTTTGATAAAGCAATAAAATAGGGCCATTTTTACCACAATGCTTAATAAAAATTCTTTTTCAGATCGCCATCAAGCCGTTTTAAAGGCTGCAGAGCAACGTATCCTGCTTATAGACGGCGCCATGGGCACCATGATCCAACAGCACACACTGGAAGAAGCGGATTTTCGCGGCCAGCGCTTTGCTAATTGGAGCTCTGATATTAAAGGCAATAATGACCTTTTAAGCCTAACCCAGCCTGATATTATTTTAGATATCCACCGCGCCTACCTCACTGCAGGTGCTGATATTATTGAGACTAATACGTTTAACGCCACTCGCGTCTCCCAAGCTGACTATAATATGGAGGATTTTTCTTCGGAAATAAACCTTGTATCTGCCCAACTAGCCCGTCAAGCCGCCGATGAATTTTCAACAGCCGATAGACCAAGATTTGTTGCGGGAATTTTAGGACCAACCAGCCGAACTGCATCTCTTTCTCCCGACGTGAATGATCCTGGCGCTCGCAATGTTACCTATGACGAATTAGTAACAAATTATTGCGAATCCACCGAAGTATTAATTGAGGGTGGCTGTGACATTATTATGGTTGAAACCATATTTGATACCCTTAATGCTAAGGCTGCACTCTTTGCTATTCAGATTGTATTTGAAAAATTAACCATCGAATTACCCATAATGATCAGTGGGACGATTACTGATGCCAGCGGTAGAACGCTTTCGGGACAAACCCCTGAGGCTTTTTGGAATTCAATACGTCATATTGCTCCGGTCAGCGTTGGACTTAACTGCGCACTGGGGCCAGATGAGCTTCGCCCTCACCTATTGGAAATTTCCAATGTTGCTGACACGCTGGTAAGCGCCCACCCTAATGCGGGCCTACCTAATGAGTTTGGCGGCTATGACCTTGACCCTCAGGCGATGGCAGCGACGATATCAGAGTTTGCGCAATCGGGCCTACTCAATATTGTTGGTGGCTGCTGTGGTACAACGCCAGATCACATTAAAGCAATTGCAGAGGCAGTAGCGGATATTAAGCCGCGAAAAATACCTGAGATACCCGCGGCCTGCCGGCTTTCGGGCTTAGAACCCTTTACCATTGATTCACAATCACTCTTTGTTAATGTGGGCGAACGCTGCAATGTTACCGGTTCGGCAAAATTTAAGCGTCTTATTCTTGAAGAAAACTATGACGAAGCCCTACAGGTTGCTCTTCAGCAAGTTGAAAATGGCGCACAGATTATTGATATCAATATGGATGAGGGCATGCTTGAGTCGCTCCCCGCCATGGTCAAATTTCTTAACTTAATCGCCTCTGAGCCGGATATTTGTCGGGTTCCCATAATGGTCGACTCCTCTAAATGGGATGTAATTGAAGCAGGCCTTAAATGCATTCAGGGTAAATCCGTCGTCAACTCAATAAGCCTAAAAGAAGGTGAAGAGGAATTTGTTGCCAAAGCAACCCTATGCAAACAACATGGTGCCGCGATTGTTGTTATGGCGTTTGACGAAAATGGTCAGGCAGATAATCTTCAGCGTCGCCAGCAAATATGCCAGCGAAGCTACAATATTTTGGTTAATACCATTGGCTTTCCCGCCGAAGATATAATTTTTGACCCTAATGTATTTGCCGTAGCTACTGGTATTGAAGAACATAACCGCTTCGGGCTGGACTTTATTGAGGCCACCGGCTGGATTAAGAAAAATTTACCCCATGCGCTAATATCTGGAGGAATCTCTAATGTATCCTTTTCATTTAGAGGCAACAACCCAGTAAGAGAGGCCATTCACTCGGCGTTCTTATTCCACGCTATTGGTGAGGGTCTTAGCATGGGGATTGTTAATGCAGGGCAGTTAGCTGTTTATGATGAACTTCCCCCTGCTTTGCGTGATGCTGTTGAAGATGTGGTGCTTTATCGCAACGACCAAGCCACTGACAACTTATTAGCTATAGCCGAAGACTATCGCGGCGATGGCAAAGCTAAAGCCAATATAGAAGACCTCAGCTGGCGAGAAGCCACTGTCAATCGACGCCTAGAACATGCACTTATAAAGGGCATTACAGCGTTTATTCTGGAAGATACAGAAGAGGCACGGCAGCAAGCTGATCGCCCATTACACGTTATTGAAGGCCCGTTAATGGACGGTATGAATATTGTCGGCGACCTGTTTGGCTCCGGTAAAATGTTTCTACCTCAGGTGGTTAAATCTGCCCGTGTAATGAAACAGGCAGTGGCCTATCTGCAGCCCTTTATTGAGGAAGAAAAAGATGAAGGCGCTAGCAGCAACGGCAAAATATTAATGGCTACGGTTAAAGGCGATGTTCATGATATTGGCAAAAATATTGTCGGCGTGGTGTTGCAGTGCAATAACTATGAGGTAATTGACCTTGGTGTGATGGTGCCTGCTGAGAAAATTCTGCAAACAGCTAAAGAGCATAATGTCGATATTATCGGGCTCTCTGGTCTAATTACGCCATCACTTGATGAGATGGTGCATCTAGGCAAGGAAATGCAACGTCAGGGCTTTTCTGTTCCTTTGCTTATCGGTGGAGCAACAACCTCTAAAGCCCATACAGCGGTTAAAATAGCCCCTAACTATAAAGCTAATCAAGCCATCTATGTTTCTGATGCCTCAAGAGCCGTTGGCGTGGCAAGCAAACTCATTAGCAACGATAGTCGAGATGCCTTTATAGCCGATATCCAAAAAGACTATGACGCTGTGAGGTTGCGTACCGCAAATAGAACGTCCAGAGGCACGCTTTATGCCTATGAAGACGCTGTTAAACAAAAACCACAGCTCAACTGGCGGGACTTTACACCGGATATTCCCAAACAACTAGGCATTTCGGTGCTGGATGATTACCCACTTGAGACCTTAGTGCCCTACATTGACTGGACACCATTTTTTATAACCTGGGATCTCGTCGGCAAGTACCCGCGTATTTTTGACGACGAGGTGGTAGGAGAAGCAGCTCAAAACCTCTTTGATGACGCTCAGGCGCTCTTAAAAGATATTATCGACAATAAACGACTCAAGGCGCGTGCTGTATTTGGTCTCTGGGAAGCTAATAGTGTTAATCATGATGATATTGAAATATATGATCCCTGTAATGGTTCTGAAACCCTTGCAACAGTCCACCATATCCGCCAGCAAATTCAAAAACCGGGCGCTAGTGAAGAACTTTTCTCGCTGGCTGACTTTATTGCCCCCAAAGACAGTGGCATTAAAGATTATATCGGTGGCTTTGCAGTGACCACCGGAATTGGTGCAGATGAGCTAGCAAACCACTATGAAGCGCAACAGGATGACTACAATTCAATTATGGTAAAAGCCTTAGCGGACCGTCTAGCTGAAGCGTTTGCCGAGCACTTACATGCACGTGTACGCCAAGAACACTGGGGCTATGCAAGCAATGAAGCGCTAGACAACAATGAACTTATTAAAGAGAAATACCGCGGTATACGGCCTGCGCCGGGCTATCCTGCCTGCCCAGATCATACCGAAAAGGCTGCGTTATTTAATCTGCTTAAAGCAAAAGAAAATACAGGCCTTGAATTGACTGAAAGCTATGCAATGACCCCCGCTGCAGCGGTAAGTGGCTGGTATTTTGCCCATCCTGAAGCAAAGTATTTTAATACCGGCAAAATCGATACTGATCAGCTTGAATCCCTAGCAAAACGAAAAGACATGGAAACCTCAAGACTGGCGCGCTGGCTAAGCCCTATTTTGGATTAATAGGAACAACTAATTTGGATTAATAGGAACAACTAATTTGGATTAATAGGAACAACTAATAATGCCCAAGAGTAAAGAAACCGAAAGGCCGAGCCTATTATCAGTGGTAAAAAGCATATTAGCTGCGGCCATTGGGGTTCAAAGCGATAAAAACCGCAACCGCGATTTTGAACAGGGAAACCCCTTAACGTTTATTATTGGCGGCATTGTTTTCACTATTTTATTTATTGGTATTGTAGCTACGGTGGTAGGGTTTGTTCTGAGCGGCCAATAACCCTTGGACACTAGTCAAAGCTATAGCTTTCAACAAACTCTGAATTAACAATAATAGCCTCTAAATAAGCATAGTTTCGCGGCAGTATTTGACCTGCAAAAAATCGCGTGGTGCCAACTTTTTGAAGCAAAAACTTATCCTTATCCCCTGCCGCTATTTTTTGCTGAGCGATACAGGCTTGTATTAAAAGCTGCCAATATGCGACTGAATTACCAAATAGCATCATAAACTGATAAGCAACAAAGGGGGCCTTATGATTATCCTCTAAAATAACATCTAGCGCGCTCTGACACTGGCCTGTTGTAGCTAGCAATGAATCTAGCAGCCCCTTAACTGGCTGTGTCACGGGGTAATAATCATCAAAGGTTTGCCTCATATCTCTAATCAGTTGCTGCAACCCACAGCCTTTATCTTTTAGGCATTTACGACCCATAAAATCCAATGCCTGTATTCCATTTGTACCCTCATAAATAGGTAAAATTCGAGCATCTCGCATATGTTGAGCGGCGCCAGTCTCTTCTATAAAACCCATTCCGCCATGCACCTGGACACCCAGCGAGGTGGTCTCCATTGCCACCTCAGTACACCAACCCTTGACTAAGGGCGTCATAATTTCAACACGCCGTGCATTTGCTATTTGCACACTGTTTTGTTGGTGATGAGACGAGCGATCCTCAGCGGCAATAGTGTAAAGTGACATTGCACGCCCAGCTTCAGTTAAGGCGCGCATTTGCATAAGCATACGCTTAACATCCGGATGATGAATAATTGCTGCCCGACCTTCAACACCATAAACGGCTCCCTGCACCCGCTGAGTAGCGTATTCAAGGGCTTGCTGGTAAGCGCGCTCACCCACGGCAACACCCTGATGGCCCACAGCTAATCGCGCATGATTCATCATACTAAACATACACATAAGACCCTGATTTTTTGACCCAACCAAATAACCGACAGCACCTCCATTATCGCCAAAGGCTAAGGTACAGGTAGGACTGCTGTGAATACCTAGCTTGTGCTCTACCCCTACTGCAGTGACATCATTTCGCTCGCCAAGGCTACCATTGGCATTAATAAGAAACTTAGGCACCACAAACAATGAAATACCCTGATTACCCGCAGGAGCATCTGGCAGCCTAGCCAAAACCAAATGAATAATATTCTCGGCCTGCTGGTGATCCCCCCAGGTAATATAGATTTTTTGACCGGAAACCAGGTAATGATCACCCTGAGGGATGGCCTTAGTTTTAACCGCCGAAAGATCGCTACCGGCCTGTGATTCTGTTAAATTCATAGTACCCGACCAAACACCGGAGATAAGTGGGCCTAAAAATTGATCCTTTTGCTGCTGATTACCATAAAGATTAAGCGCATGGATAACCCCTCGAGTAAGTGTCGGCAATAAACTAAAGCCAACATTGGCTGATTGCAGCATTTCCTGAACTGCCGCATCTATTACCGCTGGAAAACCAGCACCACCATACTTGGGGGCTCCACTGAGTGAGCACCAACCGGCCTCGACCATTTGCTGGTAGACACCGTCTAAAGCTGGCGAGGTAACAACCTCATTATTATGCAGATAAGCGGGCTGTGTATTTGCTGACCAATTAGTCGGCGCCACTACCTGCTCAAAGAATTTTGCCGCCTCGGGTAATATGGCATCGACCATATCTTGGCTAGCATCTTCGTAACCCGGCATAGTGCATAGTTGTTTATAATCTACTAGATTTTCGAGAATAAACCTTAGCTCTTGTTGCGGTACTCTGTAGGTTGTCATGGTGGTCTGCCTCTGATAATAACTGTCGCTTTATTAAACTCAATAAACCGAACTAAGAGACTAAGCTGAAGTGGCTGAAACAGTAAATCAAAAACTATGACTAAGCAGTCTAAATTACCAGCATAATTACCTATAATTTATATTAGGAAATACCTATAAATTATTGTATTAATTATATTTACTGTAAATTATCCAGAGGTTATTATCTTCACTAGAAGAAGGTGCCATTTGTTTGTAAAGTATATTGTCAACTACTCGAATACCCATTTTTGCCATACCTAAAAAGGTATTCTCACCGGCTTTGCCTGGTGTTGTATCGGGAAAATTTCGCCTTGTTCTATGTATCCAATATGTATCTGAAACCGAGGATATTTCAAACGCCTGAATAACCCCTGCTTCACCCAACATAAAGCCCAGTAACCCACCCCATGTTGCCGTTGGATTGTCAGAATCCCAGCCTGCCAAGGTACCAATCTGAAGGGTCCGAACTATATCCCCTTCCCCATAAAACAAACTAACCAAACTAGAAGCAAAATTAATTAAGGCATCAAAAGGCTGAGCATAATGGTAACCGTCTTTCCTACCCAACTGATAGCGATGATAAATAGCATCTCGAGTAGACTCCCAATCATGCTTATTGGGGTTACTTTGATAATGCTGCTTAACAAAATGATAAATAGCCGCTGCTGAAGAGCCCTCGGGCAATTGCTGGCTTGCCTGCTCAGCAAGCCACTGCGTCTGCTCCTTGAGGCTTTTACTGCTATCAGCAATCGCGGCAAGACTGTGCATTACCACATAAAACTCAGCAACCCACTGGGCATCAAGCTTAGCTGTAGTTCTTATCGGCAAATAGGCAATATCAAGGGCTATATCGGGTCTACCGGGCGCCATTAAGCCAAAAATCTCTGTTGTTAACTGCGCATCAATCATGCTGTATTTTGGGTTATTGGCTGGCTCGCTAGTATCTGGTGGCAAATAGCCCTTAACCATAAGCTTCCTTGCTCTTTGATTAGACTCCCATAAAAAGTTTTCAACCTGGGGCTTTGAGTTCGGAAACTTTTTATAGGTTGGCGCATCAGTCTCTGAATAAATATGCGTTAACCAACCCTGACGAATTTGCTCAGAACTTAGTTTTACAGAATTCAGCGAATCATGGAGATAAAGATACATATATTCGATATCTGTATCGTCATCAGCCCCCAGGGTGAACCATAAGGCTGAAAGTAAAAATCAATTTGACTGGCATGGGGCACATATTCACCCCACATAGCGACAAGATCATTGCTACCCCAATCTTTATCCGTATAAAAAGGCAGCGTTTGCGGCGTACCGACTTTATCCATCTCCGTGATTAAACCGGTCCAATTACCAATATTTTGACCCAGCCAAAATCCCTGAAGCTTTTGCTGGTATTTATGCTGTGATATTTCAAATGTGGCAGGTGCTGATACGCTATTTAGCTGATACCAAAAAATCGGGGGCAGTATCAATAACACAGCCAGTATTAACTTTTTTTTAAGCGGCATAGGGCAATATTTTTTTTGTTTTTATACTTTGCTACAATAGCATAACTAATAAATTAGTAAGCGCCGGATTTACGTTTCGGTTTAGCTGAATAATCTTTGAGAGCACTGTATGCCTGCCCAATATGTTACCTGCGCCATGTATAAGTTTGTAGCACTTCCAAACTTTGAGAGCCTTCGCGACCCCCTACTTCAAGAAATGACTAAAAATAATGTATTTGGCACCCTTTTACTGGCCGCTGAAGGTATCAATGGAACAGTTTCTAGCACCCGAAAAGGCATTGATAACCTGCTAGCATGGGTCAACCAGCAGCCTGGCTTAGAAAATATAGATAGCAAGGAATCCTATGATGACAAAATTCCTTTCTACCGCACCAAAGTAAAACTTAAAAAAGAAATTGTAACTATGGGGGTTGAAGGTATTAACCCCAACAAAACCGCTGGCACCTACGTTAAACCTGAGGATTGGAATGCTCTTATTTCCGACCCAGAGGTGGTATTGGTAGATACGCGCAATAATTATGAGGTGCAAATTGGCACGTTTCAGAATGCGGTTGATCCTCAAACCACAACTTTCCGCGAGTTCCCCGAATGGTCTGCGCAAAATCTCGACCCCAATAAGAATAAAAAAGTCGCTATGTTTTGTACCGGCGGTATTCGCTGTGAGAAATCCACGGCATTTCTTAAGGAACAGGGTTTTGACGAGGTTTATCATTTGCAGGGCGGTATCCTTAAATATCTAGAGAAAGTGCCTGAAAGGGACTCTCTATGGCAGGGAGAATGCTTTGTATTCGATAACCGCGTCACCGTAGACCATAACCTAAAAGCCGGTAGCTTTGATCAATGCCATGCCTGCCGTATGCCAATTACACAGCAAGAAAAAAGTCTTGAGACTTACAGTGAGGGAATTTCCTGCCTCCATTGTCATAACAGTGTCACAGAACAACAAAGAGAACGCTTTGCTCAGCGTCAAAAGCAAGTTAAATTAGCCAAGGCACGCGGGGAAAAACATATTGGCAGTGCCGCACAGGAAGACACCGAACGTCGCCGAGCCGAAAAGAAAGCCCGAAAACAAGCCGCAACTAAGGCTAATAAGCCATTCTAATTAATCATTATCAGTAAAAAATGGTCCTAATGAAGGTATTTTTCTTCTATATGTTTAATTTTGCTCAAGCATAGCCTACAGTCAATCTATGAGAAAAATTCAATATAACTTCGTTTTAGTACATGGCATGACCGGCGGCGGCTGGGATTGGAAAACAATTGATAACTTGCTATCCAAGGATGGGCACGCTGTTTACCGCCCTACCTTGACTGGTTTGGGCGAAAAGGTTCACCTTAGCACCCCAGATATAGACCTAACTACCCATATTCTTGATGTTGTAAATCTAATTAAATTTGAACAATTAGATAATATTATTTTGGTGGGTCATAGCTATGGCGGCATGGTGATTACTGGGGTAATGAACCAGCTTCACGAAAAAATTCGTCACGTATTTTTTCTTGATGCGCTAGTACCTGATAACGGCATGTCAGCGGTAGATATTACCTGCCAGTTTCACAACTTCCCCATTAAGGACGGTCTAGTCTACCCACCATGGCTTGAGAATAAAAACGCGAGTGAGAGAGATTTACCCCAGTCATTTAAAACACTCACCGAGAAGGTGGCCTTTAACAACAAAGAAGCGCGACAACTGCCGGCAACCTATATTAATTTCACTCCTCAAGCACTTGTGAAAAGAGAGCGATCCAGTAATAGTTCATGGCAGCGTGCAGAGAAACGTGGCTGGACCATTAAAACACTTGATAGCGACCACAATGCTCAAAGATCCAACCCCGAGGCACTTAAAAAGCTTTTAATCACTTTTTAAGCACCCTTTACCAGGGGCAGGCAAACTAACTCTATGCAATAAAGCTGCTGAAGCTTACAGTGATATCTTCATCATCAACCGTTGAGCTATCACTTACTTCAATTTGTAATGCACCCATTTCTGTCACACCCTCAGCGGCATTAGTATCGGCAAATACTGTTAACAGATTGCTTGAATCATCAAACGAGCCACCAAATACATTATCTAGACTGCTATCATCAGCGCTAATTAGATCAAGAATATCTGAAGATATCTCTAACGCTGTAAACTGAACCAATGCATCTGACTCTGTATAACCAGCAGATACCAGCGCTGCGGTTATATCTATTGAGTCTACACCCGACTCGAAGTCAGTAATGGTATTCATAGCTGAAGACAACTGAGCATCATTAAGGTCAACTACAAATACATCTTCACCTGCGCCTGAAGTAATTTCAGCCGAACCATCCACTAAGGCAAATACATCTGCCTCAGCTGTACCTGTGTAGTTATCTGAGTCCGACGTAACCACCTGATCCACTACAATTACCGGCACTGTTTGCCCGCCAATCGCCTGACCATTTGCATCTGTTGCATCAACCGTAAAGCTATAACGCCCTACGGTATCAGGCACAGCGTCAAATGATACAGCTCCTGTTGCGTTATCAATAACCAATTCAGGGCCCTGAGCAACTGGCGCTGCCGATAGAACCACATCATGGCTTTGACCTGCAACTGACTGGTTGGCATCGTTACTGCTAAATGAGAAGTTGATTGGCGAGGTGCCTGTTGCACCCTCGGCAATATCAAAGGTTAGTGTCGCAAGCTCAACCGGGCCTGAACCCGGCCAGTTACCGCCAAATGACACCCAACCGACATTGACAATACTGTCAGTTGAATCATTAATATCCTCATTACCGCTATCGTCCTGTAGGGTTGGCCCAATAACCAGCGCACCAAAGGCATTAGTTGACGGCGTGCCAACTAACGATAATGCAGCGCTATCATAATGTAAGCGCATACCTAAACCAGTTGCAGTTGTGTCGTCTGAGTTATAGCTAACCACTACCGTTTCCTGGGTACCATCTTCTGATTTAGTGCTTGAAGAAACATAAATAGTCTGCGTATTGGCCGCAAGCTGAGGAATAGTCACTGTAGATTCTGATGAACCTGAACCACCTGCATCCGATTCCGGTGTGGTATCAGCAATTTGATAGGTTAGGTTATTAACATTAGCATCAGCCTCATAGATAGGCGCAGATACATCCTGCCCTTTTTCCAGTACAACAATTGCTTCATTAACCATTGGCAGCTCTACATCAACAACGACCTGTTGCTGTGCAGCATTACCTGCGGCATCCGTAGCGATTACGGTAAAGCTATACTGACTTTGAGCGTCATAGTCAGAACTATTATCCAGTATTACCTCACCTGTTGCGGCATTAATATTAAGCGCCCCGTCACTGCCATCGGCAAGGCTAAAGCTTACCGGTGCTGCCTGAACATCGGCTGTATCATCATTTGCAGTTGCTATGTAAACAACTTGGTTAGCGCTATCAACTTCCCTAATTACTTGCGCCAAATCACCTGAAGTAATTGTTGGTGCAAGCTCATCTAAATTATTAGTATCTAGAGTCACTGACTGGGCTGCACTTAAATTGCCAGCCGCATCAGTTGCTATCACCGTAAAGCTGTATTGAGACTGAGCTTCAAAATCCGGATCGATCGCAAGAGTTACTGCGCCAGTGTCAGCATCAATACTTATTGCAGCATCACTACCCACCGCCAAGCTAAAGGTAACACCACCGCTTATATCAGCAGAGTCATCCGCTGTGGCTGTGTAAATAACTTGACCAGCACCACTGTTTTCATCAATAGCATAAGCTGTAACACCAGAGGTAATAGCTGGCGCTACTTCATCTAGATTATTAATCTCAAGTGATACTGCATAGGGCTCACTTGGATTACCCGCTGAACTAGCGGCTATCACAGTGAAGTCATATTGGCTTTGTGCTTCAAAATTAGGATCACTCGCCAATGTTACCTCACCGGTTGCTGAATCGATTGATAAGGCTGAATCACTATCCTCTGCCAAACTGAAGGTAGCTGAGGGATCATTTGATTTAGCAATATATATAACCTGATTAACACCGCTATTTTCATCAACAGAATCAACTGGGTTAGGCTTGATAACGGGCGGTAACGTTCCACTAGGTGGTAGACCCCACTCTGAAAGTGGCGCAATACCGGCGCTTTCAAGCTCTAAAAAGTGATTATATTCAAGGGTTTCACTATTTTCTGCAGGACGCCAGCTGTTATTAACATCACCGAGCATAACAGCAACAAAGTTCATTTCTGCTGGCTGATTAAGCGACATTTCAATACCGTCTGAATCCCATGATATGGAGCTGCGATCGGTCGTCATTTCACCTGTAGTTTCATCCCAGAAATCTTGAGACTCACTTACAAACATCCAATTGCGTGAAGTAGCCGTTGGCAAGTTAACTGCCATTTTCAATATTTCTAGCGCATCGACACTGGTAATTCGACCATCTTTATTAGCATCTGCAGCTATAAATTGATAAGAGGAAACATCTTCCTGATTCTCTCCTGACTCATCCATGCCATTGGGGTTCATACCTACTGCCATTTTAAGCGTGGCCAAGGCATCTGCAGAGGTTACGATACGTGTAAGGTCTTCTGAATGAAGATCACGCTCTACAGAAACAATAATCTCATCTGTGGGCAATTCGGTCATAGAGAACTGACCATTCGCATCTGTGCTTACAGACCCCATTTCACCGCTATCAGACTGGCTATACATACTGATTATGGCATCTTCCAATAACGTTTGACTGCCCCAATGATAGACCTTACCTGTAATCGACATATCGTTAAGATCATCAATTGCAAGGGTCACTAACTGTGCATCACTCTCGTTACCGGCAGCATCTGTGGCAACTACGGTAAACTCATAAGTAGTTTGAACCTCATAATCAGGATCTGTCGATAATGTGATTTCACCAGTAATTTCATTAATACTCAATGCTGTGTCACTGCCTTCAGCAAGGCTATATGTAACGCCATCACTTACATCAGCAGAATCATCTGCTACAGCAGTATAAATAACTTGGTTAGCACCGCTATTTTCATCGATAGCTTCAGCTACTGCACCAGAAACCATCACAGGTGCAGAATCATCAAGATCGTTAATGTTGACGGTAACTGTTTTAACATCACTTTGATTGTTATTTAGGTCAGTTGCTGTCACAGAGAAACTATATGAGGACTGGTATTCATGATCCGGATTAGCAGCCAGCGTCACCTCACCTGTTTGCTGATCTATATCAAAACCTTGACCTAGGTAGTAACGTGACGTCGAACTATCAAGTACTGGCGATTCAGCAAACATCACATCAGTTAGTTCGAATTGCGCATAATCCACACCTGGATTGAGCGCAAAGGTCAACTCAGCAAGAGGAGTATTTACAACATCCAAATCAAGTGAGCCAGGGAAAATAACTGTTGCTGTACGAAGCTGGCCATTAACCGTATCGTTAACTACAGCCAGTGTCGCCTCATCTGGAAGCGATACAATAGGCGCTGTGATATCAGCCATATCGTAAGTGATCTTCAAATCATAGTTTTGCAAACCATCCGAGTAATCACCTAGCATCGAATCATCTACAAACAACTGCAAGGTAATTGTGCCATCTGAATTTTCAACAAAACGCTGCTCAACCGCACCAGAATCAACGTGCATTGTTGTCACTAAATCATAGAAAATAGGGCCAGTTACATCAGTTGTAACGGTATATACCACCTGATTCGCGCCACTATTTTCATCAATATCAACGACAAACGGTGGGTTAATAACGGGTGCGGTATCCTGAAGGTCATTAATATCAAGTGTCAAAGCTTGTTGCGCACTATTACCAGCCGCATCCACAGCAACTACAGTAAAGCTATACTGCTGCTGTACTTCAAAGTCGGGGTCAGTGCTTAGAGTTACTGCGCCAGTTTCACCATTAATACTAAGTGCCGCGTCGCTACCCTCTGCCAAACTCAGGGTTACTCCACCAGATACATCTGCAGAGTCGTCAGCTATAGCTGTATAGATAACCTGACCCGCACCACTATTTTCATCAATAGCAGTCACTGTTATTGGTTCGATAGAGGGTGCCGTATCATCTAGGTTGTTAATGTCTAGCGTGACTGACTGAGCAACACTTGCATTGCCCGCAGCATCAGTGGCGACTACAGAGAAGTTATATGCAGACTGAGCTTCAAAATTAGGGCTATCTGCCAGTGTCACAACACCTGTATTTTCATCAATACTTAATGCCGCATCACTGCCTGCTGCCAAACTAAAGGTTACACCTTCGCTTGTATCTGCAGAATCATCTGCTGTAGCTGTGTAGATAACCTGTCCAGCACCGCTGTTTTCATCAATGGCAGCCGCTGTAGAACCTGAGGTAATGGCTGGCGCCACTTCGTCTAGGTTGTTAATTGAAAGACTAACCTCTTGAGCCTCACTCGCATTGCCCGCAGCATCGGTGGCAACTACAGAGAAGTTATATGCAGACTGAGCTTCAAAATTAGGGCTATCTGCCAGTGTCACAACACCTGTATTTTCATCAATACTTAATGCCGCATCACTGCCTGCTACTAAACTAAAGGTTACACCTTCGCTTGTATCTGCAGAATCATCCACTGTGGCTGTGTAGATAACCTGTCCAGCACTGCTGTTTTCATCAATGGCAGTTGCTGTAGCACCTGAGGTAATGGCTGGCGCCACTTCATCTAGGTTGTTAATTGAAAGACTAACCTCTTGAGCCTCACTCACATTGCCTGCAGCATCAACTGCAACTACAGAGAAGTTATAGTCAGACTGGGCTTCAAAATCCGGATTAGCGATAAGTGAGACTTCACCGGTCTCGCTATTAATCGTTAGCTGCGAATCAACGTCACTAGGCTCTGTTTCTTCAACGGGAGCTACTTCAACACCCAACGCTAGGTTATGGCTTTGACCAATAACAGATTGCGTTGCATCATTACTGGTGAATGAGAAGTTGATTGGCGATGTGCCCGTTGCACCTTCAGCAATATCAAAGGTCAGTGTTGCAAGCTCTACCGGGCCTGCACCAGGCCAGTTGCCCGCAAAGGATACCCAACCCACGTTAACAGCACTATCAGTGGCTGAGTCAGCATCATTGTCATTGTCATCACCTTGCTCAGTGGGGCCGATTACTAACGCACCAAAGGCGTTTGTCTCTGCCGCTTGCGCTAGGGATACAACAGAACTATCAAAATGTACGCGAAGACCTAAACCCGTAGCCGAGGTATCAACCGCATTGTAGCTAATCACTACCGTTTCTTGAGTACCATCTTCTGACTTGGTGCTTGAAGACACATAAACCATCTGTGTATCAGCCACCAGATCAGGGATAGTAACTGCAGAAACCGCAGGACCTGTATCAGTATCTGGCGTGTTGTTAACCATGTAGCCTGTTGAATCAACCAAGCTGTAGGTAACCCCACCGCTTACATCCGCAGAATCATCTGCTGTAGCTGTGTAGATAACCTGTCCAGCACCGCTGTTTTCATCAATGGCAACCGCTGTAGCACCTGAGGTAATGGCTGGCGCCACTTCATCTAGGTTGTTAATGTCTAGCGTGACTGACTGAGCAACACTTGCATTGCCCGCAGCATCAGTGGCGACTACAGAGAAGTTATATGCAGACTGAGCTTCAAAATTAGGGCTATCTGCCAGTGTCACAACACCTGTATTTTCATCAATACTTAATGCCGCATCACTGCCTGCTGCCAAACTAAAGGTTACACCTTCGCTTGTATCTGCAGAATCATCTGCTGTAGCTGTGTAGATAACCTGTCCAGCACCGCTGTTTTCATCAATGGCAGCCGCTGTAGAACCTGAGGTAATGGCTGGCGCCACTTCGTCTAGGTTGTTAATTGAAAGACTAACCTCTTGAGCCTCACTCGCATTGCCCGCAGCATCGGTGGCAACTACAGAGAAGTTATATGCAGACTGAGCTTCAAAATTAGGATTAGTCGTTAAAGATACTTCACCGGTCTCACTATTAATACTTAGTTGCGATTCTGTGCTATCAAATACTGCTGAATTAGATAGATCATAAGGTACGCCATCAAATGAGAACCCTACAGGACTTGCACTTGAAGAAATACCCAACAGCATTGAGCCTTCAGCATCTGCATTAACATCAAACTTTAGGGTCATCAAATCGGCAGGAAGACCAGTACCAGGCCAATTTCCATGTAAAGATGCCCATCCGGCTTCTACATAGACATCGGTAGAGCTATTGTTATCAAAATTATCAGTATCTGCAATTGGCTGCTCGAGTGAGAATATTAAATCTGTTTCTAAAACTTCGGATAAAGCACTCATTGATAACGCAGTGCTATCAAAGTGAATTCTTAAGCCAAGGCCTGTAGTTTCTGGTTCAAGTGCATTGTAACTAACAACTGCAGTTATCTCAGAGCCATCGGCAGAGAGATTGCTTTGCGAGATATAAACCTGCTGAGCGTTGTCCTGCAAATTTGGCAACTCAATGCTATTAATGTTATTAACCAGACTATAGGTAACGCCATCACTTGTATCAGCTGAATCATCAGCTGTCGCGGTGTAAATAACTTGGTTAGCACCGCTATTTTCGTCTACCGCAGCCGCTGTATCATCAGAGGTAATCACTGCAGCTGTATCATCTAGATCGCTAATATCCAACGTCACTGATTGGGCTGCACTTGCGTTACCCGCCGCATCAGTGGCAATAACTGCAAAGCTATATTGATCCTGTGTTTCTTGATCAGGATTAGTCGCAAGGGTTACTGCACCCGTCACTGCATCAATACTTAGCGCAGCATCACTGCCGTCTGCCAAGCTAAAGGCAACACCATCACTTACGTCAACAGAGTCGTCAGCGGTGACCGTATAAACAACCTGGTTAGCACCGCTGTTTTCATCAATTGCAACCGCTGTATCGCCAGAGGTGACTGTTGGGGCTGTATCATCGAGATCATTAACATCTAGGCTTACCGCTTGCTCAGAGGCATTGCCTGCAGCATCGGTAGCAACCACAGTAAAGTTATATTGATCCTGGGTTTCTTGATCAGGATCTGCCGCAAGGGTTACTTCACCCGTTACTGTATCAATGCTTAGTGCCGCATCGCTGCCTTCTGCCAAGCTAAAGGTAACACCAGCGCTTATGTCAGCAGAGTCATCCGCTGCGGCTGTGTAAATAACCTGTCCAGCACCACTGTTTTCATTAATTGCATCAGCTACAACAGCAGAGGTAATCACTGGAGCCGTATCATCGAGATCATTAATATCTAGGCTTACCGCTTGCTCAGAGACATTACCTGCGGCATCGGTAGCAACCACAGTAAAGTTATATTGGTCCTGGGTTTCTTGATCAGGATCTGTTGCAAGGGTTACTACACCGGTTGTTCCATGAATACTTAGCCCAGCATCACTGCCCGCAGCCAAGCTAAAGGTAACACCGCCACTTACGTCAGCAGAATCATCCGCTGTGGCGGTGTAAATAACCTGATTAACACCGCTGTTTTCATTAATTGTAGGCGCTGCATCATCGGAAGTAATGACCGGAGCAGTATCATCTACGTCGTTAATATCTAGGGTTACTGATTGGGCAGCACTGATATTACCTGCAATATCAGTGGCTATAACCGCAAAGCTATATTGGTCCTGTGTTTCTTGATCAGGATCTGTCGCAAGGGTTACTGCACCCGTGGCTGCATCAATACTTAGCGCAGCATCACTGCCTTCTGCCAAGCTAAAGGTAACACCACCGCTTACGTCAGTAGAATCATCCGCTGTGGCGGTATAAACAACCTGGTTAGCACCGCTGTTTTCATTAATAGCAACCGCTGTATCGCCAGAGGTGACTGTTGGGGCTGTATCATCAAGGTTATTAACAAGGACAGTAACAGCTTGCTCTGAGCTATTGCCTACAGAATCTGTGGCAATAACCGTAAAGTTATAATTATCCAGTGTTTCATAATCAGGATTTGAATCCAGAGTTACTTGACCTGAAGCAGAATTAATGACTAGCCCTGCATTATGACCGTCTGCAAGGCTGAAATTAACAATCGACTCATCTTCAGTTATTGCTGTATAGATAACCTGATTAGCACCCATATTTTCATCAATATTATAGACAGCTGGAGAGGTAAATTCTGGCGCCTCAAGATCTTCATCAACTACTGACAAGGTAACTGTCTGCTGACTTTCATTTATTCCATCATCAGCAATAACAGTAAATACATAATTTGACTGTGTAACAAAATTTGGCGCATCCGCAAGGGTTACTTCACCTGTTTGCGCATCAATAGTCATTGAAGAATCACTGTCTTCAGATAGGCTAAAGGTGACACCTGAGCTAATGTCATTACTGTCATCCACTAGGGAACGGTAAACCATGGTGTTTGCACCAGCACTCTCAAGCACCGAAGCCTTAATTTGCGAGGTAAATATTGGCGCTACCTCATCAAGATTATTGATATCCAGGGTGACTGCTTGTGCAGCGCTTGCGTTACCCGCCGCATCAGTGGCAATAACTGCAAAGCTGTATTGGTCCCGGGCTTCTTGATCAGGATCTGTAGCCAGAGTTACAGCACCGGTGTTCGCATCAATACTTAGCGCAGCATCACTGCCTTCTGCCAAGCTAAAGGTAACACCACCACTTACGTCAGCAGAGTCATCCGCTGTTGCGGTGTAGATAACCTGATTAGTGCCGCTATTTTCATCAATTGCATCAGCTACATCAGCAGAGGTAACCACTGGAGCCGTATCATCTAGATCATTAATATCAAGAGTGACTGCTTGTGCAGCGCTTGCATTACCCGCCGCATCAGTGGCAACAACTGCAAAGCTGTATTGGTCCTGGGTTTCCTGATCAGGGTCTGTAGCCAGAGTTACAGCACCGGTGTTCGCATCAATACTTAGCGCAGCATCACTATCCGCCGCCAAGCTAAAGGTAACACCACCACTTACGTCAGCAGAGTCATCCGCTGTTGCGGTGTAGATAACCTGTCCAGCACCACTGTTTTCATTAATTGCATCAGCTACATCAGCAGAGGTAACCACTGGAGCTGTATCATCTAGATCGCTAATATCCAACGTCACTGATTGGGCTGCACTTGCGTTACCCGCCGCATCAGTGGCAACAACTGCAAAGCTGTATTGGTCCTGGGTTTCCTGATCAGGGTCTGTAGCCAGAGTTACAGCACCGGTGTTCGCATCAATACTTAGCGCAGCATCAC
>Ga0206127_1000208_pt1 | contig 75643 bp, 60 predicted proteins | sample Helgoland_Spring_6_FD_148646 | JGI IMG/M metagenome (GOLD analysis project Ga0206127, IMG submission 148646) | Pelagic subsurface seawater microbial communities from Kabeltonne, Helgoland, North Sea - Helgoland_Spring_Bloom_20160419_1 | ecosystem: Environmental > Aquatic > Marine > Epipelagic ...
TTCAAATGGTCAAGATTTAAACAGAGATCATACGAAATTAACCAATCAAGAAACCATTGCAATTAAGCAATCTATAAGTGATTTTTCTCCGGATTTAATGGTCGATTTCCACGAGTATAAACCTTATAGAGTAGATTTTGTAAATTTTGGTGAATATGGCACTACTTCTATGTACGATTGTATGTTTTTATATTCTGGTAATTTAAATGTTTGTCCTAGAATAAAATCAGTAGTTGAGAACACTTATTTACCCCCAGCAAAATTAAAATTAGATAACAATGGTTTAAGATACCATAACTATTTATCCTCCAAACATAAGAACAATAAAATTTATTTCAATTTAGGTTCAGTAAGTCCAAGGTCAAGCGCTACTTCATTTGCTTTAGGAAATTCTATTTCTATGCTTATGGAAATAAGAGGAGTTGGATTAAATAGAACATCCTTCAAAAGACGTATTTATACAAGTTATTTATTGGCTTATTCCTTTTTAAATACCTCAGTTGACAATTCAAATTATATTATATCAACTTTAGAGGATTGTAATAAATTTCCAGAAGAAATTACCATTAAATATAAAAAAGAGAAATCTAACTATAATCTAGATATGATAGATGTATATAATCTTGATGTTATTCCAGTTAATATTGTCTTAAATAATGGTCTAAAATGTACAAATGAAATTACAAGAAAACGTCCATTTTATTACTTTATAGAGAAAGATTTAAGTATAGTTACTGATAAATTAAATATTTTGGGATTGGATATTGACACTTTAAAATTTGACGAATTATTTGAAATAGAATCTTACCAAATTATTTCTGAAAAAAAATCTCCAGCTAAATTTCAAGGCTTTTATGAAAATATTGTTTCTACAAACACATTTAAAGAACAAAAAGTTTTAGAAAAAGGAACTTTTATTATTCCAATGAATCAAGAAAAATCAAATATAGCTGTGGAAACACTGGAGCCAGAAATGCTATCAGGTTTTTTAAGATTTAACGTTATTAATCCTAGTGATATTCAAAAAATTCATCGATATACTTTAAATAAAAAATTATGAAAAAGACAATAGTAGCCTTCTTTTTATCTTCCTTATTTTCATTAAACTTTATTTCTCAGGAAGCTCAGTTTATGAACGAATCTAGCTATGAAAAAAACAATAGTTATAAATACCAACTAGGTTCGGGTGTCGAGTTCAATTTTGACGATAGCACCCATATATTTAAAATAGGGGGAATGGTACAATCTCGTTTTTTAAATACAAGTTTAAATGATTCACTTTCTGAAAGTTTAAATTACTTTGGAATTAAAAGATCTTATTTTAATTTAAGTGGATCTTTAAATAATGGTCAGTTTTCATTTCTAATCCAAACAAATTTCAGTGAATCTTTCCCCTTGTTAGACGCTTGGATTGGTTACCATCCAAATAAGAATTTAAGTATTTTCTTTGGTCAAAAGATGTCTCCATTTAACAATCTCTCGATGCAGATAATGGAATATGATTTACAGTTTGCTTCTAGAAATTATTTGTCTCAAAATTTTACAGAACTAGGTAGAGAGTTTGGTTTGTTTTTAGAAGGAGAGTTTTCATTAGGTAATATTGGTTTAAAACCTTCTTTAGCAGTGACTAGCGGAGATGGCACAAATTCATTTGGTGAAAATTCAATTGATAACGATCAGGGTGGTTTTAAATATGGTGGAAGAATGAATATTTATCCACTAGGTTTTTTTAAAACTAATAATGAATTAGTAGGCCATGATGTTTTAAAAGAAAAGAATGTAAAAGTATTAATTGGTGGTGCTTCTAGTCTTAATATTGGTTCGAGTCATAAGTTAGGAGAGGGGCATTATAACGATAGTTATTTAGATGACGATACTTTTATGTTCTATGATTCATTAGGAGAAAGAAAACTACCTAATTATTTAAAAAACTATGTTGATATTTTAATAAAGTATAGAGGACTAAATCTTCTATTTGAATATGTAAATACGGCTGCTTATAATTTACAAGGGAGTTCTTTAAACTCCTCTGGATCATCGCTCCTAGAACCAACCCAAATCAGTCAATATTTAGTCTTGGGAAATGCATTCAATCTTCAAGGAGGTTATTTATTTAACAGTGATTGGTCATTGGATTTAAAATATGGAAGATCTTACTATGAGTTTGAAGAAACTTATTCTATTTTACAAAATTACGATTCTATGGGGGCAGGAATTACCAAATATTTCTCTAATAGAGCAGTTAAAACACAGCTTATGGCTAATTATATAAATTTCCCAAATAATACTTCAATTAATAGACTTAATATTGAATGTCTATTACAAGTTATTTTTTAGGAGTTATCTTAAATCTTCAGTTATTAAATTAGCAACTTTTTGAATGGTTGGAGCAATATTTTTCTCAGTTATAATATAAAATATTTTTTTGCCATCTATATTTTCACCTTCAAATCTTCTAGGTAATCCTATTGGGTTTTCACCAGTTATCATGGCATAAAAAACACAAGCAGCAAGATAGGTAGCGTTTGGAGAAGGATGTTTGTTATCGTCCATATATAAATTAATTTCAGGATAACTTTCCTCTAGGTATTTAAATGCGTTCCCAACTGGAACATAAATTGCTTGATTTAATCTTGAAATGGAATCAAGAATTTCCATTGTATTTGATTTTTTATTTTTTGAAATATCTTTTAAATATGGATATTCCCAAGTGCCGTATATAAGTGGAATAGAATTATTTTCTTTGGCTAATTTCACAAATTTTCTAATATACTTTCCACAAGCATCTACGTTTGTAAGTGGGTTTGTACTGTGGTCATTTAAAACTAAATATTCATACTTTTCAATAGAATAATCTTCTTTTTTATTAAGCATCCAATGCTTAGCTAAATTACTTCCTCCAATTGTTCTTTGATCAACTGTTATGTTTTCATTCCTCTCTTGAAACATGCACTCAATTACCTGAGGTAAGTTCCAATAAAAAGTAAAACTATTGCCAATCATTAAAACCTTTTTGGTTTTAATAGAGTCACTGCTTAAAGCTTGATTGTTAGTAGAAGAATAAACACTTGAAGAAACTAATACAAGAAATAATGCGATATGTGACCTAAAAATCAGTTCCATCTACTCTTGTTCCTGGGGAATATAATATTCCTGTACTTGCACTATCGTGTTGGGTGAAATTTCCATAAAGATCTGGAAATCTAGTATAAGATTCATTTGGGTTATTGGAAAGTGCAGTGACATCAAAACTAAATAGAACACTATCGTTGTTATTTTTAACTGTAAGAACATCCCCAGAATTATTTAGATTTAAAACTTGGCCAGAAGCTGCAAAAACCAAAGAGCCACCAAAGTTTCCTGTTGGTGTTCCACCACCAAAAACAACTACTGCTTGTCCAGGATTCAAAATAGTATTTGCAGGGAATTCATGATTAGCGGTATTAATTGACAGCCTATCTGCGTCATATAGCTTATATCCGCTAATATCTAGACTATTAGCAGAACTATTTATTAATTCCACAAATTCATCGTCATTAGCATCTCTTATTCCATCTCCATTAGCATCTCCAGGACTCCCACTTGGTGGATCATATAGTACTTCGTTTAAAACAAAGCCATAATAAATAGTGTCTATTGTACTTGTTGAATCATTTGTATTATCTACAAGCACAACATCTTCTGTTTTTGCACATCGAATATTTACAGTACATAGCAGAATAGTAAAAAAAGTAATATGGAGAATTTTATAAAATAATTTAGATTTCATTTTAAAACTTTAAACCAAATATAATCATTAATTTCACGAAAGTGAAAGTTCTTAAATACATATTTCTCTCTATTATAATTGTCTTTTCTAGTTGTAGGAAAGTTCCCGATGAAGATGGTTCATCTACTACAAATTTATTTGATGATAATAATCTTGGAGTTTTTGAATTTAATGATTACCAACCTCTAGCAGATAAACCATTTAATATTCATTTTTATTTACCAACATCCGTAGATAGAACCAATGCACCTATACTTTTTATCTTTCCAGGAATGAACAGGAATGCAGACGATTACTTGGAAACTTGGATTCCTTTAGCTGAACAATATTCAATTATGGTTTTCTCTTTTGAATTCTCTGATTATTACTATCCTAATAGTACTTCTTACCAACTTGGATATGTAAGAGATTTCAATAATAATTTTACCAATGAGGATATATGGACTTTTTCTTTAATAGAACCTGTTTTTGATAGGATTAAAAATGATTTAGATTACATTGGAAATCAATATAATATGTTTGGACATTCTGCAGGCGCTCAATTTGTACATCGCTATGTTCAGTTCAAACCAAATTCAAGAATTAATAAAGCTGTTTCAGCTAACGCAGGATGGTATACCTTGCCAGATACTAGCATCTCTTTTCCATACGGATTAAAAGGTACTTCTATAAATTCAAATGATTTAGAAAGTTCTTTTTTGAAAAATTTAGAGATTCACCTAGGGCAAAATGATAATAATCCAAATGATCCTTTCCTTAATACAACAGATGGCGCAAATTTACAAGGAAATCACAGACTTTCTCGAGGACAATATTTTATTTTAAAAAGTGATTCTATAGCGCAAACTATGAATTTTAATTCAAATTGGATAAAGAAAGAGGTTCCCAATGTTGGACATCAGCAAGTTAATATGGCTGCTTTTGCAGCTCAAGAATTATTTTAGTTAAATCTCAAAGTCAAATCCAGTCTTTTTAAGAATCTCATATTTAACCTTGTTGAAACTAAATAATTTTGCTGGCCTATGAGATACACTTTTCTGTGTGCTCCCAGTATCCGTTAATAATTTCATGGAATTTATCTTTTTTCTAAAATTTCTTTTGTCAAATTTCTTCTCTAAAATAGATTCGTACAGGTTTTGAAGTTCAGAAAGAGTGAACTTGTTAGGTAAAAGTTCAAATCCTACAGGCTTAGATTTTACATGGTTTACCAATTTTTCTTTACATGCAGCTAGTATTTTATTGTGATCGAAAGCTAATTCCCCAATTCTATTCACATTATGCCATTTTGCTTCAGATGCAAATGCCGATGGACTATTGTTCTTATTAGTTGGAGATAATTCATATTCCTTAATTCTAAGTAAACTGTAATGAGAAATAGTAAAAACTCTTCCTAAAGGATGTCTTCCTATGTCTCCAAATGTCTTTACTTGTTCTGTGAATATATCTTGTAATCCAGTCATATCTTTTAAAACTCTATCGACAGCTTCTTCTGTATTCTCATTGGGATGAACTAGATCGCCTGGTAATGCCCAATAATCAACGTATGGATCTACACCTCTTTTAATTAATAGGACTTTTAGTGAGTCTTGATCGTAACCAAATATCACACAATCTACAGAAACAGAATAACTAAAATTATTTTTTACCATATTCTAAATTTAAAAAAAATATCAATCTTTAAAAATTCTATCTTTTCCAAAGTATTCTGGAGACTGCACAGAAATTACTTTCATTATTGACTTTGAGTTTACAACCACACCATGCCAAGTGTTCTTTGGTATAACGATCCAATCTCCTTCAGCAACTTTATATATAGAATCGTTTATTTGAAATTCTCCAAAACCCTTATCAATCAATACATTTTCAGTATGATAAACATGTTTGTGAAGTTTAACTTTTTGTTTGATCCATATTGCAAAAGTGGAAGAAGAAGAATCACTAGAAATTTTCTTTACATGAATATTTTCAAACTCTTTATCAGGAAGAATCTGATCAATAGAAGAAACAATATCCTGAGATATAAATAGCAAGGGAATAAGTAATAAACCTAAAATGGTAGTGAGTCTCATAAAAGGATGGATTGGTCAATATTTTTATTTCCCTTTATGAAATCATTTGCATGCATTTTTTTCTTTCCCTCCAATTGAATTTCTAACAATTCTAAAGCATTGGTATTAGTTCCTATATAAAGTTTATTCTCTTTTAATAAAATTGTTTTTTTAGGAACTTTTAAATTGCTTGTTCTTACATTAAAAATTTTAAAGTTTAATTCTCTTCCATTATTGGACAATAATGTCCATGCTCCAGGGTAGGGGTTAAGACCAAGAATAAATTGTTTTATTGTTAAATCGTCTTTCAACCAATTAATTCTAGTGTTGTTTCTATTTAGCTTGGGAGCTGTTTTTTGCGATTCTGAAATTATTTGTTTTTTAGATTTTAAAGTTCCACTCTCAATTTCTGAGATTGTTCTAATTATTAGCTTAGAACCAATTTCCATAAGTTTATCGTGGAGTTCACCTGCTGTTTGTCCATCTTTAATTTCGGTTTTTTCAATTAATAACACATCTCCAGTATCTATTTTATCATTAATAAAAAATGTAGTTACACCAGATTCTTTTTCACCATTTATAATAGCCCAATTAATTGGAGCAGCTCCTCTGTAATTTGGAAGTACAGAACCATGAAGATTTATAGTTCCTTTTTTAGGAATTTCCCAAATTATTTTAGGCAACATTCTAAAAGCAACTACAATAAATAAATCTGGATTTAACGCTTTAAGTTGGTCAATGAATTTTTCGTTTTTTAATTTTTCAGGTTGAAACAATCTAATATTATTTTTAGTTGCATATTGTTTAACATCCGATTGTTGTATTTTTCTTCCTCTTCCAGCAGGTTTATCTGTGGAGGTAACTACACCTACTATTTCATGCTTACTATTCAAAATAGCATCCAGAGTTTTAACTGCAAATTTTGGGGTTCCCATGAAAACAATTCTCATATTATTCAACTTTTAAAACCAACCCTTTTAGGTATTCGCTTTCTGGGTGGAAAATATTTATAGGGTGATCTGCTGGCTGATGCATTTGCTTTAAAATGCTAACGTTTCTTCCCGCTGCAATTGCAGAAGATAAAACCATATGTCTAAAAAGGTTATTGTCAATAACTTGAGAACATGAAAAAGTAAAAAGAATTCCGTTTGGTTTTATTTGTTCAATAGCTCTTGTGTTAAGTCTTTTATAGCCTTGAAGAGCTTTGTGCTTGACTTTCATATGTTTTGCAAATGCTGGAGGGTCAAGGACAATAATATCGTATTGATCATCAAGATTTTTCATATACTCTTTAGCATCATCAATAATAGATCTATGATTATCACTAAAATCTGCGACAAAACTTAGATTATCTTCCAATAAATCAATTGCTTTTTGAGAACTGTCTAAAGAATGGACTTCTTTGGCACCATTGTTTAAAGCATAAATTGAAAATCCACCAGAATAACAAAATGTATTTAAAATCTTTTTGTTTTTAGCTAATTCGCCAAGGTATTGACGATTTTCTCTTTGGTCTATAAAAAAGCCTGTTTTTTGACCATTTTCCCAGTCTATCAAAAATTCATTTCCATTTTCTATTACTTTGGTATTAGATATTTTCTTTTTTTGAAATAGATAAGAGTTTTTAATTTTAAATTCTTCTATATAAATCTTTGGAAGTGTTTTCTCACTTTTATCGTAAATTATATCTAAAGGCAATAACTCAAGAACTATTTTAGTGAAAACTTCTTTATGTTTCCACATTCCAATTGAGTGAAATTGGAAAATAGCAACTTTGTTATAAATATCACATATGAAACCAGGCATTTGGTCTCCTTCCGCGTGAACCAATCTATAAACATTATTATTAGAGCTAATTTCAATAGTATTTTTTCTTTGGTCGTATGCTTTTTTAATTTTCTTTTTCCAATATTCTTCATTAATTTTTTGTCTGTCAAACTCAAAAATTCTAACACTGATATTTCCTTCATTATAATGTCCAGTAGCCAAGTAATTTTCTTTATTTGAAAATATCTCAACGATGCTACCATCTTTAGTGTCCTTTTCAACATTCTTAATAGCTCCAGAAAAGACCCAAGGATGTTTTCTTAATAGCGACTTTTCTTTGGCTGGTTTAAGAGTTACTTTTTTCATGCTGTTGTATAATTTATTAAAGTCTATTGCTAAATTTGAATTAAATTTTAATTAAATGAAATTCGGACAAGTTGATGATTTGGATCTAGTAGATTTTTCTTTACCTACTTTGGACAAAATTACTAAAACAAATTTATCAAGTCTAAGAAAAGACAACAATCTTAAATTTTATTTTGGAGCTCCTGGATGGTCTGATGTGAAATACAAAGGCATTGTTTATCCAAAGAATACTCCAGCAAAAAAATTTCTAAATGAATATGCCAATCAATTTAACAGTATTGAAGTTAATTCTACTAGATATGGAACTCCTAAAAAGCATATAATTGATAGATGGGTCAATAGTGTAGGAGACGATTTTAAGTTTTCTATGAAAATTCCTCAAGTGGTAACCCATAGAAAAGATATTAACGATTACACAGCTAAAATAAAAACCGAAGAATTTATTTCTGCCGTAGATCAATTAGGAGATAAATCAGGTATAAATTTTGCAGTTATGGCAAAATATTTTAAGTCTTCTCAATTTAAAGAGCTCGAAAGTTTTATTAATTTTTGGCCCATTGATGCCCCTTTGGCAATTGAATTTAGAAACCCATCTTGGTTTGAAGATAGTGTAAGAGAAGAATGGCAAGAACTGTTTTATAATAAAAATATTATCCCTGTTATCACCGATACACCAGGTAGAAGAGATGTTTTGCATTTTAATTTAACCAATAAACATCTTTTTATAAGATATGTAGGGGATTTCAATCACCCTAGTGATTTGACAAGAATAGAACTTTGGACCGAAAAAATTTCAGAATTAGTAAATCTAGGAATTGAAAATATTTGGTTTTATGTTCATCAACCAGGGGAGAAAAGAGAAAGAATTCTATTTTTTTACAATGAATTAATTCCAAACATCAACAAACTATTAAATACCAAAATACCTCTTTTGAATAACTATAGTTATATGTAGTTTAATAACTTGTAGGTGTAGTATCCTACAATTTCATGTAGTAGTACCTTCCAACTAAATAATGTGGAAGACTGGGGAACTATTATGTATTCTAAATCAAAGTGTTTTAAACTAGATTTTTTAATATATGGATGAGTATTAAGTTTGGTTTTTTTAAAACAGGCCAAAGACCTTCTCATGTGGTAATCTGAAGTGATAATTAAACAATTAATATCTTTGATTGGATGAATTTGAGTTAATATTTTTTCGCAATAAATGGCATTTTCATAAGTGTTTTTGGATGAGTTTTCTGCTAAAACACAACTGTCAGGAATGCCAATTTTAATTAAGTATTTTCTTAAGATTTCAGCTTCTTTGAGCTCTGATGTTAAACTTCCAGAAGCTCCAGTAATAAGAATTTTTTTAATAATACCTTTTGAATATAAATCTAATGTGTTTAAGAGTCTATCATTATTGTTTGAAAATAAAATATTTTCTTCATCAGATCTAAGATTTATCATCCCACCCATCACAATTCCATAGTCATATTCTTCTGTAGAACTTGCATCATTCACTGACCATAAATCATTTATGAACTTATAGATAAAAGGGTTACTAAATAGGATTAAAAATAATAGACCCAAGGTTAAGAATCTTCTTCTTAAGTATTTTATTTTGTGAAGTAGAGATGCTAATAAAAAAACTACAATCCAGAAGAAAGGATCTATCAAAAAAGACAATATTTTGGATAATAAAAAAAACACTTGACTAATAATGATTAATTTTGTGGAAAATACGTTATCAATTATTACAATAATTCTATGCTAATTTAAATTAAATGGATTTAACTCCCTATCAACCAAAGAATAAAATTAGAATAGTTACTGCTGCTTCTCTTTTTGATGGCCATGATGCTGCTATTAATATTATGAGAAGAATAATTCAATCTACAGGCTGTGAGGTTATTCACCTTGGACACGACAGAAGTGTAGAAGAAGTAGTTAATTGTGCGATTCAAGAAGATGTACAAGCAATTGCTATGACATCTTACCAAGGTGGCCACAATGAATATTTTAAATTTATGTATGACTTACTTATTAAAAAAGGTTCTAGTCATATAAAAATATTTGGAGGTGGAGGTGGTACTATTTTACCAGAGGAAATTAAAATTTTAGAAGACTATGGTATAGAAAAAATTTACCATCCTGACGATGGCAGGAAAATGGGACTTCAGGGAATGATTAATGACTTAGTGAAAAGATGTGATTTTATCACTGGAGAAAAGAAAATTAAAGTACTTGAAAAAATAGTGCCTAAAAATCATCTAGAGATTGGTAAACTTATTTCATCAGCAGAAAATTTTGGTGAAAGTAATTCAGAGATTCTTAATGAAATCAAAACTAAAGTTGAAAAATTTAATATTCCAGTTTTAGGAATTACTGGGACTGGAGGAGCTGGAAAGTCATCTTTAGTAGATGAATTAGTAAGACGTTTTTTACACGATTTTAAGAATAAAAATTTAGCTATTATTTCAGTAGACCCTTCAAAAAGAAAAACCGGTGGTGCTTTATTAGGAGACAGAATTAGAATGAATTCTATAAATAACTCTAGAGTTTATATGCGGTCTTTAGCAACTAGACAAAGTAATTTAGCACTTTCTAAGCATGTATCACAAGCTGTAGATATATTGAAATACTCAAAATTTGATTTAATTATTTTAGAAACCTCTGGAATTGGTCAATCAGATACAGAAATTCTTGATCACAGTGATGTATCTCTATACGTTATGACTCCTGAATTTGGTGCTGCAACTCAGTTGGAGAAAATAGATATGTTAGATTTTGCAGATGTTGTTGCTCTTAACAAATTTGACAAAAGAGGATCTTTAGACGCCATTAGAGATGTAAAAAAGCAATACAGAAGGAATCATAACTTATGGGATGCAAAAGATGAAGATATTCCAGTTTATGGGACAATTGCTTCGCAATTCAACGATCCTGGAATGAATAACTTATATAAGCACTTAATAGATTTAATTAATAAATCTTCAAAAACTGACTTTTCATCGTCTTTTAAATCCAATAAAGAGCTTTCTGAAAAGGTATTTATTATTCCTCCTAATAGAGTAAGATACCTTTCTGAAATTGCAGAAAATAATCGAGAATTTGATAAAAGATTAAAACAACAAGTAGTACTAGCTGATAAATTATATGTCTTTTGTAAAGCTTTAAAAGAATTCTCTGGAGACAATAACAATACTGTTAAATTAATTTTAGAGGAGAAAATTGAGCAAATTAAATTAGATTTTGATGCAAGAAATCAAAAAACTATCGATGAATGGGACAGTTTTTACCAATCTTACAACGAAGAATTTTTTAAATTTAATGTTAGAGATAAAGAGTTGAAAATTGCAACAAATTCAAAATCTTTATCTAATTCAAAAATTCCAAAAGTTGCTTTACCAAAGTTCACTTCCTGGGGAGATATTATAAGATGGGTCAATCAAGAAAATGTGCCTGGTAAATTTCCATTTACAGCTGGTTTATTTCCTTTTAAAAGAGAAGGAGAAGACCCTACCAGAATGTTTGCCGGTGAAGGAGGTCCTGAAAGAACCAATAAGAGATTTCATTATTTAAGTTTTCAGATGCCTGCAAAAAGACTTTCTACTGCATTCGATTCGGTTACTCTATATGGAAATGATCCAGGACTTAGACCAGATATTTTTGGTAAAATCGGTAATGCTGGAGTTTCGATATGTTGTTTGGACGATGCAAAAAAGTTATACTCAGGGTTTGATCTTTCTTCAAACACTACTTCTGTAAGTATGACTATCAATGGACCTGCTCCAATGCTACTAGGTTTTTATATGAATGCTGCCATAGATCAAAATTGTGAAAAGTACATCAAGAAGAATAATCTTGAAAATGAAGTTAAAAAAACAATTGAAAAGATTTATGGGTCAAATTCAATACCTAAATACCAAGGGGATTTACCAAAAGGCAACAATGGATTAGGTTTAATGTTGCTTGGTGTGACAGGAGATCAAGTTCTTCCTGAAGAAGTTTATAATAAAATAAAAGACAACACACTATCCCAAGTTCGTGGTACGGTTCAAGCGGATATTCTTAAAGAAGATCAAGCGCAAAACACCTGTATTTTTTCTACAGAGTTTGCATTAAGACTTATGGGAGATGTACAGGAATACTTTATAAATAAAAAAGTTAGAAATTTTTATTCTGTTTCAATTTCTGGTTACCATATTGCAGAAGCAGGAGCAAATCCTATTACACAGCTAGCATTTACATTATCCAATGGGTTTACATACGTAGAATATTATTTATCTAGAGGTATGTCCATTGATGACTTTGGACCTAACTTATCTTTTTTCTTCTCAAATGGCATTGATCCTGAATATGCAGTAATTGGCAGAGTAGCGAGAAGAATTTGGGCAAAAGCTATGAAATTTAAATACGGTGCTGACGAAAGGGCACAAAAGTTAAAATACCATATTCAAACATCTGGAAGATCACTTCATGCTCAAGAAATAGACTTTAATGACATTAGAACAACTCTTCAGGCACTTTATGCCATATATGACAATTGTAATTCATTACATACCAATGCCTATGATGAGGCAATAACTACACCAACAGAAGACTCTGTAAGAAGAGCTATGGCCATTCAGCTTATAATTAATAAAGAATTGGGCTTAGCTAAAAATGAAAATCCACTACAAGGTTCTTATATAATTGACGATTTAACAAACTTAGTAGAAGAAGCTGTGTTAATTGAATTTGACAGAATCAACGAAAGAGGAGGAGTTCTTGGGGCAATGGAAACTATGTATCAAAGAAGTAAAATACAAGAAGAATCTCTTCACTACGAGACGCTAAAGCATACTGGTGAATTTCCTATAATTGGAGTTAATACTTTTTTAAATTCTAAAGGTTCTCCAACCATTATTCCTGGGGAAGTTATTAGAGCTACTAATGAAGAAAAAGAACATCAAATTAAAATGCTTAATGATTTTCATGATTTTAATAAGTCCTTATCTATTAAAGCACTTGAAAAGGTGAAATCTTCAGCAATTAATCAAGAAAATATATTTGAAGAATTGATGGAAGCGTGTAAATATTGTTCTCTTGGTGAAATTACCAAAGCATTATTTGATGTGGGTGGTCAATATCGAAGAAATATGTAATTTATTGGTATTCGTAACAGCCCAAATCATTAGGTACAGATCGTGAATTGTTTTCTATGTCATCGGAAATATTCGAACTTTTGCCTATATCTATTATTTGTGAGGAATCTGTTAGTTCAAAATTCCATTCTTCTGTATTTTTGAAATGTATTTTAGGATTAAATAGACAATTATTCAATACAATATTTTCCATTGTATCTTCTGTTTTTAAAGAGCAATGATCAAATAATACATTAGTAAGAATTCCAGAAATATCGAATCCCAATGTGTCGCATACAAAGTCTGTTGTTAAATTTCCATCTATTATACAATTGGTGAAGTTGGCTTGATTAAATGGTCTGAATATAATTTGTCCGTTGGTACTTTCGTAATAATCTTTAAATACAAAAGCTGGACTTGTTCTATATCCACTACTGTAATTTGAAAAAGTACAATGTTCAAAGTTAATATCTCCACCAATGCTTAAAAATGCTGAGTAGTTGTTAGAATTGGCAAATAAACAATTGGTTGCAGATAAATTTGACCCTTGTGATAATATGTTAGAATACAGTGAGTTATGTATTTTGACTTTATTTAAAGATACATAGTTATTTAAGGAAAAAGTATCTATCTGAATACCAATTATTGCATTTTTAATTTCTGCATGCGTTATGGTAGAGTTAAGAGCATTAGAAAAATAAAGACCTCTCCATTGTCCAGCTATTGAATCTGCAGAGTAGAGTAAATAATCCTCAGTTCTATCTTGTTGAAAAACAACTGGATTATTTAAATTCCCATTGACGTTTAAGGTACTTTTATAAACATAGAGTACAGCATTTGAGTGTCCATGTATTTTAGTTCCTTGTTCAATAGTTAATGTTAGATTTGAGTCTAATGATGGGTAACCAACAGCAGCTACTCCGTAAATTACGTGGGGTTTATCGTTAGTCCATGTACCTTGAACAATTTCATTTACATGAAAATAAGCATCTTGTCCCCAAGCATTTAGAACTACTTTATTGAAATTGCCATTGGTTTCGAATATTATTTGATCTTCTACCACAAGAGGAAGTGAAGTACCATTAGGATCAATAGTTACTTCTACAAATATGAAAATACTATCTCCTTCAAGTATAGAAATATCCTTAAAATCTACTCCAGATTCACCATCAATATTTATTCTAAATGGTGAATTCGTTCCATTTTGTAAAGATAAGTTACTAATATTTATTGTTCCTGAGTTATGGTTGTAACATTTAAATCTTTTGGTAGTTGATCCAATGGTTGTGAAAAGTGTATCAAAGAGAATGGTGTCTGAAGAAGTCTCAATATTAAAATTAGAACTGGTAAGTAAATTATTTTTTTTACAGCTTAATATTTGAAGGGATGAAAATATTGTTAATAGATATATTAAATGTTTAATTTTCATAATCTTTTGCAATATATATACAACTCAGAAAACTTTAATTTATTTTTAATCTTATTATTTTTTGTTAATTTAATTTAAAGATTAAATTTGCAGCCAATAAATCTTTAAAATGAAAAAAGATATACATCCAGAAAATTATAGACTAGTTGTTTTTAAGGACATGTCTAATGACTATTCCTTTGTAAGCAAAAGCTGTGCACCCACCAGTGAAACCATGAAATGGGAAGATGGTAACGAATATCCATTAATAAAATTAGAGATTTCTCATAAATCTCATCCATTCTTTACTGGAAAAATGCAATTGGTTGATACTGCAGGAAGAATTGATAAATTTAAAACAAGATATTCCAAACAAAAGAAATAATACTTTAGTATTATTCTTTATATTTATAAATTAACCTTCTTGTGAAGGTTTTTTTATAGTCCTATGTCAGAAATTGTAAAATACGTACTTTTTGATGGTGTTCACCATCAAAAGTTAAAACCCCTAACTTTAACTAGACCTGTTGCAGATTTAAGAATAGGAATTTTCACCATCCAAGAAAAATGGTCTTTGGCACTTAATAGTAAAGTAGCAGTAAGAACCAAAGATTATTTAAGACAAAAATTTAATTCCCACCTAAGTTCCGCCAAAATTGGAATTTCAGCATCTATATTTCCTTCTCTTGATTTTATTGATGCATTAGATTCTATTGAAGAGAATACTATTATTATGAAAAGTGGAAAGGTACTTGCTATCTCTCCATTGCCAGAAGAAAATGATGAAATTGATTCTAAGTTGAGTAGCTACAGAACAGTTCAATATACTGGAGAAATTCAATCTGTTGAAAAACCAATGGATATTTTCATTTTAAATGCTTTAGAAATTGATAGAGATTTAAATTTCATACAAAAAGAAAATACTCATAGTAATAATTATGGAACAGGTAATTTATTTATTGGTGATAGTATATATATTGAAGATGGTGCTATAATTAATGGAGCTACTCTGAATAGCAATGATGGTCCTATTTATATAAGTAAATCAGCAGAAGTAATGGAAGGCAGTAACTTAAGAGGTCCTTTGGTTATAATGGAAAATTCAGTAATAAAAATGGGTTCCAAAATTTACGGTCCAACTACCATAGGTCCAAGTTGTAAAATTGGAGGTGAGTTAAGTAATGTAGTTTTTCAAGGGTTTTCAAATAAAGCACATGATGGTTTTTTAGGAAATAGTGTAGTTGGATATTGGTGTAATTTCGGAGCTGATTCAAATTCCTCGAACTTGAAAAACAATTATAGCGAAGTTAAATCTTGGAATTACCATACTGAAAAATTTGATAATACAGGAACCATGTACTGCGGTTTAATTATTGGGGACCATTCAAAATGTGGGATTAATACTATGTTTAATACAGGAACTGTAGTAGGTGCGTTTGTTAATATTTTTGGATCCGGATTTCCTTCAAAATTTATTCCTTCTTATTCATGGGGCGGTGGGGATTCTTTCGAAACATACAAATTTGAAAAAGCTATTGAACTAGCCAATATTGTAATGAAAAGAAGAGGGGTTGAGTTAGACAAACTAACAATAGACATCTATAAATCTTTTTTCAAATAAATATTGTAATAATATAGTTTGGCACACCAATTGAACTAGTAATATAGGTGTACTTAATTTAGTTCTAATAATCCTTTATTTAGAATTATTCATCTTTTAAAATTACACCAACAACGACATATTGTCATTAAATGTTAAAAAACAAAGTAATGAGTGACTTTTTTGCAGAAAAAAATTGGAGTGAGTTTAGTGATTTAGTAAATGGAGAAACAGAATTTATTCCACTAATATCTTCTGAAGATGAAGATAGAATGAATTTGGAAGAAGTTCCTGAGAAATTACCTATTCTTCCCCTTAGAAATAATGTGTTATTTCCTGGTGTTGTTATCCCAATAACTCTTGGTAGAGATAAAAGTATAAAGCTTATACAGGATGCTAATAAGGGCAATAAAATTATAGGTGTAGTTTCACAAAAAGATTCTAAAGTTGAAGAGCCTAGTTATAAAGATTTGTACACTGTGGGAACTGTTGCACAAATAGTTAAAATGTTGAAGATGCCAGATGGAAGTAGTACCATCATTATTCAAGGAAAAAAACGGTTAAAATTAGTTCAGGAAATTTCTGACGATCCTTATTTAATAGCCTCAATTGAAGAATTTGATGAGAAAAGTTTGAAGAGTGTTTCTAAAGAGTCTGTGGCCTTATTTGATTCTTTAAAAGATATGGCTCTTAATATTATTAAAAACTCTCCTAGTATTCCCTCAGAAGCTTCATTTGCAGTAAAGAATATTGAAAGCCCTAATTTCTTGGTTAATTTCATAAGTTCTCATATGAACGCAGAAGTTGTTGAAAAGCAAAAAATGCTGGAAGTCCCAAACATAAATGACAGAGCAGAACTATTACTTAAGCATCTAAATAAAGAATTACAGATGCTAGAATTGAAAAATGATATTCAATCTAGAGTTAAAACAGACTTAGACCAACAACAAAAAGAATATTTGCTTCACCAGCAGATGAAAGAAATTCAAAACCAACTTGGTGAAAATCCAGTTCAGCAAGAAATAAATGAATTAAGAGAAAAATCTCTTTCTAAAAAATGGTCTGCTGATGTGAAGAAAACCTTTAATAAAGAACTAGACAAATTAGAGAGAATGAATCCCTCTGGAGCAGAGTATGGCGTACAAATTAACTATTGTCAGTTACTAATTGATCTCCCGTGGGATGTTTATACCAACGATAAGTTCAATCTTAAAAAGGTTCAAAAAGTTTTGGACAGAGATCATTTTGGATTAGAAAAGGTCAAAGACAGAATTGTAGAATATTTATCTGTTCTTAAATTAAAAGGAGATATGAAATCTCCAATATTGTGTCTTTACGGACCTCCAGGGGTTGGCAAAACCTCTTTAGGGAAATCTATTGCTGAAGCAATAGGGAGAAAATACGTAAGAATGTCTTTGGGTGGATTGCATGACGAATCTGAGATTAGAGGGCATAGAAAAACATATATAGGAGCAATGCCAGGAAAACTAATTAATAATTTAAAAAAAGTTGGTACTTCCAACCCCGTTTTTGTTTTGGACGAAATTGACAAAGTAGGAAAGTCTGGTCACGGCGATCCATCTTCAGCTCTTCTAGAAGTATTAGACCCTGAGCAAAATGATACATTCCAAGATAACTTTGTTGAAATAGAATACGATCTATCCAAGGTTTTATTTATTGCTACAGCAAACGATTTATCAACAATTCAGCCTGCATTAAGAGATAGAATGGAAATTATTCCAATAAATGGATATACTATTGAAGAAAAAGTACAAATAGCTAAAAAGCATTTAATACCAAAACTTATTACAGATCATGGAATTTCTAATGATGATGTTAAACTAAATCAAGGTATTTTAGAAAATGTTATTACATCTTACACTAATGAAAGTGGAGTGAGAGGACTAGAGAAAAAAATTGCAAAACTTATAAGAAATAGAGCAAAACAAATTGCATTTGAAGAAAAGTTTAACCCCGTAATTACTAAAGAAAATGTTTTAAAGCTTTTAGGACCAGGAATGGATCCTAGAAAATATTCTGAGCATATTATTCCTGGAGTAGTTACAGGGCTTGCATGGACTAGAACTGGAGGAGATATTTTATTTATTGAAACTTCAAAAACTATAGGAAAAGGTAAATTGACCCTTACTGGAAACCTTGGGGATGTTATGAAAGAATCTGCAGTAATTGCCTTGGAATATATTAAAGCAAATGGTGAGAAGTTTGGGATTTCTCAAGAAGAAATTGATAAAAATAATTTTCATGTTCATGTTCCAGAAGGTGCCACTCCAAAAGATGGTCCATCTGCTGGAGTTACTATGATTACTGCTTTGGCCTCATCAATAACTGGAAAAAAAGTTAAAAAATACTTGGCAATGACTGGCGAAATTACTCTAAGAGGGGAAGTTTTGCCTGTTGGAGGAATTAAAGAAAAAATATTAGCTGCTAAAAGAGCTGGTATCAAGTTTATTTTATTGCCGGCATCTAACCAAAAAGATGTAGAAGACATTAAGTCTGAATATCTTAAAGGTCTTACATTTAACTATGTTAAAAAGATGGAAGATGTCATAAAATATTCTTTGAAAGGTTGATTTTATAAACTTTTTCGGTATTCAACAATAACTGTTGATAAGTTACTCTGTTAAATAATCTTATTTTTCTATAAAAAACTATTTTTAGTCATCGTACTAAATTATGGCTGATAATAACGTTCAATATACTGAAGAAAATATACGTTCCTTAGACTGGAAAGAGCATATTAGAATGCGTCCTGGAATGTATATTGGAAAGTTAGGAGATGGTTCTTCTTCAGACGATGGTATCTATGTTTTGGTAAAGGAAGTTGTAGACAATTCTATCGATGAGTTTGTGATGGGTAATGGAAAGAAAATTTCTGTAAAGATTGATAATGATGTTGTTCAGGTTAGAGATTTTGGGAGAGGAATTCCTTTAGGAAAAGTAAAAGATGTAGTTTCTAAAATGAATACTGGCGGTAAATACGATTCAAGAGCATTTAAAAAATCTGTTGGTCTTAATGGTGTTGGTACAAAAGCAGTGAATGCTCTTTCTTCAGACTTTCAAGTTGAATCAATTAGAGATGGCGAATTAAAAAAAGTTTCTTTTACTAGAGGTGAGGTGGTCGATGATATGTCTCTTGAGAAAACTGATCAAGACAATGGAACAAGAATTGTTTTTTCGCCCGATAAAGATATTTTTAAAAACTACAAATTTAGAGATACTTATTTGGAAAAAATGTTCTGGAACTATTGTTATTTAAATAGAAATTTAACGATAGATTTTAATGGCAATAAGTTTATTTCAAAAAATGGTTTAAAAGATCTTTTAGAATCCAATATGGATGGTTCTCCGTTATATCCAATTGTACACTTAGAGGGAGATGATATTGAGGTTGCTTTTACCCACTCTAGAGGATATGGAGAAGATTATTCATCTTTTGTTAATGGACAACACACAACACAAGGAGGTACACATCAAAGCGCATTTAGAGAGGCAATTGCTAAAGTTATAAAAGACTTTTTTAATAAATACGAGCCTGTAGATATTAGGCAGGGAATTGTTGCTGCAGTAAGTATTAAAGTAATAGAACCTGTTTTTGAATCCCAAACAAAAACAAAATTAGGTTCTACAGAAATTGAACCTAATGGTAAATCTGTAAGAGGTTTTGTAATGGATTTTTTAAGAGAGAAGCTAGATAATTTTCTACATAAAAATCCAGATGTGGTTCAACAGATGGAATTTAAGATTAAGCAATCTGAAAAAGAAAGAAAAGAATTATCTGGAATAAGAAAACTAGCTCGTGAGAGAGCTAAGAAAGTTAGTTTGCACAACAAAAAATTAAGAGATTGTAAAATCCACTTTAGTGATTTTAAAAATGAAAGGAGGGAGGAGACCTCAATTTTCATAACGGAAGGAGATTCTGCAAGTGGTTCCATCACCAAATGTAGAGATGTTAAAACCCAAGCTGTATTTAGCTTAAGAGGAAAACCGCTTAATTCTTTTGGGCTTTCTAAAAAAGTGGTTTACGAGAATGAAGAGTTCAATCTAATACAAGCTGCTTTAAATATTGAAGAGGACATGGATTCTTTAAGGTATAATAAAATTATTATTGCCACAGATGCCGATGTTGATGGAATGCATATTAGACTTCTGCTTCTTACTTTCTTTTTAAGATTTTTCCCAGATTTAGTTAAGAAAAATCATGTCTTCATTTTGCAAACACCGCTTTTTAGAGTCAGAAATAAGAAAGAAACAAGGTATTGTTACAATGAAGAAGAAAGAAAAGAAGCAATAAATTCTTTGGGAAAGAACCCTGAAATAACAAGGTTTAAGGGTCTTGGTGAAATATCTCCAGATGAGTTCAAATACTTTATTGGTGATGATATTAGATTAGAACCTGTTTTAATGTCTAAGTCTAAATCAATTGAGGAAATATTGACTTTTTATATGGGGAAAAATACTCCTGAACGTCAAGGTTTTATTATTGATAATTTAAAAGTCGAAGAAGACTACTTGGTAGATGAAAACCAATGAAATGGATGAGTTAAATTTAAATATATCAGAAGATTCTAACCAGAAAGATAATATTACCTATCTCTCTGGAATGTATAAGGAGTGGTTTTTAGACTACGCATCCTACGTTATTTTAGAACGAGCTGTTCCAGCTCTTGAAGATGGTTTAAAGCCTGTACAAAGAAGGATTCTTCACTCTATGAAAGAATTAGACGATGGTAGATACAATAAGGTAGCAAATATTATTGGCAATACAATGAAGTACCATCCTCATGGAGATGCATCTATTGGAGATGCAATGGTTCAGATTGGTCAAAAGGATTTATTAATTGATTGTCAAGGAAACTGGGGGAATTTATTAACAGGGGACGGCGCTGCTGCTCCAAGATATATAGAAGCTAGAGTAACTAAATTTGGAAATCATATCCTATATAATAATAAAACTACTAAATGGCTTAGCTCTTACGATGGGAGAAATAAAGAACCCCAATATCTTCCTGTTAAATTCCCAATTTTATTAAACCATGGTGCAGAAGGAATTGCAGTAGGTTTGGCTTGTAAGATACTCCCTCATAATTTTATGGAGCTAATAGACGCTTCGATAAATGTTTTAAAAGGAAAGAAAATAGAGTTATTTCCAGATTTTCCAAATGGTGGTCTAGCAGATTTTACTCAGTACAATGACGGTATTAGAGGTGGTAAGGTGAGGGTCAGAGCAGGGATCAAAAAAATAGATAACAAAACGTTGGTTATCAATCAAATACCTTTTGGAACAACAACTGATACTTTAATAGATTCTATAGTCAAGGCTACAGAAAAAAATAAAATTAAGATTAAAAAAATTGAAGATAACACATCTGCAGTTGCAGAAATTATAATTCACCTTCCATCTGGAGTATCCCCGGATAAAATGATTGATGCATTATTCGCATTTACCAATTGTGAAATGTCTATATCACCAAATTCTTGTGTCATAGAAGGCAATAAGCCTATTTTTATTGGAGTTTCTGAAATATTAAAAAAATCTGTTGACAGAACTGTAGAACTTTTAAAACTTGAATTGGAGATTAAACTCCAAGAATTACAAAACCAATGGCACTGGCTTTCACTAGAAAGAATTTTTATAGAAAATAGAATATATAGAAAGATAGAAGACGAAGAAACCTGGGAAGGTGTTTTAAATGCTATTAAACTGGGTCTTAAGCCTTTTCTGAAAAACCTTAAGAAAGAAGTAAGTGAAGATGATATTGTCAAGCTAACAGAAATTAAAATTAAAAGAATTTCAAAATTTGATAGCGACAAAGCTGAAGATAATTTACTTAAAATTGAAGATCAAATAATAGAAGTAAATAAAAACCTTTCTAATCTTACTGAATTTGCAATTGAATATTACAAAGATGTAAAGAACAAATACAGTGAGGGTAAAGAGAGAAAAACAGAAATAAGAGTATTCGATAATATTACAGCCCGTAAAGTAATAGTTTCCAACAAAAAACTTTATGTTAATAGGGAGGAAGGTTTTATAGGATGGTCGTTAAGAAAAGATGAATTTATTGAAGAATGTTCGGATTTAGACGATATTATTCTGTTCTTTGATAATGGAAAAGTAATTGTAACAAAAATTGCAGATAAGAAATTTGTTGGTAAAGGTATACTTCACGTTGCAGTATGGAAAAAAGGAGATGAAAGAACTATTTATCATTTAATTTATCAAGCTGGTAAAATGGCCCCTTCCTACATGAAAAGGTTCGCTATTAGTTCAATAACTAGAGACAGAGAATACGATATTGTTGGCAATGCTAATAATCCTAAAATCCATTATTTTTCTGTTAATCCCAATGGAAGAAGAGAAACAGTATTAATCAAATTAAGACCACGACCGAAATTAAAAAAACTTAAAATAGAAATAGATTTTGCTGAACTTATGATAAAGGGCAGAGGGAGCAAGGGAAATTTAGTTACCAAGCATTTTATTTCTAAAATAGAGCAGAGAGAATTAGGTGGTTCAACTTTGGCTGCTAGAAAGATTTGGTGGGACGAAGTTGTCTTAAGGCTTAATAACGACCAGAGAGGAAAACTGCTAGGTAGTTTTAAAGGAGATGATAAAATTCTTACAGTTTATAAATCTGGAAAGTATTTAATAAGTGGCTTTGAATTGTCGAACAAATTTGATGACGACCTTATCTTAATCGAAAAGTGGCATCCTAACAGAGCTCTTTCATGTATTTATTGGAATCCTAAAAAAGAACTATATTTTGTTAAAAGATTCCTAGTAGAGGTAACTACTAAGATGTATAGTTTTATTGACCAAGATTGTGAACTTTCTTTAGTAGCAATTAACTACAAACCAAAAGTTAAAATTTCATTTAATAAGCGTTTGAAAGAAACCAAAGATTTAGAAGACAAAATAGTTGCCTTAAATGAGATTGTAGATGTAAAAGGAGATAAGGCCAAAGGAAATCAGTTGACACGCTTAAAAGTGAAAGATATTACTTTAATGGACGTAGAGCCCGCAGATGAGTGGCCAGAAGAGGAAATTCCTTCGGAAGAATCTACTGTAAGTGAAGATATTGATACAAGTCCTAACATTGATAAAATTCAAAAAATAACCTCAGAAGACATTTCAAAGTCTAACGATGAACTAATAACGGATTTGAATGAAAATAACGATGAAAAGGATCTAGAAAATGTTAAGATTGACACAAAGTCTGAAGGTCCGGTAGAAATGGAGTGGGACGTAGATTCCTCTTCAAATGAAGAAGAAGATTCCAACGAAGATGGACAAATGAAAATATTTTAATGAAATTTAAAATATTATCAATACTATTTTTAAATCTTAATTTTGTTTCACTTTATTGTCAAAAAGATATTAAATCCGATACAATTCCAAAGATTTATGAATCTGAAAGAAACTACATAGGAATTAATTTGAGTCCTCTTTTTAATGTTTTTGCAAATAATGATCCTATTGAAAAAGCTAAAATTAGTTTTATCTATAAAAAGAATTTTGGAACTCTAAATGCTAGATTTAGTTTTAATTATTTAAGAGATCATCCTATTAATAATGTTTTTGATTATTATTATCCTACATCTTCTTCAGATTCAACTATAACTTACAGATATTTATTTTCAAACTACAATCATTATGATTTCAGGTTTGGCTTTGAAAAATTAAGATATTTATCTTCATCTCGATTTCATATTGGATTGGATGGTATTTTAGGATTTGGAACTCAAACATCTAACTACGGCAATCAGCTTTATATGAAAGATACTACAGCAAGCTATTCGCAATTTTCGAATAATTCAATAAATAATAATTTAGGAAATATTAGTTATGATTACCTGATAGCAGGGTTTGATGTATCCTTTGGAATGGATCTTTTTTTATCTGAATCTATATTATTAACATTTCAGCTGACACCGCAATTTAATTATTTTATGGTCAATAAAAATTCAATAGAAATTATAGATCCTATTGGAGAATATAAAAATCATGGTAGAAACTACACTGATTTTAAAATAGGATATTTTGATTTACTATTAACTTATAAATTTTAGCTTTCCAATTCAACAAAACTTACAGGAGCAGCATTTAAAATTTCAGAAGGGGCATATTCTTTATAGTTTTCAAAATTTTCATTGAACTTTTTTGCTAGAAACAATGCCTTTTGGTCATAAGCATTTTTATCTTCCCACGTCATTTTTGGATTAAGAGTCTTTTCAGGAACATTTGGACAAGAAACTGGCATCATGAGTCCAAATATTGGATGTTTGATATATTCAACTCCTTTAAATTCGTTATTTAATGCAGCATTTATCATAGACCTAGTGTGAGATAATTTCATTCTTTCTCCAGTCCCATAGGGCCCCTTTGTCCAACCTGTGTTTACCAACCAAACATTAACATTTGAAGATTCTATTTTCTCTCCTAACATTTTAGCATATTTTGTAGGATGAAGTGGAAGGAATGGAGCACCAAAACAAGCAGAAAAAGTAACTACAGGTTCTGTTATACCTTCTTCTGTACCTGCAACTTTTGCAGTATATCCAGATATAAAATGAAACATAGCTTGTCCTTTGTCTAATTTTGAAATTGGTGGTAAAACACCAAAAGCATCGGCAGTTAAAAGAAATATATTTTTTATATTATTTCCTTTGGCTCCTTTTGCAACATTCTCAATAAAATCTAAAGGATAGCTTACTCTTGTATTTTCTGTAATTGAACCATCTTCAAAATCTACTTCATTTCTATTTTTTTTAAAAACCACATTTTCTAAAATAGCTCCCTTTTTGATTGCATTCCATATTTCCGGCTCTTTATCTTTGGTAAGGTCAATACACTTTGCATAACATCCACCTTCAAAATTGAAAACTGTATCTTCAGACCAACCGTGTTCATCATCTCCAATTAGAAATCTATTTGGATCTGCAGATAGAGTTGTTTTTCCTGTTCCAGATAAGCCAAAAAAGATTGCTGTATCTCCATCTTTTCCAAGATTTGCAGAACAATGCATGGATAAAGTATTATTTTGAAGTGGTAAAATGTAATTTAAGACTGAAAATATTCCCTTTTTAATTTCCCCTGTATACCCTGTGCCACCAATAAGAATTATTTTTTTTGTAAAATCGATTATTGAAAAGTTGGAATTTCTAGTTCCGTCTATCTCGGGATCAGCAAGAAACCCAGGAGCGTTTATTATATTCCAATCCGGTATAAAAGACTTAATGTTATCTTTTTTAACTTTATTAAACATATTACTTACAAAATGATTGGACCAAGGATATTCATTGATAGCTCTAATATTTAATTGAAAAGATTCTAAAGAACATGCGTAGACGTCTCTTACATACACTTCTTTATTCTCCAAGTAATTTACTACTTTAGTATATAGGGCATCAAACTTGTCCTTTTCAAACGGGATGTTTACATCTCCCCACCATACAGTTTTGGTAGTTATCTCGTCTTTTACAATAAATCTATCTTTTGGAGATCTTCCAGTGAATTTTCCAGTTTGTACTGAAATAGCTCCTGAAGAAGATATCTTACCCATTTCATTTTTAATTGTTATCTCTGAAAGTATTTCTGGAGAAAGATTCCAGTGTACAGTTCCAATATTCAACAAGCCTAAATCTGATAAATTATCAAAATCTGGCACATTTCCAGTAGTTTTCATATTTTGAATAAGATTTAATCAAATATAAAGACTGTGATTGTGTTTATTATACATAATTGTATTATAGATATCCACAATCTTTAAACATTATTAAATATTATATTCAATTAATTTTTTAAAATATTATTTTCAAATATGAGTTTAACACAAAATTTTAGAACAGAAGTTAACCTTACTTCAAAATCAAAAAATAATAATCATTTAGATCAATTTTTATTAATTGGTTCCTGTTTTGCTACAGAAATGAGTCTTTTTTTTAAAAAATATTGTTTTGGTTATTTAAATCCTTACGGAACAATTTACAATCCAATATCACTAGCCAAAAATTTTGAAAAGCTAATTAGTAAGGATTCATATAAGGAAGGAAATTTAGTTAACAATAATGGAGTTTTTCTAAGTTGGAACCATAGTGGTAAATATTATAGTAATAGCTCTGAATTACTTTTGAATAAAATAAATAAGGAACATGAAGATACATTTAAGATGTTAAATAGTAATTCTAACCTATTTATAACTTTTGGAACTTCTAAACTATACATACATAAGGAAAGTAATCAAGTGGTGGCTAATTGTCATAAGCAAATGAATACTATTTTTAGCACTAGAAGAGCTACTGTAGATGAAGTGGTTGTCTCTTGGCGTTCTATATTAAAAAAAATAGATAATCCAGTAATATTTACAGTTAGCCCAGTAAGACATGTTAGAGACGGATTGGTAGAAAATAATTTAAATAAATCTGTGTTGTTATTGGCCATTGATCAATTGTGTAAAGAGTTTCCAGAAAATGTAAGTTACTTTCCTAGTTATGAGATTTTAATAGATGAGTTAAGAGATTATAGATTTTACAGTAATGATTGGATTCATCCTTCAGAGGAGGCAAAAGAATTTATTTGGAACAAATTATCCGATATTTTATTATCGGAAAAAACCAAAAAATTAAATATTGAAATTCATAAAATAAGAACTTCCTTAGCCCACCAGCCTAAATTTGGAATTAATGCTGAATACTTAAGTTTTTTAAATAAAACTCTTCAAAAAATTAAAGAAATTAAAAGAAACACACCATATTATTCATGGAAAGATGAAGAAAATATTATTAATGAAATAATAAATTAATATTGGTTAAAACTCTGAAAATTCATTAAATTAAAATTTAAGTATTTGATGATAACTATCTCAATAAATAACAATTTAAGTGTACTTTTTACACTAATTTAAGTATGTTTATATTTAAATTTAATTATTGGTTATGACTGGAAGCTTTGAACTTATTGATTATATAATATTTTTAGGGTATGCTATTTTAATTCTTGGAGTTGGACTTTGGGTTTCAAGAGATAAGAAAGGGCATCAAAAAAATGCTGAAGATTATTTTTTAGCTAGTAAATCTCTTCCTTGGTGGGCAATTGGTACATCCTTAATTGCAGCTAATATATCTGCTGAACAATTCATAGGAATGTCTGGTTCAGGCTATGCTCTTGGTTTAGCTATAGCTTCTTATGAGTGGATGGCAGCTATTACCTTACTTATCGTGGGGAAATACTTTTTGCCAATATTTATAGAGAAAGGTCTTTACACAATTCCTGAATTTGTAGAAAAAAGATTTTCCACAAATCTTAAAACTATTTTAGCTGTTTTTTGGATTGGACTTTATGTTTTTGTAAACCTAGCTTCTGTATTGTATCTAGGGGCCTTGGCTTTAGAAATTATTATGGGAATTCCTATGCATTACGGAGTATTAGGTTTGGCACTTTTTGCAGCAGCATATTCTTTATATGGTGGTTTATCTGCTGTTGCTTGGACAGATGTCATTCAAGTTGTATTTCTAATCCTTGGAGGGCTTGTAACTACCTATTTAGCTTTAAATAATGTTTCTGAAGGTAATGGTGTTATTGCAGGTTTAAAAGAAATCTATAATTCAGCTCCTGAGAAGTTTTCAATGATTTTAGAGCCATCTAATCCTGAATACAAAAATTTACCTGGAATTGGAGTTTTGGTAGGTGGAATGTGGGTTGCAAATCTTTATTATTGGGGTTTTAATCAATACATTATACAAAGAACTTTAGCGGCAAAGTCGTTAGAAGAATCTCAAAAAGGGATTTTATTAGCAGCAGCTTTGAAATTAATTATTCCTTTAATTGTTGTTATCCCTGGTATTGCAGCCTATGTAATGATAAAAGATACAGCTGGTTTTGATACTTTTAAAGCTGATAATGCTTATCCGTGGTTATTAAAATTACTTCCTCCAGGAATGAAAGGTTTGGCTTTTGCTGCACTCACTGCCGCTATTGTATCTTCTTTGGCATCCATGCTTAATTCTACTTCTACAATATTTACTATGGATATCTACAAACAATATATAAAGCCAGATGCAACTGATAAACAAACAGTAAATACTGGAAGACTTTCAGCATGTATTGCATTATTAATTTCTGGAATAATGGCTCCATTACTAGGAGGAATAGATCAAGCATTTCAATTCATACAAGAATATACAGGTGTTGTCAGCCCTGGAATTTTAGCAGTATTTATATTGGGACTTTTTTGGAAGAAAACAACCAATAAAGCTGCAATTATAGGTGCATTAACTTCAATTCCAATAGCTATGTATTTTAAAGTAGCTCCAAAGGGATGGTCTTCTAGCAGCTTTTTTGTAGATATTCCATTTTTAGACCAGATGGGATACACAGCAATTTTAACTATGGTAGTTATTATCCTAGTAAGTTACATTCAAAATAAAGGGGCTAAAGATTCAAAAGGAATTGAAATAAGTAAAAGTACATTTAAGACTTCTGCTATTTTTAATATTACTTCATTTGCCATAATGCTAATATTGGTAGCATTATATGCTTTTTTCTGGAAGTAATTATTTATTAATATGTAATTCTGTTAGCCAAAGAAATAACTATTTAAGCAAATCTAGATTAAATTCAAGCATTGTTTTTAATCTTTTGAATGCATTATTGGCCCATTTTGGAGAAGTTCCAAATTCTGGAATAACTATAGTTCTCATACTGGCATTTATTCCAGCATTCATTCCAGCTTTAGAGTCTTCCAAGACCAAACATTTATTTGGTTGAACCTTAAGCATTTTTGCTGTAGATAAAAATACAGATGGGTTAGGTTTTCCTGCAATTTCATTTTCTGCAGAATGTATAATATTAAAAAATTCTCTAATTTTTAAGGTATCTACAGTTGCATTTATAAGAGACATGGAGGAAGAGGAGGCCAATGCAATTAATACATCATTAGCTTTTAAAAGATTCAACGACTCAATAACCCCAGGTAAAAGTTTAGCGTTTTCTTGAATTAATTGAATCATTTTGTTTTGAATTTTATCGACAATTTCAATATTAGTAAAATTTTGCCATTTTAATTTTTTTCTCCAAAACTCAACAACTTCATCGATTCTCATTCCAGTTGTTAATGCACACATTTCAATAGTGAAGTCAAATCCAACTTCTTTAAATGTTTCTATTTCAGCAATTTTCCATAATGGTTCAGAATCAATAATTAAACCATCCATATCAAAAATAACAGCGCTTATTTTAGGATCTTTCATCCAAGAAATGGATATCTATAATCTTTTGCAGGAACTAATGCTTCTTTAATTGTTCTAGGAGACACCCATCTTAGAAGATTTAAATAAGAACCAGCTTTATCATTAGTTCCAGAACCTCTAGCTCCTCCAAAAGGTTGTTGACCAACCACAGCACCAGTAGGTTTGTCATTGATATAAAAATTACCTGCAGAGTTTTCTAGTTTTTTCATTGCAATATCTAATGCATATCTATCTTGACTATATACAGCTCCAGTAAGAGCATAATCAGAGGTGTTATCCACCAATTCTAAAACATTATTAAAATCATTGTCTTGGTAAATATATACTGTAACTACAGGGCCAAATATTTCTTCCCTCATAGTTTTAAAATTAGGATCAGTAGTTATAATTACCGTTGGTTCAATAAAATAGCCTTTGGACTTGTCGCAATTTCCGCCAATTAAAATCTTTGCATCTTTGGAGTTTTTTGCGTATTCAACATACTCGGAAATTTTATCAAAAGATATTTCAGAGATAACAGCATTTATAAAGTTTTTAGGGTCTCCAGTTGTCCCCATTTTAAATGAATTAACATCTTCCACTACCTTGTCTAAAACACTTTCTGATAATGAGTTTGGCAAGTAAACCCTTGATGCAGCAGAACATTTTTGTCCTTGAAATTCAAAAGCACCTCTTGAAATTCCTGTAGCAACAGCTAATGGCTCTGCAGATGGGTGAGCAACAATAAAGTCTTTTCCACCAGTTTCGCCAACAATTCTTGGATAGGATCTGTACTTTTCAATATTATTACCAATAATTTTCCAAATATTTTTAAAAACAGCTGTAGACCCTGTAAAATGTAAACCTGCAAAATCTTTATGGTTAAATACTACTTCACCGGCTGTAGGACCATCTGCAACCACCATATTAATTACTCCATCTGGTAATCCAGCTTCTTTAAATAGTTTCATTATTACATGAGCAGAATACATTTGTGTTTCTGCTGGTTTCCAAACTATGACATTTCCCATCATTGCTGGTGCAGCGCATAAATTAGCAGCTATTGCAGTAAAATTAAATGGAGTGATTGCGAAAACAAAACCTTCTAGGGGTCTATATTCAAGTCTATTTAAAATTCCATCTGCAGATTCTGGTTGCTCCGCATAAATCTGTTGCATATAGGCAACATTAAACCTTAGAAAATCTATTAATTCACATGAGGCATCAATTTCAGCTTGAAATACATTTTTAGATTGGCACAACATAGTAGCTGCATTCATCTCATCTCTATAAGGTCCTGCAAGTAAATCTGCAGCTTTTAAAAATATGGTAGCTCTACTTTCCCAAGGTAAGCTAGACCAAGCACTTTTAGCTTTCATTGCACATTGGATAGCTTCTTCAACATGGGAAGCATCTCCAACACTAAATTTTCCTAAGTTATGTTGGTGGTCATGGGGTGGGTTTATAGGAAGATGATTATCAGTTTTAACCTCTTTGGAACCTATATATAATGGAATGTGAATAGGTTTTTGATGATACATGCTCTCATATTTGTTGATTAAATTTTCTAATTCTTTAGAATTAGGTTCATAATTTCTAACCAATTCATTTTCTGGGTATGGCATTTGATAAAAACCTTTAGACATAGTGATTTATTTTAAGTTTATGCGAATTTATAATATATCTACAATTTATCTCAATAGGTTCTATAATTTAAATTATTTTAGAATTCTATTATTAAATATTATGTATACTCCTTTTTTAGCAAATACAACAAATTTTCCTTTTGGTATTGAGGTAGATAGAGCAGAAGGTGTTTTTATTTTCGATAAATCGGGAAAAAAATATTTTGATTTAATTGCTGGAATAGCAGTTTCAAACTTAGGACATCAACATCCTTATATAATTGATCAAATAAAAAAACAAATAAACAAGCATTTACATGTTATGGTTTTTGGGGAATACAGCCAAAGTATTCAAAATAGATTGGCTGAAGAATTTACAAAGTTACTTCCTGAAGAATTAAATTGTTTATACGTTGTTAATTCTGGAACTGAAGCTAATGAAGCTGCTTTGAAATTAGCCAAAAGAGCTACCAAACGATCAAGAATTGTATCTTTTAAAGGCGCTTACCATGGTTCTACTCATGGATCTTTGAGTATTTCAGGAAATGAAACTAAAAAATACGCTTTTAGACCACTTTTACCAGATGTTTTTCATTTGCCTTTTAACGATACAGATGCTTTAGACTTTATTGACCATCAAGTTGCCTGCGTGATAATTGAACCAATACAAGGAGATGCTGGGGTAAGAATAGCTTCTAAAGAGTTTTTACAAAAACTCAGAAAAATTTGTGATGAAAATTGTATTTTATTGATTATGGATGAAATTCAATCGGGAATGGGAAGAACAGGGAAACTTTTTGCATTCGAACATTATGGAATTGTTCCAGATGTACTAACAGTAGGTAAAGCTTTTGGAGGTGGAATGCCAATTGGAGGATTAGTAACTAGTCAAAAATTAATGTCTCTTTTTACTGTAAATCCTACACTTGGACATATTACAACATTTGGAGGACACCCAGTTTCTTGTGCTGGAGCATTGGCTAGTTTAGAAGTTTTACACAGGGAGAATATAGTTGAGAATGTTGAGAAGAAAGGAATTTATTTTGAAAAACTATTGAAACATTCTTTAATTATAGAAATAAGAAGAATTGGATTGTTTTTTGCTATTGAAATGATGAATGCAGATACAGTTCAAAAAGTTGTTGAAGGGTGTAAAGAAAATGGAGTTCTTAGCTTTTGGTTTCTTTCATGTCCTGAAAGTTTTAGAATAGCTCCACCTTTGAACATTTCTTATGAAGAAATTGAAATTTCCTGTGCTATAATTCAAAAGGTTTTAAATGAAATTAATAGTTAAATAAATTCTTTAACAGTTTCTACTAATTTATTTATGTCCTTTTCGTCGTTAAAAACATTAATTGATACCCTTAGGTTGGTTCCCCTTACCGATACCCTTATTTTCTTTTCTTCCAAAATATTTTTAAAAGACAACAAGTTTAAATGATCTGGTAGTCCAAGGGAGAAAAGGTGAGAGTTGAAATAATTCTCATTTTCAAAAGCTATTCCTAAAGGGCTAAGTTCGTTAATTACTATTTCGGAAAGTTTTTTGCAATAAGATTCTATATTATTGATTCCCCAACTGTTAATTTGATTTAACCCATTTAACATAATGGGAGATAAAATAAAATTTGTGGTTTCTCCAACATTGTATCTCCCTGCCATTGGTTTATATTTAGAGTCATATTCTGTTAGGTTACTAAAATCTTGAGCATTGATTCTATTCATCCATGATTCTTCAATTGGAATTCCGTCACTGAATTTGGATGAAAAATAGCCAAGTGCCATAGAATAAGGACCAAACAACCATTTATATCCTGCACAAATTAAAGCATCAATTTTAAAATCTTTAACATCCATGGACATTGCCCCTACAGATTGAGTCCCATCTACAATAAAATAGGTCCCGTTAGCTTTACACTTTTCACCTATTTCCTTTAAATCAAATTTAGTTCCATTCATCCAATGAATAGAGGAGATTAATACTAAACTAGTATTTGAATCTATTGAGTTTATAATTTTTATATTCCACTCTTTAGCAGATAATTTATCTCGTTCTACAACTTCTAATTGAATATTATTTTTAGAACACCATTTTTTTACTGAAAAGTAACCACTTGGAAATTCATTTTCTACTACAATAGCTTTATTTCCATTGGAATTAATATTATTAAAAATATTGGCAAACCCATAAGAACTCGATGGCATAATGGCTACTTCATCTTTTTTAGATTTAATAATTTTTGAAAATTCTTTCCTTATTTCTTCCGAAATTTCAAAATAATTATTGGGTTTCAAATAGGATGGTGTTCTTTCCTTTTTTATAGCATTAATTGCTAATAATTCTCCTTTTTTAAGAAGTGGACTTTTATATGCACAATTAAGATAGTACTCTTCATCATCTAAATTAAATAAGTGCTTTTGACATTTAATCATTTTTAAATTGTGTTTTTTTGATAAATGTACCCAACTATTTATGATTTTTATCCGTAGATAGTATAATCTTAACATATGTTAAGAAAATAACAACTTTAATACCTTATCTTAGTGTCATGTTAACACTATTTTAACTTTTTTTACAATTTTTAATCATAAAATTTTTTAATTTAGTGTTTATCAAACAATAAATATTTATTAATTAACTCAACAAAATGAAAAAAATATATACTTTAATTTTATTATCAATTTCCATTAGCTTTTCAGCACAAATTGAAGGTTCGTGGAGTTTAACACCAAATGCTGGTGCCTTAGGCGTTGGTCCTGATTCGGCTAGTACTTCTTGGTGGGCAAGTGATGCTGGTGCAGTTACCACTAGAGATTGTTTATTTGACGATTCTATAGTTTTTAACTCCAATGGAACTTACGATCATTATATGGATGGTTCGACATGGTTAGAAACTTGGCAAGCTGGCTCACCAGCTGAAGGTTGTGGTGCACCAATTGCTCCACATGACGGAGGATCTAACACTTACACATTTGCCAACGGAGTTCTTACTGTTAGTGGTGCTGGAGCGCACGTAGGACTTGCAAAAGTTCATAATGGTGGAGAAGATGGAGCTCCTGTGAATGACCAAATTGCATACCATGTTACTTTTTCTGGTTCAAGTTCAGAAATTATGACTGTAGATATTAGTTTTCCAAATGCTGGAGGAACTAATGGTCTTGGATGGTGGAGATATATTTATTTAAAAAATGGCGCAGCGCCACCACCACCACCACCTGCTCATACTGTTACATTCAATGTACATACTGACTTAATAGCTGGAAACGTTTCAGCAGATGGTATTTATATTGGTGGAGGATTTGTAGGCGGAAATGATGCATTGTTATTAGATGATTCTGATGGTGATGGAATATGGTCAGGAAGTACTTCTTTAGATGCTGCAGGTGGACATTTTACTATTTTAAATGGTAACTGTTCCGATTGGTCTTGTAAGGAAGACATATCCGGTCAACCTTGTGCTGACGCTGGAAATTACAATGATAGAAATAATCTATTGGGTGGATTCTCTCAAGACACCACATTAAACCTTCAGTATGGTTCTTGTACAACACCATCTACCGGAATTGATGAGTTGACAGGTAGTTTTTCAATTTATCCAAACCCTTCCAATGGTATAATTACGATTCAAGCCACAAATAGTATCAATACCGTAAATATTTACAATATGATTGGCAACCTTGTTATGGTAAAAAATATAGCAAACAATCAATCTACTTTAAATATTGAAAATTTAACAAATGGTGTTTATTTTATGGAACTAAACCTAAAAAATGGTTCTATATTAAATTCAAAATTTATTAAAAAATAATACTTTAATAGTAAACATAATTTTAATTAAACCCGTCCTTTGTGACGGGTTTTTTTATTTATATTGGTAGTGTATAACTAACATTAATTCTAATTAAATACTACAAAATGAAATCTTTATATACATTATTATTTATGAGTTTTGTCTTAGGTGTTTCAGCTCAAGTTGAAGGCACTTGGAGATTAGCTCAAATACCAGGAGCTTTGGCAGTTGGTCCAACCCAAACAGATTACTCTTGGTGGTCAAGTTCTGCAACTGATATTAACTCAAGAGCTTGTTTGTTCGATGATTCGGTAACTTTTGATGCCAATGGAAATTTTACACATTATATGGATGGTAATACATGGCTAGAACCTTTTCAAGGTGTAACTTCTGAACAATGCGGAAGCCCAGTAGCTCCACATGATGGAAATGGTCCATATACATACGTATATACCAATAACCAACTTACAGTCAATGGTTCTGGTGCTCACATTGGACTAGCAAAAGTTGTTAACTTAGGAGAGATCAGTACTGGTTCGCCAGTTCCATCTTCTATTACATATGAAATAACTATGTCTTCTGATGGTGATACAATGACAGTAGAGATTGACTACGCCACTGGGTGGTGGAAGTTTGTATATCAAAAAACCAGTCTTTCAATAGGTGCTCCTCCATCAAATTATGATGTATCATTTAATGTTTCTACAGATTTAATCACTGGAAATGTTTCTTCTGATGGAATATACATTGGGGGTGGATTTGTAGGAGGTCACGATGCACTTGCTTTAGATGATTCTGATGGAGATGGTATATGGACTGGAACAGCAACTCTTCCTGAATCAGGTGGTCATTTTACTATTTTAAATGGTAACTGTTCCGATTGGTCTTGTAAAGAAGATATTTCCGGTCAACCTTGTGCTGATGCTGGAAATTACAACGACAGAAACCATCTTGTTGGAGGCTTTTCTCAAGACACCACATTAAATCTACAGTTTGGATCTTGTACAACTACAACAGGTCTTAATACGATTGAAAATAAATATTCTATCTATCCTAATCCTTCAAATGGAATAATTACCATTCATACTAGTAATGAAATAAATACTGTAAATATTTACAATATGATTGGTAATCTTGTTATGGTAAAAAACATATCAAGTAACCAGTCTACTTTAAATATTGAAAATCTAACAAATGGTGTTTATCTTATGGAAATGAAACTAAGTGACGGTTCTAAGATAAATTCAAAAATTATCAAAAAATAATATTTTAATATTTATATTATTTAGACTAAACCCGTCCGTTGTGGCGGGTTTTTTTATTAATGGTTTTTAGATAAAATAAAATCAATTATCTCTTTTTTCAAAATCCTCTTTATTTTTAGCATCAACTCTTGTATAAATTGCTACTAACAAAAGAATTGTTAGTAAAGAAATTATAAAAATCATCATTTTAACTTAACTGCAGTTCCATATGCTAGTATTTCAGCAACTCCTTGCATAATCATAGAAGTAGTAATTCTTACATTAATTATAGCATCTGCATTGAGTTTTAAAGCATCTTCTTTCATTCTTTGCAAAGCTTGTTCTCTAGAATCTGCTTGAAGTTTTGTATATTCTGTTATTTCACCCCCAACAAGATTTTTAACTGCTGCAAAAATATCTCTACCTACATTTCTAGCACGAACTGTACTTCCTCTTGCTATTCCCAAGATTTCAACAACTTCTTTATTAGGAATATTTTCAGTAGTTGAAATTATCATATTTATTATATGAGTTCATTTTCATTAAAATGAAAATTTGATTCTATTTGAGCATTCTCATCAGAATCAGATCCATGTACTGCATTTCTACCCTTTGATTCTGCATATTTTTTTCTAATTGTACCTTCCTCAGCTTCATTTGGATCTGTAGAACCAATTAAATTTCTAAAGTCAATTACAGCATTTTCTTTTTCTAAAACAGCAGCTACAATAGGACCAGAAGTCATATATTCAACTAATTCTCCATAAAAAGGTCTTTCATTATGAACAGCATAAAATTCCTCTGCCTGGCCTTTAGTAAGTTGGGTAAGTTTCATTGCCTTTATTTTAAATCCAGCATCAGATATCATCTGAGTTATGTTGCCGATATTGTTGGATTCAACAGCATCTGGCTTAATCATTGTAAATGTTCTATTTCCTGCCATTTTAATTATTTTTTAGTTGCAAATATAATTGTTTGTTTGAGACATAAGTTATTTAAGAAGTATGATCATAAGTAATTTTCCAACCAGTTTGTTTGTTAATCCACAACAAACTATAAAAGCCACTTAGATTTCCAATTGAATCGTTTCTTTTTAGACTCCATTTTCCAGTAACAATATGGGTTGAATCATTTATAGGATTACAAATTATATTTTTAAATTTTAATGTTCCCATTTGCTCTTTGGTTTTATATGAGTTTTTATAATTCTTAATGGTTTTGTCCCAACCATAATTAATACCAGATTTACCAATAAATATCAAGGAGTCGTTTTTCCAATAAATATTCATAAAGTCATCTATGCTTCCATAATTCCAAGAATCTTCTTGTTGCTGCATTAGATTATATATCTCAAAACAAGAATTTGTAGCTGGTTTTGTTCCAGAACAAGAAAAAACTATTATTGTTAGCAGGATTGTAAATATTTTTTGTATAAGTTTTTTCATAAAGTATTTAATGACTAACTATTTTTCTGAAATTCTAATTGTTGAATGGTACTTGTGAGAAATTATACCATTATTAAAAATACCATCTTTATTTAGACCATCAATTCTAACTTTTCCAGAAGCATGAATAATTTTATCATCTTTTAATGCAATGCCTACATGATGTATTCTATCACTGTCATTTATAAAGAAAATAAGATCTCCAGGTCTTGTTTCGGAAAAATTTAACTTTTTTCCTGATTTGACTTGTTGATAAGCGTCTCTAGGAATTTTTATCCCACAAAGAGAAAAAACCAATTGTGTAAAACCACTGCAATCTATACCAAGAAAACTTTTTCCTCCCCAGAGATATGGAGAATTTAGAAATTGATTACTATACTTAATGACATCTTTTATATTTTTTGAGGAAATTTCTCCTAAGTATTTATATTTTTTTTCTTTTATATTAATTAATCCATTATTAAAAAAGGGTAGAGTAGAGCCCATTGGAATAGCTATCTCTGAACTATCTACTAAATCTAGTAAATAGGATGTTACACCAATGGAAAATTCTGGAACAGATAAAGATAATTGGTCATAATATTGCTTTTCAATTTCCATATATTGTTTGGAACATATCCAACCTTCGTAATGGTCTGAATATAAAATTATTTTTACCCAATTTTTTTTAAATTCTAAAACTTTAAAATGTTGACCAAATAAAACCTGTGATATCATTTCACTTTGGTCCTCAGGAAAGATTCTAAGAGCTACAAGTCCTAAAATATTGATTCCGTATTTCATTATAAATGCTTCATTAGATAGTTGTAAAGATCTGTCATAGACTTTATGTCTTTTTTGTGTACTTTTTCATCTGGAGAATGCACATTGTCTTCAGGTGCTCCAATGAAGCACCAGTCAAAAGGATATGGTGATTTTTGTAGTTGATTTCCATCGCTACCGCCAGCAGATTCTACTTCAATTTGATATTTAACTCCGCTCTCATTAGCTAATTGAATAATTCGATCTACATAAACTCTTCTAGGAAGACCAGAATCTCTACGAGAAATAGCCACACCATCTCCATGCTTTATACCGTTTGTAACCCAGGTAATATCTGAAATTAGCGCTTGTTTAACTCCCCATTTCTCATAAATATATTTTCCAAGAAACCCAACACTTCCACCACCAACTTCTTCATACGTTGAAAAACAAATAATACCGTTTTCTAATGTTTTTGCTACTTCTAAAGCATTCCAAACACCTAATCGATTGTCCATATAACAACATTGGACAAAATTATCATCTTCTCTCCAATTTGGTTTAAATGTTAGTTCTGTTGCTCTATCAATATCTCTATCAAATATATATTCAGTATGTTTGTTTCCGTTTTCGTCTTCGTAATTGTACAATTCTGTCTCAATATTACCATGAGAATCTTTACCCACTAACTCAATGCCATCGTAAGTCTTTGGACCACCAATTTTAATTAGTTCTTTTCCATATCTTACAGTAAATCCTATAGAGTCTAAATGGGCGAAAATTGCAGTTTTGGGGTTGCCAAATTTTAATATCAAACAATCCTGAATACCATCTTTAATAACAGTTGGTTTCACTTTAAAATCTTGAATATTTAGATTAATCTGATTTAAGATATAATCCCTTAAATCAGATTCATTTCCTGATGGAGCATGGATTGCACAAAGAGTTTTGAGTAAATGCATTTAATAATTTAAAATATATGTTACAAAAACTATCGATTATAAATAGTTAATCATCCCTTAAATTTATTATAAATATTCAAATTAGATTATTCTCCTATTAAATAACTTAAACTAATTTTTAATTATTTATATTTGCGCACTTAAATGGTGGATGTAGCTCAGTTGGTTAGAGCATCGGTTTGTGGTACCGAGGGTCGCGGGTTCGAATCCCGTCTTCCACCCTAATTTTCAGTAAATTATTATGGGTTGGTTTAGTTCTTCATCCTCTAAATTTAATTGGAGTTTATTATCCGATGAAAATTTATTACAAGATTTAGTTAAATTATCTTTTTCAGAGAAAGTCTTAATTTTTAAACATTCAACTAGATGTTCTATAAGCACCATGTCCAAAAATAGATTGGAAACTGTAGGCGAGGATTCAAAAATTAAGAATTGTTTTTTACTAGATATACTTAATTACAGAGAAATTTCTTCTAAAATAGAAACTGATTTTAAAGTTATTCACGAGTCTCCACAAGTACTAATAATTCAAAATGGAGAATGCATTTTTAACGCATCTCATAACGAAATTAACTGGGATAGAATCCCTTAATTATCTTTGTTCGATTGAAGTATAATTTCTTTCTGTTTCCCCTGTATAAATTTGTCTAGGTCTTCCGATTGGTTGATTATCTTCCATCATCTCTTTCCATTGTGCTATCCAACCTGGTAATCTGCCCATTGCAAACATTACAGTAAACATTTCTGTAGGAATACCCAAAGCTCTATAAATAATTCCAGAATAAAAATCTACATTAGGATATAAGCCTCTTGATTGAAAATATTCATCATTTAAGGCAACTTCTTCTAGTTCTTTTGCTATATCCAAAACTGGATCTACAATTCCTAATTTTTCAAGGACATCATCCGCAGCTTTTTTTATGATTTTTGCTCTTGGATCAAAATTCTTATAAACTCTATGGCCAAATCCCATAAGTCTAAAAGAGTCGTTTTTATCTTTTGCCTTATCTATCCACTTTGACAATCCTCCTCCATCATTCATTATTTTTTCTAGCATTCCAATAACTGCTTGATTAGCACCACCATGAAGAGGCCCCCAAAGTGCTGAAACACCTGCAGAAATAGAAGCGTATAAATTTGCTTGCGATGATCCAACAATTCTAACAGTGGATGCAGAACAATTTTGCTCATGATCTGCATGAAGAATTAATAACTTATTTAACGCATCAACAATAACAGGATCTGGCTCATAATCAAAAGCTGGCATAGCAAACATCATTTGCAAGAAATTCTCACAATAATTGTATTTATTTTTTGGATACATCAGTGGATGACCAACGGCATTTTGGTAAGCCCAAGCAGCTAAAGTAGGGAGCTTAGCCAATAATCTATAGATAGTAAGATCTACAGCTTCTTTAGATCTGTTTTGCTCATGAGATTCTGGATAAAAAGTAGATAATGTACATATAGAGGCAGAAAGAATACCCATTGGATGCGCCTTTGTAGGGTAAGCATCTAGAAAAGATCTCATGTCCTCATGAACTAGAGTATGTTTAGTAATATTATCTGTAAATGAACTAAACTCTGTTTTAGTAGGTAATCCACCATAAATCAATAAATAACAAACCTCTAAAAAATTTGCTTTTTCTGCAAGTTGTTCAATTGGATAACCTCTATATCTTAAAATTCCTTTTTCACCATCTAAAAATGTTATTCCACTTGTAGTAGATCCAGTGTTTTTAAAGCCTGTGTCTATTGTTATATAACCAGTTTGAGATCTTAATTTTGATATGTCAATAGCTTTTTCATTTTCAGACCCTTCAATGATAGGAAGTTCATAAGTTTTGTCCTCAATACTAAGTTTTACAGTTTCGCTCATAGTAGAATATTAAAGTGGATTAATTTTGCAAATGTAAGAAATTAAAAGAAAAAAACCGTATTTCTACCTCAGTATTTTACGTACAAAAGCAACAGTGAAATAAGACATGAGAAACACTCCTACAAATCCTTCAAGTGGGGCAAGTATTTTAAAAAATCCTAATGGAGAACAATCTCCGTAACCTACAGTGAAAAAAGTAATGGCACTGAAATATAAATTTCCCAATATTTTCTCAAAAATACCAACTGAATTATCCATACAAGTAAGCATATTAGAAGCAGAATAAAACATGGTGTAAATTAATGAGAAAATAAAATTTACAACTACAATACTAAAAAGTACTCTGAATGGATTTGTTGCATAAAGACCAACCTTGTCAAAAACCAATCTTTGAAATAAGAAGTTTGGCATAAATAAAATAAGGGCAACAATTCCTTTTTCTTTTGCGAGTTCATATTCACTCATGAGTTCATATCTTTTAAAATACACATAAGCAACGTCTTCGTCTAAATATCTTCCAGTATCTCTAAATTCTTCTTTCAATAATCGAAATTGCTCGGCCTTTTCATGTAGAGTGGTTGATTTTTGATTGGAAATTAAATCTAGTACATGGTTGTCATCCCAAGCAATGAAAATATCACCCATATTTCTAACGCCAGATAAATTGAGTTCATGTATATTCATTTTGGTTAAACCTGGGTTGAAATCAATAATATTATGAACTATAGACTGAGAAATGTCAATTGTGTGGCAATCATCAATTCTCATATCGATATTACAGTTAAGAAAACAATGGTTTAAAGAAATTGATTGTGCGGTGAATTTAAAAAAGTTTAGTTTACCATTTTTAAATTCAGCTTCCTCAAAATCTACAGAACAGCCTTCTAGATGAGCATCTCTAAAACTTACCGATGAAGAACCAAAATTAGCTCTTCTAAAAACTACTTTGTTTTTTTTGGCTAGGCTAACTTCTTCAAAATCAATATCTCCATCGCCAAATACCACTCTTCTAAAATCTACTTTCCCAGTTCCAAAATCAACCTTAGAAAAACTAATCTCATCTCCATTAAAAATAGATTTATCAAATGAAATATTTCCTTTATTAAAAGTTGAAAATGCGAAAGAAACGTCTCCGTTACCAAAATGAATATTTTTAAAAGAGGTGTTTCCATCTCCAAAATAAGTGTTTACAAAACTTAAATTTCCATTTTCAAAAGTAGCATTGTCAAAATTTACATTTCCATTATTGAATTTCGCGTACTGAAAAATATTATTTCCTTCACTGTAGCTTGTACCTTTAAAAAGTACAGGGAAGTTTCCAAATTCTGATTTAAGAAAGCTTAGGTTTCCTAGTCCAAAATGGGTATTTGAAAAATTAACTTTTTCTCCAACAAAATTTGCCAAAGAAAAGTCAATTACTTTTTCAGATTCAAAAATTGAATCAATAGCTGTGAAATTTAAAAGATCTACTTTTTCTTTAGGAGATAAATTATTTTTCTTTCTATATTGATCTAGAGAGAAATTTTTAATATAACATTTGGATACATCTATAGATTCTTTATTAAGTATTTTATTGTAGATATTGTCTAAGTCAACTACACCATATTTTTTGGTGTCAATTAAATTATTATTAATATCATAAAATGAAATTTTAGCTGTATTAACTAAAGTATTTTCATCGTTTAAAACAAAAGATTCCTCCAGTATCTGAACTTTGTAGTTTTGTATATAACGATAAATTTTCAAATTCTATAGTTGTTATTCTTGAATATAAGTTATTTACTTTTAATTAATTACTAATTAAAAAGTTTTCTGCTGTAGATATCCATTTACTAGTTCCTCCAGCTAAATAACCTAATTTTCCAAGCTTTAAAAAATTAAGTTTATTAGAGTCTAATTTTTGAGGATTTACAAACCAAACAGTAGGGTAGCCACTAACACCAAAAATTCTAGCCAATTCTCTATTTTGATTAAGAATTTTAGGATCTATTGCTTTTCTTCTAGGGAAGTCTAATTCGACTAAAACAACATTTTCCTTTGTCCAAGTTTCAAATTCAGGAAAATTAAATACTTCTTTTTTTAAACGCATACACCATCCACACCAGTCGCTTCCAGTAAAAAAAAGCATTATAGGCTTTTTCTCACTTAATGAAATATTTACAGCCTTATTTAAATCTGTATGCCAGTTTAAGGTCGATTGCTGAGAATGAAAGTTCTGAAAAAGAAGTACAAAAGCAAAAACTATTAATTTTTTCATAAAGTAAATTTAATAGATTTTAAAGTTTTTTAGAACTATTCCATTGAGAATTTAAATGATTGTGATAGTATTTATATTGATTGTTTCCAAAAAAAAGTAATATACCCAGCATTTCATCTACTTGCTTGAATCCTTGATAAACCATTAGCCTTATAAGATTTTCATCTAATAAAACATAACTAGGATAAGATAGCTTTCCATCAAGTATAGAATGTGCAAACCAATGGGCTTTACCTCTCGAATTAGGATTAGACTTTTTATAGTTTGGATCAGAATTGTAAAAATTATGGTTGTTAAAAACAATAGTATCTTTAGTTTCTCCATCAAATTTTACTGTATAGAAATTATTATTAATATAATTTACAATTACTGGGTCGCTAAACGTAGTTGCATCCATTCTCTTACACCATCCACACCAATTAGTATATAAGTCAATAAATACTTTCTTTTTAACAGAATCTGATGCTCTTTTCTGTATCATAGCATCCCAAGAAATCCAATTTATATTATTTTGGGAGATTCCAGTTGAAAATGAGCTTATAAATAGTGTAACTAATGTTAGTTTAATATGAAATTTCATTCTGTTAAATTATCTATTAGAAAGTTCGTCATTTTATTATACAAATGAAGTCGTGTATATCCACCATAGATTCCATGATTCTTATTAGGATATGCAAAAAAATCAAATTCTATATTCGATTTCACTAGAGAACTTACCATCTCCATAGAGTTCTGAAAGTGTACATTATCATCTGCAGTACCGTGAATCAACATATAGTTGCCTTTTATTTTACTAACATGATTAATAGGAGAATTAATATCGTAATTCTCTCCGTTTTCTTTTGGAGTTCTCATAAATCTTTCTGTATAGATATTGTCATAAAACCTCCAATTGGTTACAGGAGCTACTGCAATTGCAGAATTAAAAACATCAGCGCCTTTAGAAATGCAAAGTGAAGACATATATCCTCCATAACTCCATCCAAAGATTCCAATTTTATCTTCATCTATATAATTTAATTTACCCATATGAATAGCTGCAGAAATTTGATCTTCTGTTTCTAACTTACCAAGTTGTAAATAGGTAGAGTGCTTAAAGTCTCTTCCTCTATAACCAGTCCCTCTGTTGTCTACAGAAATCACAACGAAACCTTGCTTAACTAGATATTGAAACCAGAAGTAATTCATCCAAGACCAATAGTTATTAACTGTGTTATTTCCAGGTCCACCATATACGAACATAAGTAAAGGGTGTTTTTTAACAGTATCTAGGACTTTTGGCTTCATTATCCATGCATTTAGTTCTAACCCTTCTTGATTTGGAATTTTAAAAAAAGTTTTTTCTACCAAATCATACTCATCCATCCTTTTGGAAAGTTTTTTATTGTCTTCTAAAACCTTTAATACTTTTCCTTTCTTATTATTTAACGTAAAGGTATGTGGGCGATTTGCATCTGAGTGGGTATTTATAAAATACTGAAAGTCGGAGCTGAAATCAGCCTCGTTAGTTCCTTTTAAAGTAGATATTTGATTTAATTGATTTGTTTTTAAATTCAAAGAATAAATTTCTCTATCGGTAGGACTTTTCTTTGCAGCTTGAAAATAAATAGTCTGATCCTTAGAATTATATCCGTAAACATTGGTAACATCCCATTCACCAGAAGTTAGTTTTCTCTCTTTATTATTAGAATAATTTATTAAGTATATATGGTTAAATCCATCTTTTTCACTAGTCCAAATAAACTCATCTTTATTTATAAAAAAAGTATTATCATGTATGTCAATGTAAGTAGAACTAGTCTCACTGTAAACTTTGTTGATATTAACTCCACTATTTGGATTGTTTTGATTATTAAATTTTCCTGAAAGAAGCTCTAATTTATTTTGAAGCCTATTCATTTTAAAGACAATAAGTTCATTGTTACCCTTGGACCAGATTATTCTTGGAATATAGATGTCAGGATTTTTTCCAATATCAAAATCAAAAGTTTTTAAATTGTCTAAATCAAAAACTTTGACCGCAATTAAAGAATTGTCCTCTCCTGCTTTGGGATATTTGAACTTATACTGAGAAGGATATAAATTACCATACATCTCCATTTCAAACTGTTTTACATCTCTCTCATCAAATACATAATAAGCTATTTTAGAACCATCAGGAGACCAGAAAAAACCTTTATGAATACTGAATTCCTCTTCATAAACCCAGTCCGTTGCACCATTTATTAACTTATTAATTTCACCATTATTGGTAATTGGAATTTCTATAGTATCTGATAAATATTTATAATATATATTGTTGTCTCTAACATATGCAACTTTTCTATTATCTGGTGAAAAACTAGCCAAACGCTGTTTTCCTAAGGTAGAATCTGCGAGAGGTTTTAATATATTTTTCTCTATATCGTATAGATAGTAATATGATTTTGAAGATCTTCTATATATAGACTCTTTAGAGTTAAATAAAAGCAACCAGTTTTGGTCATTGCTTAATTTATAATCTGAAAACTCAAATTTATTAAAGAAAATATTTGAAAATAATGTAGCTACCTTTTTATTTGACTTATAATCGTATTTAACAATTTCAGTCTTAAATTCGTCTTGTTCTATGGATGTATAGTAATTACCGTCTTTAGATGGGTTAATTCCTTTAATAGTCTTGGGATAAAAAGTACCAGATGCCCATATAAGTTCATTGCTTAATTGACTTGAAACACTAATAAAAGTTCCAAAAAAAATAAAAAAAAGTAATCTAGTTTTCATAATATTATTTGTAGTAAAATTAATTGTTTTTCTTTAAATACTTTAAAACTGAATTAATATGGCTTTTCATATTTAAGGATGATCTATAGATAAATAATATTTCTTTATTTTTATCGATCAAAAATGTAATTCTTCCTGGTGAAAGACCAAAAAAGTCTTTAGGAAGTTTCAATTCTTTTCTAAGCCTAGAATTCTTATCACTCAATAACTTAAATGGCAAGTTGTAATTATTTTTAAATTTTTCATGGCTGTTTTTATTGTCACTACTTAGTCCAATAATTTCACAATCAAATGTTTTAAAGTCTTGGTAAAAATCTTTAAAATAACATGCTTGTTTGGTACAACCAGGTGTTTCATCTTTTGGATAAAAGTATAATACCAAGTAAGAGTTGGTAAAATCTCTTTTTAAATCAAATTCATCTCCATTTTCATCATTTAATATGAAATCTGGAAAAACATCTCCGATATCTACATTCATTAGCTAAAATTGAGGGCATTCAACAACTCTAAATTTAGAATTATGGACCCGTTTTTCTGGTAAATCAATTGAAAAAGATATTTCATGAGAGCCCAAAGAAGATGTGGTAAGATTTGAAATATTAAAATCGTAAGAGTAACCAAATCTCATTTTATTTTTTTCGATTCCTATAACAACTACAAATGCGTCTTGTGGAGAAAAGTTCTCACTATTTGCATCTAAAAATCTTGTATGCCTATACCAAAATCCCAAGTCAAATATCCCATCCACAAAATAAGTTCCGAAATTGAATCTTTTTAGATTAGATTGAAGATCAATTACAAATTCTGGAGAAAAAAATAATTCTTTATGAAAAAGACCATTTTGGAGAACTTTAATTTTGTAGCCACCATGGAAAGAGGATCGAATAGGAATCTTATTAAGAGCATTGTTGTCTGTAATATTGTAAAAAAATGTCTCGTTAGGTTTATTTAAATGATCGAAAGAAGCACCTAAAAAAAGATTTTTACTAAATAGTATAAATCCAGAAGAAAAGTCAATGTATAATCCATTATTACCTTGAGGTTGTTGTGTCGAGTTTACAACACCTTGTGATGGATCAATCTGGTCTCCCCAAATAACATTACCCCAATCTAAACTCTTTTGTACAAAAGAAGCTTTTAAACCAAAATTGATAGTCCATTTCTTATTTAAAATAGCTTGATACGAATACATAGTAGAAAAAGCAGTAGTATTTAAGGATCCATTTCCTGTTTTATCATGTAAGAGTTGAAATCCAACTCCACCATGTAGTTTGTCTGAGAATTGATCGTATTCAATATTATAGGTTACAAAAGCATTATTTATTTCTGGCCATTGATTTCTGTAAGTTGTATGAAATCTTGGACTAAGATCTCTTCCTGCAAGAGCAGGATTTAATTGTAGAGCATTGGAAAAAAACTGAGTAAATAAAGGATCTTGGCCCTGAATATTTACAATGGGAAGTAGTAATAATATTAAATATATTTTTTTTAACAACTTTTTAATTTAATTATCTAACTAATGCAACTGAGCCACTTTTGACTAATTTCTGTTCAACCCCGTATTTACTTGTTTTAATTTTGTAAACATAAGTTCCTGTAGGTAAATTTTTTCCTTTAAATGTTCCGTCCCAGCCATTGCTTAAGTCAAGGGACTTATAAACCATTTGTCCCCACCGATTAAAGATTTCTATTTGAAAATCTATCATTCCTTGACCTGAAATTTTAAAAAAATCATTTATTCCATCACCGTCAGGACTAAATGCATTAGGGGAATATAATGCATATGGTTTTTCAACAACAACAGCATTTGAAATGCTTTCAATTGGATTGTTTTGATTTCTTAAAGCCACAACTCTATATATATTTAAGTTTTCATCGTAATTTAATTCACTTCTATCTTGAGCATAAATTATATTCACAATACTTAAAATTAAAATTTGAAGTATTAATCTATGTAAATTAATAAGATTAAAAGAGACAGAATTCATAAATTTCACTAAACTAATTATAATTATTCATTAATAATAATTTCATTTTCTGTATTATCAAGAGTCCTAAATAATTCCCAGTTTCCTGAAGAATTTAATTTTTGAATTTCGTATTTATTTGGGTTATCAATCCATCCATTATAAAAATTCCAATTTAACTTGGTTCTAAAATTATCTAGTCTGTCAAATTCCAATAATATTGAATTTCCAAGATTAGAGTTTGTCGAATTTGTGTTGCATATATTTCTATTTACCACAACATAATCATATTGATTTTTAACAACATCTACAAACTCATCTAAGTAACTTCTTATAGAACTATCTAGTGTTGTGATTAGTTCAAAATCATTGCCGTTTTCAGAGCGATAAACTAAATGATTTGTTAAAGGATTTAAAGGCAATCCCTCTGACAACCATTCAGTATAAATATTTTCGTTAGCAACAACAGTTGATCTTATTACTTCTGCATTAGAAAGTCTAGTTGTGTCATAAACTGGAAGAGAATCTTGCAATATAAGTTCTGATATACAATTTAACTGGTTACTTGCTATAACCTTAACTTTGTAGAATCCAGTATCTAATATAAAATAAGGCTCATTAAAATTTTGATAATATAGACTATCGTTAATATACCAAGCAAAATCTTCGTTTGGTAAGTTATTTGATAAATTATCTACTACCAACTGATATCCTACACAAGGTAGGTTTTGACTTAATGAAATATTTATATCTGGTTTGGGAAGAATTGTAAAAGAAAGAGTATCTCCGCTTGGGCAGTTTCCATCTATTGTATAAAAAATATCATATACTCCATCCTCCAAAGTATCAGAGATAAACCAACCTGATAAAGAGTCAGAATAGGGAAGACCAGACCAATAACCAATACTAGAAGTGGCTGAAAATTGAATAGAATCTAATCCTTCACAAAAACCAGCAGTAGGATTAATTTCAGCTTGAATAAAATCAAATATTTCAAGACTTAAGGTGTCTTCATCTGGACAAGTTCCACTTAAAGTATAAGTAAAGTCGTAAATACCATTTCCTAAAATACTTATGTCTACAAGCCCAGAAGAAGAATTTATAGACGGACCATTCCAAATCCCACCGGATTGTAAAGTATTTAATGTAATAGCATCTAAATTGTCACAAATGATGCCTGGACTTAAAATAGTTGCATCATTATTTTGAATAATTTGAATTTGATAACTTCCAGTATCTCTACAGTTGTTGCTATTTTCAGTAATATACTGGTAAGAATAAGAATTTGGAGGTAGATTATTGGTAATTAATCCAGAAAGTGAATCTACACTTTGACCTATCCAAAAACCACCAGAATTTAAGACATTAGGAGATAATATTGTAGAGTTTTCACAATAATTTGTATCATTGGTTAAAACTAAAGCGTCTATAGGTGTATCAATAAAAATAGTTATACTATCCATACTAGTACAAATACTATCATGATTTAAATAGACCAAAGAAGAATCGTTAATCAATAAAGGGTTAAAAGTGCCTAAAGAGACATCTACTATTCCAATTCCTGACCAAGTTAATTCATTGTAAATACTACTATTTAAAGAATTTAAATTTACTATTCCCTGATTAGAACAAAGAATTCCTGGATCTAGAATAGAAACATCAGGAATTAAATGCCCAATTATATTTATTATAGATGTATCAAAACAAGTGTTATTACTATTTCCAGCAATATATTGTAATGGATTAGAGCCAATTAAGTTGGCAATAATTGTTGGAGAAATATCATTATATGTTTGAGAAGCATAAGTCCATTGGTGGGTATTAGAAAATATAGAGTTATTGGTAATTGAAAAGGATTCACCAATACATAAATTGGTGTCAGAGATTTGATAACTCACTATTGGCGAAACATCTACAGTAATTATTTCAGATGAGATAAATGATACTTGACATCCTGCAGAATCCTCTCCAACCAAAGATATTTGATAAGAACCTGGATTAGAATAGGTATAATTAGGACTTTGTAAACTTGATGTAGCTCCATCCCCAAAATTGTATAAATAATTGGATGTATTTGAAGAATTATTAGTAATTGAAATTGTTAAAGAATCGCATCCAAAAACCTGATCGATATCAAAATCTAATACTGGTCCAGGAATGTAAACTAAGTTGTTGATTACTAAAGTATCTGCACATCCAAAATTATCTGAAGAAATTAGCGAAACATCATAATATCCTCCAATGGTGTATGTATGAGCAGGATTTACAATAGTAGAATTCAAATTATCTCCAAAATCCCAATTATAATTTGATGCTCCTGAACTTAAGTTGGTAAATGAAGTTACCACTGGAGGACAATTTCCGTTACTTATATGAGAGAAATCTGCAATAACTTGCTTTACTTCAATATAGTTGAATAAAATTGTAGTATCAATACACCCTTGGCCATCGGATGCGATTAATTTAACATCATAAAACCCAGGAGATTGATATATATGAGAGGGTACGGAATCTGAAGATATATTTCCATCTCCAAAATCCCATTGAAAAGAATTCACAATTTCACTTACAGGAATAAAAGTAATATTTGTACCAGCGCATAAAATGGTGTCACTAGCTATAAATTCTGCATTAAAATCGTTAACAATGGCTTTTTTTATTGAATCTACACACCCATTAATATCTGTTATATTTAACTGAATACTATCAAAAGGGAAATTAATAAATTGTTGGGTAGGATTTTGAGAATTACTTGAAAATCCATTATTAAAATTCCAATCCCAAGAGATAGGATTAATTGAGGAATCTTGAAAAACTACATCAATTGGAACACAATTGTTTAAAAGTGTATAATTAAATTCAGCTTTTGCTTCGTTAACTAAAATTGTATCTGAGCTAAAACTACTAGTACATCCTCTGTCAGAAACATTTAATGAAATTTGTTGGTTTCCAGAATTGTTCATTACTATCCATGCTGAATCTGAACTGCTGGATGTAGCACCTCCAGACCAATTATAATTAGAATATGTACTATTATTTGCCTCAAAATAAATACTATCTGTCTTGCAAATGGGATTTGGAAATGTAGGTGTAAAAGTGGCGTCTGGTTCTAATATTAGAATTGAATCTAATTGAACTTCTCTAACACATCCCATATTATCTAATAAAAGAGTAGGAGTAAACCAACCCGATTGCTGGTAAACATGAAAAATACTGGTGTCTGGCCCCAAAAAGGAGCCATCTTTCATATCCCAAGTATGGATAGGATCGTCTTTAACCGAACATTCAATTTTAATGAATCCTCCAAAACAAGCAAATGAATCTTGCTCAATTAATGCTAAAGGATGGTATAAAAATATATTTTGTTGAGATTCAGATTCACATCCATTTTGATCTGTTATTTTCAAATTCAATAAACTAATAGAATCATTTAATTGAAGAGTCAAACTATCAGAAAAGTTATTGGATATTACAGTAGAATCAAGACTCCATTCCCATGTAGTTGCAGCGGATGAATTATTGCTAAAAGTGTAGGTGTTGTAATTACAAAATTCATTTTTGTTCAATGAAAAACTTGGATCCAAATCGTTTTGATCTATAAAATTATTAATAATTAAAGTATCTGAAGTTCCATTTTGATAATAAGCAACATGTAAAATATTGAAAACTCCAGGTGTTGAATAATAATGGGATGGATTTTTTTCAGTAGAACTTTGACCATCTCCAAATTCCCACTCCCATGAAGAAGCAGTTGTAAATGGAGAATTCATATTCACATTTCTAAAACCACAGGTTTGGTTAATTGGGTTCTGTATTGGCATTTGACAAATTACTGTATTTGGATAATTGCAATCAAATACTGCAGTGTAATACTCAAAATTACTACAGCCAATATCAGATATTGATTCATAAGTTATTACATAAGATTGAGAAGGTATATAGTTATGAGAAACATTAGGAGTGTTATAAATTGTCCCGTCACCCATGTTCCACTGGTGTTGTATTGCTCCAACAGTATTATTGGTAATATTAAAACTTCCATCATTACAATTTGAATTTACGGTAGCATCAACATTTAAATTGTCTATTTGTAAAAATGCAAAATTATTTAAATCGTATTTGCAACCATTTGGAGCATCTGTAAATAATGAAATATTATAGGTCCCGGATTGAGTATATGTATGAGAAACATTGGATCCAGTATCTAAATCACCGTCCCCAAAATCCCAGTTCCAGAAATTAACACCAATATTGTAAACATCTGTATTAAAAACATAAGGAGAACATGCAATAATTGTATCCATTGTGAATATATCTACATCTTCTTTCTTAACAATTATATAGTCATCTTTGACCAAGGTATCTATACAACTATTGGTGTCGTTTGCATAAAAAGTTACCGAATAATTCCCTTCAAAATCATATGTATGATCAGGGTTTTCATCTGTTGAATAGGTACTATCCCCAAAATCCCAGTAGTAAGTATCTGCATTGGAAGTACTTAAAAAATTCACTTCTAATGAGGCGCAACCTTCATTAACAGATGCTATAAAATCAATTTCAGATACACCTGATAAAACAGTATCCATATTAATATTGTTTTGGCAATTATTACTATCAGTTATTGTAAGTGTTGGGTTAAATGTTCCATTATCATTGTATGTGTGGGATACACTGTTTGAGTTAGCGCTAAAATATCCATCTCCAAAATCAATATAAAAAGTGTTAGAAACAGAAGTATTCACATCGAATTGAACATCCAAAGGTGGGCATCCAGAAAAATTAGACATATTAAAGGTCCCAATTGGAGCATTGCTTAAATTTATTGAATTTGGGAATTGTACATCTTGAATACATCCATTATTACTTTCAATAGTAGCAACAGGATAATAAACACCATTACTTGTATATTGATTATTTGCAGATGCAGTTCCAGATATTATATTTCCATCGTCAAAATCCCAAGTTATATTTTGAATATTATTGGAAGGTGATATAGTGAAATTAACATCTAAAGGAGGGCATCCAGAAAGAATATCTGAGGTAAAAGAGTATTCTTCTTTTGGAAAGATATTTATCGTATCTAAGTTAAAAGAGTCTATACATCCATTTATCGTTGTAGCAATAACACTTGGAGCAAATAGTCCAGTTGAATTATAAGAATGCTGAATATTAGAATTAGAAGATATAGAATCAAGTCCATCTCCAAAAAACCATTCCCAATTTGAAATAACAGAATTGGATGAACTACCAGAAAAAGTGAAATTATAGGAACTATCGCAAGTTAAATTTGAATCAATAACTGCATTTAATAATGGAGTAGGATTGATTACTAATGGGCCTACAGTACTATCATCGGAACAACCAAAACTATTGTATACTACTAAGGTAACTGGGTAATTACCAGAAATAGGATAACTGTAAGTTGGATTAACTGAATTTGTAGTATCTCCATTACTAAAATCCCAAATACTAGATGTGTAACCTATACTTGTATTTGTAAAGTCAATAAAATTATCATTTTCGCAATTACTTAAAATATTGTAACTAAAACTTGCAGAAGGTTTGTCTAAAACATGGATATAGTTTATTGAAATAATTGAATCTGAGACAGTAGCACCATTTGCAACTAATTTAATCGTATAAAACCCTGGATTTATAAAAGTAGCAGAAGGATTATTTAAAATAGATGTAGAGCCATTATTAAAGTCCCAGAAAAAAGAGATGCTATTTGTAGATGTATTGGTAAAGTTAACAACTAAAGGAGAGCAACCAACTGTAATATCGGCATTGAAGGAAGGATTAACTTGAGAAAAAAAGCTATTTATTTTAAAAAAAATTAAAATTAAAATTAATAACCTATATTTCATTTAAGCACTGAGTATTATTGCAGTGCTAAAAATAAAACAATCATTTTAATAAATACCGTAACTTTTTATTTTTTTATTAATTATTCTACTATACTTATCGTTTTTATCATACCATAGTTTTTTATCAAAGTCGTAATTTAAATACGCTACTGGAAGATCGAAAATACCTTCGTCTTTATCTTGAACATTCCATTTGTCTTTTTCAACTAAATTCATTGTTAAATCAAAATAAGGAATTCTTTTAGTTTCATTAGGGACATTGGTATTGAACGCAATTCTTTTTATGTAATGTTTGTTATCTAGGCATTCAAACTCTATTAAAATTTTATGGTTCATTTCTAAATGAAGATTGTATTTACCATTATTAGAGTTAATAGTATCTATGACTCCATCGTCATGAACAACTCTTATCCTTACATCATGAACTTTTCCAGATGTATTTAATGTTTGTCCTTTAATATGAAGTCTGTGGTCTTCTGTAGAATAATTTAAAATTTCGTCTTTATTAGATTTTGTATTTTGACTAAAAAGAGCAAAAGGAAATAAAATAAAGAATAGAGATTTTATGATTTTTTTAATATAGTTCAAGTCTTTTTTTAATTAATTTAAATAAAAAATTACATAATGTAAATTTCATTTTAATACTGAGTATTTTTCAAGTGCTTAAAATAAATATTCATTTAATAAAAATAACTGTTAATTAAGATATTAATACTTTAAAAATTCTAAATTAGAACAAATATGAAAGAAAAACAACCCAGTTTAATAATAGCACTTGTTCCTATAATTTTATTAATAACGCTTCTTTCAATTAATGTTTCCTTGTTTGGAGATAATACAATTTCAGGTTCTAATCAATTAACATTACTTATCTCTGCTGCTTGTGCAGCTTTATTGGGTTTGTCATATAATATAAAATATAAAGATATGTTGAAGGGTGCTGTAGATAGCATATCCTCTGCTATGGGTGCATTAATAATATTATTACTTATTGGTTCTCTAGCTGGAACTTGGATGATGAGTGGAATTGTTCCTTCCATGATTTACTTTGGTCTTAAACTACTAAGTCCAACTATTTTTTTAGTTGCTGCCTGTATTATATGTTCTATTGTTTCATTGGCTACTGGAAGTAGTTGGTCAACTATTGCTACTATTGGAATTGCAATGTTAGGAATTGGAAATGCTCTTGGAATACCAGAGGGTTTAACTGGTGGAGCTATTATTTCTGGATCCTATTTTGGAGATAAAATGTCACCATTATCAGACACAACAAATTTAGCTCCTGCAATGGCTGGTACAGATTTAATAAGCCATATTAAATATATGATGTTAACCACCATACCTTCCATTACAATAACTTTGATTATATTTTTAATTATTGGTTTAAATTTAGATACACAAGTTGGACAACTTAATCAAGTAGATTCACTTCAAAAGGCTCTATTTTCAAGTTTTAATATTAGTTTATGGACTTTTATTGTGCCAGCAGCTGTCCTATTTATGATAATAAAAAAGGTTCCAGCTATACCTGCACTACTTTTTGGCTCAATCGCTGGTGGTATTTACGGAGCTATATTTCAACCTAATATCATCCAAGAAATTTCAGGGAACTTATCTAATTCAGGCTTTCAATACATAAAGAATTCTTATATAGCAATTATTAATTCTATGACAATTGATGTAAACATTCAAACCAGCAATATCGCTGTTAATGATTTGATTTCCACTTCTGGTATGTCTGGTATGCTCAATACAATATGGCTTATTATTTGTGCTATGAGCTTTGGAGGAATAATGGAAAAAACAGGTTTTTTAAATAAAATAACTAGTTCTCTTTTAGAATTTGTGAGTTCTCAAAAATCTCTTTTTCTCACTACTACTGGAACCTGCATGTTTTTAAATGTTACGGCTTCAGACCAATATTTAGCAATCGTAGTTCCAGGTAGAATGTTTGCTAGTTCGTTTAAAAAATATGGTTTAGATCCTAAAAATTTAAGTAGAACACTTGAAGATACAGCTACGGTTACCTCACCACTAGTTCCATGGAACACTTGTGGGGCTACTCATGCTGGTGTTTTGGGAATATCTACATTTATTTACTTGCCCTATTGTTTTTTCAATTTAATTAGTCCAATTATGACACTTATTTTTGCTTATGGAAATATTAAAATAGCCAAATTAAGTACTGATAAAGTTACTAATTAACCTGTGAAAATGGTGAACTCCCATTTCCATTTTTGGCGAAAATCTTCCGCTTTTATAGTATCTAGACTTAACTCCTTTTTGTACATTCTCAACAATTTCTTCATCTTGTTTTTCAACCTTATCTAAAATAGATCCAGCTCCAGAATCTCTTTTGCTTTCATCCCAAACATAGGTTCTAAACTCTACTTTAGTTAGATTAGGTTTTAAAGGTTTTACTATATTAACAGAAAGTCCCCAGGGGTAAAAATTAAACATCATATTTGGAAATATCCAGAAATAATAAGCTGCAATATTTTTTCCAAAATCTAATGAATTTTCTGGAAGATCGAAACATGTTTGTTCAGAATCACTTTCTGCTAACTGAAGATTTGAATAAGAGAATATTTCTGTTTTATAATCTTCATAATTGATAACCTTATTTAATTCTTTGTGAACAAATGGAATGTGAAAACCTTCTAAATAATTATCACAATATAGTGCCCAATTGGCATTCACAAAATAGTCTTTAGAACTTTTAGAATCAAATTGAAATTTTTCAATTGGCATCCAACCAATTCTTTTTTCCATATCCTGGATTAAAGAACTAAAATTAATTTTTGGATGGAGAGAACAAAATAAAAATTGCCTCCATCTATTTAACGGAATTTCTGAAAGGTTGTCTTGTTTTAAAGGAAAGTTTTTTACTTCCTTAAATTCTGGCATAAAGATAAATTGTCCATTACAATTAAATCTTCTTCCATGGTATTTACAAGTAATTTCTTTAGACTTACAAGGCTTTTCTATTAAAATATTTCCTCTGTGAGTACAAACATTTGAATAACATTTAAAACCATTGTTATTGTTATTAACCACAAACAGAGGTTCAGAAATAAATTCATCTAAAAAGACAAAAGGTTTTTTAAAATTAGCTTGAGATAGATGTGAATTATCACCAACAAGTTGCCACGATTTAGCAAAAATATTTTCCTTTGAATTTTCAAACTGTTCTTTGGAACAGTAGAAATCCCCGCTTAATGTCTTGGCATATTTAATGTTTTCATCTATAGTATACACTCTAAAGAAGATTTAAATTGATTATTAATTTAATAATAATTTATGTAAACTAAAATTTAAATTTTCAACTAGGTTAATAAGTTGTGAAATAATTGTTTTATTATTAAACAAAAAACATATAAATTTAAAATCAAATTTGTTAAACACTAACCTTCTTATATTATGAAAAAACTTATACTAATTTTAAATATAATTCTAATTAATTACTGCGCTTCTGGACAGTATTTAGATAAAGATTTTAACGATTTAAGTCTTACTTCAGGAGGCTGGACAACCCAAATAATTATTGATACTACCAATTGGTTTGTATCCTCTTTTGGAGGAGATGATTTTGCAAAAGCCTCCAATTATAGTAATAGTCAAAATGTTCCTTCAAATATGTGGTTAATTTCACCAGGAATTGATCTTTCTTCAGCCTCTCAACCAATGTTAAGTTTTGAAACCATTATGAAATATCAAGGACCAGCTTTAATATTGCACGTCTCTACTGATTATGACGGAACTAGTAATCCTACCCAGCAAGGTACTTGGACAGATATTACAGCTTTAGCTACATGGGATGTTGACAATACAACTTGGGGAAGTTGGACTCCATCTGGCGATGTAGATTTAACTAGTTATATTTCTAGTACAACTTACATAGCATATGAATATTTAGGTTCTGCAAATTCTGGAAGTACATGGGAAATTGACAATATAAAAATTACTGAAGGTTCAGCACCACCACCGCCACCACCAGGTATAGACACTGTATCAATTTATGACATTCAGTTTAACAACAATACTAACGGAGCATCTAACTATGAAGGATCTCAAGTCTACACAGGTGGAATTGTAACTGCTGTTAGAGACGATAGTTCATTTTACTTAACTAGCGGTTCTGGAGCTTGGAGTGGTGTATATGTTTATTCTAACGATTATTTACTATCCGAAGGAGATTCTGTTGTTTTAGATGCTGAAGTGGATGAGTATTATGAACTAACAGAACTTAAAAATGTAACTAACCTTCAGGTAATAAGTTCAGGAAATATTTTTTCTCCAAGTTACTGTAACACTGCAGCTGCAGATTCAGAAGAGTTTGAAGGTTGTTTCGTAGAAGTTTCTAATGCAATATGCAACAATGATAATGCAGGCTTTGGTGAATGGATAGTTAATGACGGTTCTGGAGATTTAATAATTGATGATTTATTTTATGCATTTACTCCCATATTAAATCAAAGCTATACTGTAAGTGGTGTAGTAACCTTTAGTTATGGTGCCTTTAAATTACTTCCAAGAAATGGATCTGATGTTGCTGGTTTTATTTCTGTAAATGAAACTACTGAAAATGTCTTCTACATGTATCCTAACCCTCTTAATCAAACTAACTTAAATATTACAATAGAAAATAATAGTATTGTAAACCTATTTAATTTGTCTGGTCAATTAATAAAAACTTATCAATTAAAATCTGGTAATAACTCTGTGAATTTAGACTTCTTAAAGAAGGGATTATATATAATTAAATGTAATTCAAAGACTTACACTATAGCTAAAACTTAACATTGCATAAATTATTTGTATTTAGTTTATTCTTGTTTTTAGGAAGCCTTACTATAGCCCAAAATGCTTCTTTAACAGGTTTTATTGTTGATTCTGAAGATGATGAACCATTAATTGGTGCATCTGTAAAAGTCGTTGGTCAAAATATTGGAAGTGTTACTGATTTAAACGGAAAATTTAAAATCATTAATTTATCGGAAGGTGAATATTCTGTTTCAATAAGCTATGTTGGTTATATGGACAAAGAACTCAAGATTAATATTAAAAGTGGAATTAATAATGTAAATACCATTAGATTAAAGACCTCCAATCTTGACTTAAAGGAATTAGAAGTAATAGCCGATATAGTTAAAGAAAGAGTAACTCCAGTTGCAGCAACTACCATTTCTGCAAAATACATTCAAGAAAACTTAGGAAATCAGGAATTCCCTGAAATACTTAGAAATACACCATCTGTATATGTAACCAAAGAGGGTGGAGGGTTTGGTGACTCAAGAATTAATGTCCGTGGGTTTGAACAAAATAATATTGCCGTAATGGTAAATGGAGTTCCAGTAAACGATATGGAGTCTGGTTGGGTTTATTGGTCAAATTGGTCAGGACTAGCAGATGTTACCAATAAAATGCAAATTCAGAGGGGTTTGGGAGCATCTAAACTTGCAATTCCTGCAGTGGGAGGAACTATTAATATACTCACCAATGCGGCTGAATTTAAAAAAGGTGGTAATGTAAGTTCTTCCATTGGAAATGATGGCTATACAAAATATGTGGCTTCTTTATCCTCAGGACTTAGCGAAAAAGGATTTGCCGCCACTATGCAACTTACTTATAACAAAGGGAATGGATATATCCAAGGAACTGACTTTAAAGCTTATTCTTATTTTCTTTCCTCTACATACAATATAAATAAGAAACATAGAGTTTCTGCAACAATAATTGGAGCACCACAAGTTCACAATAGAAGAACTATTCATAATTTTTACGATTCTGTGAGTTTAGCAACCTTTAGATGTCCTGAAAATGACTCATTAGACGACTTATCTAAAGGGATAAAATTCAATCCAGGTTGGGGGATGTTAAACGGAGAAGTTTTTTCTTGGAGAAAGAACTTTTACCATAAACCAAAAGCTTTTATTAACCATTACTGGAATTTTTCAGAGTATACCAAATTAAAGACTGCTGCATATTTTTCTTTAGGCAATGGGGGTGGAACATCTGCTAGAGGAAGGGGATTACAAAATGATAATATTGAAGGATTTAGTGGATACGATTCATTTCAAGGTTTTGGAGTTGGCATTCATGACTCATCAGGACAAGTAATGTTTGATAGTATTATTGCCTATAATAATGGAGAATATGTAGCTGCTTTTGGTGGATATAATGAACAAGCAGATACTGTAAGAGATTATCCTGGTGGAAATTCTTTATTGGGAGATGGTTGGATTAGATCTGCATCAATGAATAGACACATTTGGTATGGAATTATTTCCACATTTGAGCATAATTTTAATGAAAACTTAAGCTTTGTTGCAGGTGTTGATGCTAGATATTATGTTGGACAACATTACAGGAAAGTAGAAAATCTACTTGGAAATAATACTTATCTATCTTCAAAAGATCTAAATAATCCAGAAAATTTCATTGATTACGAAACAGGCTCATCGTTTGGTTCTTTTTCTGAGAACTCGCATTTGAGCAATAATACCATTCAATACCACAACGATGGAATTGTTAAATGGCTTGGTGGATTTACTCAAATAGAATATTCTTCGGAAAAATTTTCTGTTTTTTCTTCACTTTCTTTATCCAATCAAGGCTTTAAAAGAGTAGATCATTTTAATTATTTAGACGATGATACTTTACAGACAACCAACTGGCAAATTTTTAACGGAGGAACTTTAAAGGCTGGTTTAAATTACAATCTTTCTAAAAATAGTAGATTATTTTTCAATGCAGGTTATTTTTCAAAACAACCTATTTTTAACACTATTTTTTTAAGATATAGAAACATAATAAACGAGACAGCAAAAAACCAAACTGTTGAAGCATACGAGATTGGATATAGTTTTTTCAAAGGAGATTTTGATTTGGATATAAACGCTTATTATACAGAATGGGCCAATAGACAATTTACAAGAAATATGTTTTTAGACAATCAAGATGTTCTATACGTTTTTGACAATATTTCTCAAACTCACCAAGGAGTTGAAATGGAATTTAATTTAAAACTTTCAAAGAAATATTCTCTTACCGGGATGGTTTCGATTGGAGATTGGATATATACTTCCAATTTTAATGCAACTGGAACTGTTTTAGATTTATACGGAAATCCTACAGAAGACGTTCAAGATTCTGTTTTAATCCTATATGGAAATGGATTAAAGGTGGGAGATGCTGCACAACATACATATAGTCTTACCTTTAAATATAAACCTGTAAGAGGGTTGTCAATTAATGCAACCTATTATGTTGCAGATCAATTATATGCACCATATAATATATTTGAAGATCAATTTTATCAAGAAGGTGGTCAAGTAACCAAACTACCTATTTATGGTATTGCTAGACTTGGTGTTTTTTACAGAAAGAAAATTGATGATAAAACTGTTTCTTTAAGATTAAATATTAATAATTTGTTAAATACATTATATATTGCAGAACTGAATACCAATTCACTAAATTCCGATGGAGAATTATATACTCCTGATCAAGTAGAATTTTATACAAAAAATAAAGGATACTATGGGTTTGGAAGAACCTGGAATTTTGGTATTAAACTTAGTTTTTAAAATCTTATCCTATTGTTTAGAATCGCCTCTATATTATTACTGTTTAGTTCAATTCTATATTCTTATTCTCAAAATGCCAGTTACCAAATAAATGGAAATGCATCGTCAACTAATATTACAGACAGAAATGGAACTGTAAGTTGTAAATGTTTTGAGCTGACTCCTAATTATTTTATAAGTCCAAGTGGAGGTGTTGGATCTGTATGGAATAAAAATAAAATAGACCTAAATAATAGTTTTGTTTTAGATTTTGATGTTTATCTCGGATCTAATGATGGTGGAGCTGACGGAATAGCGTTTGGATTGCAACAGTCAAGTTCTTCTGTGGGAGTTGCTGGAAATGGTATGGGATTGGGAACAATAAATCCATCACTTGGAGTTTACTTAGATACTTATCAAAATTCAGATTTAAATGATCCTGCTGGTGATCATATATCTATTCAAAAAAACGGGGATGTTACCCACAACAGTTCTAACGAATTAGCTGGACCAATGACAGTATCTAATCTTGAAGACAATTCGTTCAAAAGATTTAAAATAGAGTGGAATTCTACGACACAAGTTTTCAATGTCTATTTGGTAAATATGATTACACCAATTTTATCTCATACAGGAGATATAATTAACAATATATTTTCTGGAGACCCGCTAGTCTATTGGGGTTTTACTGGAGCAACAGGTGGAAGTTTTAACCAACAAAAATTTTGTACCAATACCGATTTAGAATCTCCAGAATTCTCTAGCTGTCCAACAGATATCACAATATCATTAGATGGTAATAATTGTAGTTCTATTTATGCTTTCACAACTCCCACTGCAATAGATAATTGTGGTTCTACCAATACAGTTCAAACATCTGGTCTTCCTAGTGGTAGTTTGTTTCCAATAGGTGTTACTACCAATACTTGGGTAAGTACAGATTTGGCTGGAAATACTGCTACATGTTCTTTTGATGTTACTGTTAGTGGTATTGATAGTGATGGCGATAATATTACTGACCTTTGTGATATAGATGATGATAATGATGGGATTCTGGATAGTGAAGAATGTACTATTGTGGATATTACACCAATTTCTGGAACTACTACAGACTCTCAAGTCTCAGGACTTACCAATTCATATAATGGTTCTTCAGCAGGAACTCCCTTTTCTAAAAATAATTTTACTGAAACCCCAATCAGTGATGTCAAATATTTTTTTGCAAATCAACCTAATATTGTAAGTAGTTTTCTTATTTATAATAATGCAGGAGGTGATTTGACAGATGGACAAAGTATAGGAAATATTGGTACAATTAATGTATATTCTCAATCAGGATCAATTCTGTTAACAGTTTTAAATGTAGATATTCCTGAAGGAGTTGCAGGAAATCCATTTGTCTTAAATCTTGGAAGTGATTTAATAGACGTAGGAAGAATTGACTTATTTTCTATTAATCCTCAACCAGGTGGATTATCTGGAATAGCTTGGAGGGAGGTTTCATTAAGAGGTTGTTATAGAGATTCTGATAATGATGGTATTCAGGATAAAAACGACTTGGATAGCGACAATGACGGAATATATGATATAACAGAGGGAGGTGATGGAGCAGCTGATATAAATAATGATGGTAGAATAGATATTAACGATTCGGGGTTTATAGATTCTGACAACAATGGAATGGATGACAATGCAGAACTTACTTCAGAATTAGATAGTGATAATGATAATACTAAAGATTTTTTAGATTTAGATAGCGATAACGATGGATGTTACGATGTAATTGAAGCAGGATATACAGACAGTAACTTAGATGGAATATTGGGACCAGCAACTACAACTTTTGACGCAGATGGAAAAGTTACTAGTGGAATAGATGGTTATACACCACCTTTAGATACAGATGCCAACAGTATTTATGACTTTACAGAAGTTGGACCTTGTCAAGTATCCAATGAAACAACAACTGCATGTGTTTCCTATTTTTGGAATGGGGTAACTTATAGTAATTCCGGAACTTATACATTTTCATCTACCAATATTAAAGGGTGTGATAGTATTGCAACATTAAATTTAACAATTATCAGTCCAGTAACTGGAGATACCAATGCCTTAGTTTGTGATAGCTTACTTTGGTATGGAACATGGTACAATTCAACTGGAGCTTATACTCATATTTTAACGGCAGCAAATGGATGTGACAGTATCGTTACTTTAAATTTGGATGTAAACGATTATATTGATCCAAGTATAACTTGTCCAAACAATCAAACAGACTTTTACAATAGTAGCTGTGGTTTTTCTCTTTTAGATTACACTTCATTGGCTATAGTAGCTGATAATTGTAACTATCCTCTTTCAATAACACAACTTCCTAGTCCTGGATCAAATGTTAGCAATAATACTGCTATTACTTTAACAGTTACAGATAACTATAACAATAGCTCCTCATGTCCATTTAGTTTAACCTTAAGTGATTCTATATCCCCTTCAATTATTTGCCCTTCAGATACAGTCCACTATTACTCCAATAATTGTGGTTATACCATTCCCAATTATACATCCTTATTAACTGTAACAGATAATTGTGATCTAACACCAACTATTACTCAATCGCCTCCAACCGGAGCATTAGTTAGTTCTGATACTGTTATTACCTTAACCGCAACAGACGATTCAGGTAATTCTTCCAATTGTTCCTACAACCTTACATTATTAGACACTATAAAACCAATAATAAATTGTTTTGGAGATACTACTGAGTATTACGACAACAATTGCTTATTTACTTTAGGCGATTATACTAACAGATTAGTTATAAATGATAATTGTGATGCTAATCCAACAGTCACTCAATCTCCTGCAATTGGGTCTATAATTAGTACAGATACAACGATAACTCTATTTGTAACAGATGCTTCTAATAATATTTCCTCTTGTAATTTTAATCTTATTTTATTAGACTCTATAAATCCTACCATCGCTTGTTTTGGGGATACTTCAGACTATTACGATAACAATTGCTTGTTTTCTGTTATTGATTATAAAAGTAGGGTAGTTGTTTTTGATAATTGTGACACTAGTTTTACTATTTCTCAGTCTCCTACAGTGGGATCCATTGTAAATGCTGATACAGTAATAACTCTTACTGTTACAGATTTATCTGGGAATAGTAGTAGTTGTAGTTTTAATTTAAACCTTTTAGATACTATAAATCCAGTAATATCCTGTCTTGGTGATACATTAGATTATTTCAATGGTAACTGTTTATTTGTACTTGGAGATTATTCCAATAGAGTTTTAATAAATGATAATTGTGATAATAACCCAACTATTGTTCAGGCACCATCTCCAGGTGTTTTCCTAATTTCAGATACAATTATTACACTAACTGTCACAGATTTATCTAACAATTCTTCTTCTTGTAGTTTTACACTTAATCTATTTGACTCCATTCAACCAGTTCTTACATGTCCTTTAGATGTAACTGATTATTACGATTCTAATTGTGAATTTATTATTCCTGATTATATACCTTCAACAACTTCGTCAGATAATTGTGATGGTAATCCAATCTTGACTCAATCACCAGTTTCAGGAACTGTTATTTATAACGATACAGTTATTACAATAACTTCTTCCGACAATAGTGGTAATTTTAATATGTGTTCTTTTAATTTAACAATTTTAGATAGCATAAATCCAACAGTTAATTGCATTCCATCACAAACATTATATTTAGATACTGCTTGTAACTATCTATTGCCAAACTATATAGACTCTATTTCAACTTCGGATAATTGTGATACAAACTTAGTAATAACTCAATTTCCTGTTGCTGGTTCTATTATAAACTCTGATACTATTGTTATAATATCTATTTTCGATAGTTCCGGAAATAATACCACTTGTGAAATTCCTATTTTTCTTTTAGATACAATTAACCCAGTTATAAGTTGTCCAAATAATACTGTTATAGATAACGATCCATTACAATGTGGTGCAATTTTTTCTTACTCAACACCCTTAGGAATTGATAATTGTTTAAGCACAACAACTTTAACTTCAGGCTTACCAGATAGTTCTTTTTTTCCTGTAGGTGTAACTACCAATGTATATAGAGTAACAGATACAGCAGGAAATTTTTCTACTTGTAGTTTTTATGTTTTGGTAAATGATGTTGAATTACCAACCATAACTTGTCCTAGTGATACTATTGAACCTTATGACCAAAACTGTGAGTTTACAGTTCCTGATTATGCTAACTTATTAATATTTGCAGATAATTGTGGAATTGAAATTATCGATCAAATACCAGCAGTAGGTACAATAGTTGATTATGATTTTAATACCTTTTTTACAATTACAGATTCATCTGGGAATTCCAATGCATGTAGCTATAGTGTTTCTCTATACGATTTAGATGTTCCTGAAATAATATGTCCAAGCGATCAAGATTTAATGTTGGATGAAAACTGTGTTGTATTAATACCAGATTTTTCTAACGATTTACAAGTTGGGGCGTTATGCTCAAGCTCAAAAACAATCTATCAATCTCCGAGTGCTGATACCTTGATAGATTTTATTGGAGTTCAAAATATTACATTTAATGTATTTGATACTCTTGGAAATGTAGAAACTTGCAGTTTTAATTTAAATATTATAAATAATGACATCAATAATTGTTATCAGTTATTTATTCCTACAGTTTTTTCGCCTGATGGTGATGGTATAAACGATATATTCCAAGCCTATGGTTTAGATAAAATAGGATTAGAAATAGAAATCTATAATAGGTGGGGACAAATGGTTCACAAAACTGATTTAAATAGCCTTAATTGGGATGGAACTTTTATGGGTGAAAAACTTCCTAACGAGACTTACGTATATAGAGTTTTCTTTCAAGATGGCAGTCTAAAAATAGACGGTACTATTTCTATAGTTAGATAATAAAATAAATTTTCTATTTCTATAAGATTATTTAGAATCAAATTTAGAAAACACTTTTAATAAAGCTTACCTTATATAGTTTATATTTTATATAAATTAATTATAAATTCTACACAATTATTAACAAGAAAAAATATCAGTTTTAATTGGTAATTTCAAATTAATAACTTAAAAGTTAAAAAATTAAGCAAAAAAAAAGCCCTCCGAAGAGAGCTTTAATTCTTTTTTAAGGAAATATTATTTAATTCTTCTTTCTGCGTTTCTTACACCTGCAGCATAACCACATTTGTAACCTTCACAATCTCCTTGTGCAACACAGTTAGGAACATCAGCAGAAGAAATTTTTTCTCCAGTAGCTTTAGAAAAAGCTTTAATGTATCCTTCTTTCCAACCTTTACAGTAATCAGCATCTGGTTTTTTAGAATTAATTTCAGTATTCATTCCAGATTCTGAAACTTCACCTTTTTCACCTTTAGTAGAAGTTCTATTATTAGTAGCTTTTTCAGCTTTTGATGTATTCACAGCAGAAGAAGATGCAGCTCTATTATTAGTAGCCTTTTCAGCTTTTGATGTATTTACAGCAGATGAAGAAGCAGCTCTATTATTAGAAACTTTTTCAGCTTTTGATGTATTCACAGCAGAAGAAGCAGCAGCTCTATTATTAGAAACTTTTTCAGCTTTTGATGTATTCACAGCAGAAGAAGCAGCAGCTCTATTGTTAGTAGCTTTTTCTGGTCTAGCTGTATTTACATTTGAAGAAGCAGCAGCTCTATTTGAAGAAGGACCTACTGGCTTAGCACCTTTAACAGGGCTTACTTTAGATACAACTGGAGCTGGTTTAGTAGATGTTTTTCCAACTGGTTTAACATTTGGTTTAACATTTGGCTTCATATTAGGCTTGGCTTCGTTTGAAGAAACTGAAGTTGGTGCCTTAGAAGACATAGGAGTTTTTTTACTTGGCTTACCTTCCTGTGCAAAAGTAGCAGAGAATGCAAATAAAATCGATGTAGCAATTATTAATTTTTTCATTTTGTTTTGTTTTTTAAATCTTATGCAATTTACTTAAAAAGTGATATGTTTCTTTGTGTGAAGTTGCATTTTTGACAAAAGCATTAATATTAATGACGAAATCACTAAATTGTATTATGAATTTTTAAATTTGTATAGATTAAACTCAAATTATATATAAATTATACCTAAAATGATGCAATTTGAATTAAAAAACCTAGTTTTTTTTATATCATTTAATTTGTTTTTTATTGTTTCACTAGCTCAAAATAGCCAAGAAAACATAGATTATATGGAGCAAAAGGAAATTGAGCTTACTAATGATTCTAGTTATTGGGACAATCATTCTGTTTTTTACTTTGGGTTTAATAGACTAAGACTTTATAATTGGGCTGCGGGTGGAATGAATTATTCTGAAGTACATGGTTTAGCAAATTTGAGATTCGACTATCGACACAATAAATTCCACTGGAATAATTTTATAAACGTTCAATTTGGAGTTATTAAATCCAGCTATGGAAACGATGGTCTTTGGCTTAAAAACGATGACGTAATTGAATTAAGGTCTAAATTTTCTAGGAGAACCAATCATTTGTGGGATTATTCTTTTCTTATTGATGTTAGAACACAGTTCACCTATGGATATTATACAGAAATTGATAGAGCAAATAATAACTATATGGACAATTTCCTATCTCCTATATATCCAATAGCAGGTTTAGGGTTGGATTACCACGCTAGTAACCATTTAACTGTGGATGTATCTCCATTTACTGTTAAATCTACCATTGTAAAAGACGATTCGCTTTCTAAAATTGGTGTTTTTGGCCTACAACCTGGAGAAAATTTCAGAACGGAAGCGGGGTTATATTTTAATCTTCTATATACCCATGATAGTATATTCAATATTAAAAATTTACATTTTATGTCAGATATTACTCTTTTTGGCAATTATTTAGAAAGTCCTGGCAATATAGATTTAGTTGCTGAGTTTATAACCTCTTACCATTTTAATAACTTTTTTAAAAATAAAGAAAGTGGTTTTAGTTTAACTTTTCAAGGTTGGTTAATTTATGACCACGATGTTAAAATCCCACTATACAATAAAAACGGAATAGATCCAGTATACCTAACTAGACCTGAAGGGCAATTAGATCCTGTAACTGGAGATAATCATTACTTTTTTGACTATACTGATGCTAATGCGCTTAATTATAACATTGGCTATGTTCAAAATGATATTAATTCAGATGGATACATAACACCTTCTGAAGGAGATTACCAAGGTTATAAAATAATTAAAACAGGTGCGGCCCTACAATTTATGGAATATTGGATGTTGGGAATTTCGTTTACTTTTTAAATCAAATCTTCACTTTTCTAGGATATTTCCTGCCATTCAAAAAATTACCAATAAAAGTATTTCTTACAAAGTAGTGGTAAGTAGTAAAACAAATAATAGTAGTTATAATTGTGACTATTAAGAATTTAAAGGTGGAAGGAATATTCCAGGTAACAATAAAACAAGGTATTAAATAACAAAATTCCATATGGGTAAGATATATCCAATAAGAAGAGTCTGAAATATATTTCGCTCTTGACGAGAAATTACTAAAATATCTAATAAATATTCCGGTGATACCAAAAATAAGTAACCAAGTAATTACAGATTTTAAAATAACCATTTGAAAATAATTTAATATAACAGTATTAAAGAACAAAAAAGTAAATAGTAAAGAGCCTGAAAGAAGATATATCCAATCAAAACTTTTAAAAGAATCCAATAGTTTTTTTGATCTAAATAATAACCAACCAATAGCATAAAAAGAACTGTAGTATAATATGATTAAAGGATTGGGTAGCAGAGTTATTCTTGGCTCAGATGGAAAAGAATTAGGCATGAAAAAATTGGACAAATAGGAGGGCATTAAATCTCCAAGAATATTCATTATAGTATATATAGAAAAAGTGAAAAAAGAAAAAACAACAATTTTTAAAATTGGATATTTTAAAACCTTCCTTAAATATTTATCAAAATATTTTCCTATGCTTAAAAATTTGGATAAAAAGATAACCAATCCAGTAAATAGAAATGTTATTATAATCAGGTAGTATAAAAACCAAAAATGCCCAATAAATGGTTTTAATGAAGGGAAGGATAAAAGATCGGGGAGAAAATTAAGTTTTATAATAGAATATTCTTTCGTGAGTTTAAAAAAAGGACCAAGGAAGGTTTCAAAAACTAAAAATGGAAACAGAATTCTTGAAATTCTATTTTTAATCATTTGCCGAGGTGATTTTTCGTAATAAAGTAAGGATGCAAAAAAACCAGCTACTAAAAAAAATACTTGTATTCGAAAAGAATGAATGAATTCTACAATGAATCCATTAGAAATATGGCTATTAAGTGGGTCTTTTAGTTGAAAAATACCTAATCTGGTATCCATATCTAATGGAGAATAGGTTACAGCAGAATGTAAAACTATTCCAAGTATCATCATTACTGCTCTTAGAGAATCTAAGGAATGAATTCTTTTATTGTTTTGTAATTTACTTAAAACCAATCTATTGAGACTTCAAATGTATATACCTTATATATATATATAAACTAAAACTTTTAAAGTATGTAAATTAAAATGAATTGAGGAAAATGTTTAGCAATTAGTTTTTAAATAAAATCAAAAAAGAATGTTTGTAAATAATTATAATTTCTACTTTATAAAAAATCTAATAAAAGTTTAATTAAATATTTCATAATTTATAAGCTATTGTAATTTTAAGTAGTTAGTTTGCTTAAAGATTAAACTTGCATGAAAAAAACCTATGTTAAAGCAAAAGAGGAAAAAACTCGTTTGCATCCAAGAAATAAGAACAGAAATAGGTACGACCTATCTGCATTAGTTACACTAAATCCTGAATTAAAAAAATATATTATTCCAAATAAATATGGAGGCATGTCAATAGAGTTTTCTAACCCTATTGCAGTTAGAATACTAAATAAGTCTTTATTAAACCATTATTATGGAATTAAAAACTGGGATTTTCCTGAAGATAATCTATGTCCTCCAATTCCAGGAAGAGCAGATTATATTCACCATATTGCAGATTTATTAGCTGAAAATAATTTTGGTAAGATTCCTAAAGGAGATAAGATAACTTGTTTAGATATTGGAATGGGAGCGAGTTGTATTTATCCAATTATTGGAAATACAGAGTACAATTGGAAATTTATTGCATCAGATATTGATCTAAAGTCGATTAACTCTGCAAGAAAAATAATTGAATCAAATGATATTATTAAAAGTAAAATAGAGTGTAGGCTTCAAAAGAATAAAAATTCAATCTTTAAAAATATAGTCAAAAAGGAAGATAAAATTGATCTAATTATATGCAACCCACCATTCCATTCTTCAAAAGAAGATGCGCAGAAATCTACCTTAAGAAAATTAAGAAATTTATCTGATAAGAAAGTGAAAAAAAACCATGTTAAGTTTGCAGGGGCAAATAATGAAATAATTTTTGAGGGAGGTGAAATTAAATTTATTGAAAACATTGTAAATGAAAGTAAGTTATATTCTAATAACTGTTATTGGTTTTCTACTTTGGTTTCTAAACAATCTAACTTAAAAAAAACTTATAAATTGATTGATAGAAATGGAGCATATTTTGTAAAAACAATCCCAATGGGAACAGGAAATAAATCAAGTAGAATTGTTGCTTGGACTTATTTATCCAAAGAAGCTCAAAATAAATGGAGAGACGAAAGGTGGCAATAAATCTACTGTAGATATAATGTCAATTATTTCTCGTAAATTAAAACAATGATAAAAAACTTATTTATAATTCCTTTGTTCTTATTAGTTTCTAGCCCTTTAAAAGCTACTGTTCATGAAATACTTGTTTGGGATGGGTATATGCAATTTTTGCCAAGCAATTTAACATCTGTACAACTCGGAGACACTATTGAGTGGCATCCACTAGATATTCCAACAATGGTACACACAATAACCTCAACCAACATCCCAGTTGGGGCAAATTCTTTTGACCAAATTTGGCAAGCTCCTTTAGATACTTTCTTTCAGTATATTCCTTCTAAAATTGGATTTTACGAATATGTTTGTAGTCCACATATAGCTAATGGAATGATAGGAAATTTTACTGTGGAAAACATAAATTTATCAATTACTAATAATCCATTTAGTTTTAAACCTGCTGTATTCCCAAACCCTAGCAATGATTATATTCAATTTAGTTCAGAATTTAACAACTTAGAATTTTTCATATATGAATTATATGGGAAGCTAGTTATTAGTGGAATTTCTTCTTATAATTTTGATATCTCAAAATTAAACTCTGGAATATACTATTTGGTTATAGCTGCTGATGAACCAGAGAAAATCAAACTCATAATTAAATAAATTATTGACAAACCAACATTTGAGCCATAAAATAAACTTATTACAAATAAATTGGGAATTTTGAAGATCCAAAAAATTCTTAATTACAAAGATCATCGTCCCTGGAAACTCCCCGATGAAAAGTGGAAATTTTATCAAGAGTGGAATAATGCCATTTTCTTACACTTTAAAGTAGATTTAGAAGAATTAAAAAAATATGTTCCTAAAGAATTAGAAATAGATCTTTTTCAAGGAGAATCTTGGGTTTCTGTAGTTGCTTTTACTATGGAGAAAATTAGACCAAAAAATATTCCTGCATTTTCTCCTATTTCAAATTTTCATGAAATAAATATTAGAACCTATGTAAAAAAGAATAATAAAACTGGCGTTTACTTTTTAAGTATAGAAGGAGGAACAAAATTATCTTGTAAAATAGCAAAATACATTTCAGATTTGCCCTATAGATATTCATTAATAGAGCGTTCATCTAAACATTATTCATCTATTAATTTAAAATTCAAAGACGAACTATGTTTTGAGTTTGAAATTGGCAAACAAATAGAGAATAAGTCTGAACTTGACAATTGGTTAACAGAAAGATATGCACTTTTTCAAGAAACCGATAATTACATTAATGAGTATGAAATTCATCATTTGCCATGGTTGGTTAATGGTGTAAAAGTAAAAAGTCTTAAATGTTTTTATCCAAGATTTAAGAATTTATTGAACAATAAACCAGAAAAAATGCAGTATTCTAAGGGGGTTAAGGTTGTAGCGTGGGGTAAAAATAGAATTAAAAAGTAAATTTTTTTCAACTAATTAAAATCCTTCATCAGAATTTTATTGCAAATTTACATTCCTATAAATCCTAAACAATAGTGGCTAAAGAAAGACCAATTGTAAATATTGACAATAAACCCGAAATTCATTTAGAAAATGAATTGTTTCAAAACGAGGTACTTCGTCCTATTTTAAAAATGCAACACGATATAACTTTAAAGCTATTTTTTAATCATATTAATAATTTAGGAATTGTTTGGAAAGACCTAAAGAAAAGCAAAAAAAATCAATGTGTTGAAAATCAGCTATCTAAGAATATTCAATTTAAAAATTTAGTCATAGGAATTGTTGTTGGACAGTTTAACGAACCAGAAATGAATAAATATTTATTAAACTCAAGAGAATACAACAAAAGAATTCTTCAAATGACTATTCAAAGAATAGTTTCTACAATATAAATATTACCAGAAAAATTTTATGAAAAAAACACCTAATAAACCATCTGCTGAAGCAAAAGCACTTTCTTTATTTTTAATGGCTTACAAAACAAAAGACCCTGTTTATAAAGAAAAATCTAAACGAATAAATAGACTTTGGAGTTTGGTTAAGTACGGAGAGATGAGAAAAGAAGAATACGTCTTAGAGTTGGATAAAATGATAAAATCATGTGGTGGATATTTAGAAATAGTAGAAAAGACTGTTCAATACTATATAGACAAAACAGGAGAATGGAAATTGGAAGGGGACGATAAATATTGTCAAGACGCCAAGAAATTTGCAGATAAAATTTTGAATAAGTGATTCTATCATTAACTCCCTATATCCTAAATACAATTTATCTATAAATAATGGGTTTTAATATTGTACTTGTAGAACCTGAAATACCTATGAATACTGGAAATATAGGAAGATTGAGTTTAGCTTCCGGATCGGCTCTTCATTTGGTAAAACCATTTGGGTTTGAATTAGATGACAAACGTCTTAAAAGAGCAGGATTAGACTATTGGAAGCATATTTCTGTAAATATTTATGAAAATATTGAAGAATTTTTTTTAAAAAATAAAGATGCAAACATGGTATATTTTTCTAGCTCTGCAACCAAAAATTATACTACTATTAATTTTCAAGACAATATGTTTTTCTTATTTGGAAAGGAATCGGTAGGGCTGTCCAAGGAAATAACCTTTAAAAATTTAGATAACCTTTATAAGATTCCTATTTACTCCAAACACGTAAGAAGCTTGAATTTAGCAAACGCAGTGAGTATAGTAGTATATGAGGCATTGAGAAATCTTAAATAATATGATTAGTTTTATTAAAAAACTTTGAAAGAAATAAAAAATCAAATAAAGGACTTTAGTCAAAAAATAACTTTTGAATCTTTAGGAAAGTTTGTAGACTCTATTGATTTTGATAACTTAAATTATCAAGATTACATCTTAAATCCAGAATCTGAGGGTGACTATGGGAGAAATATTCTAGAATTAAATCCTTTTGAATGTGTTTTAATAAACTGGCCCGCTGGTGTTGAGAGTAGTGTTCACCACCACCAGGGTCTTTTTGGACACGTATTGGTTTTGGAGGGAGAATTAGATAATGTCACTTACAGAGAAGAAAACCATAAACTTATTGAATTTAAGTCTGAAAAGTATATTTCAAAAGGAATTATGCCAGAAGAAGATGGAGTGATTCACAAACTTGCCAATAGAAATCTTGAAAAAAGAGCAATTACCCTTCATTTTTACTATCCCGCAATAGAAAGTTTTGAAGGAATGAGGATTTTTAATTTAGAAACTGGAAGTATTGGAATACTAAGTGAGCATGCCAAAACTGCAAAATGGAACGATAGCAATAACCAGTTTAAGGAAATTGAACAGAATGCATTTAAATACCAGTCAATTGAGGAATTAAACAACGATAAATCTCATTTAATACAGAATATTTTTCCTAAACCTGATTCGGATAGTATTAACTCTATGAACAGTAGATATTTTAGTGAGCAAGCTCAAAAATATGACTTTTCTGATTTTAATCTTCCATCGAGAAAGGCTTATATTTATTCTGTAGATAATTTAATTTCTTCAGATCTTGCTAAAAATAGAACTACCAAGCATTTAGACATTGCAATTGGAACTGGAAGAAGAGCTATTCGCATTAGAGAATTAAGTGGATTGAATTATGAAATCGTAGGGGTAGAAATAAGCGAAGAAATGTGTAAAATTGCCAACTCTAGAGGCTTAAGAACCTATCATCAAGATTGGGCTAATAACGACAGTCATACAGGTGAGATGTTTGAATCTGCTACTTTTCTTTATGCTTTTGGCCATATTGCTGACAGAAAAAATAGAGTAAAATCCTTAAAAAAAATCAATTCTTATTTAAAGGAAGGATCTCCATTTTATATAGATCTTTTTAGTCTTAATAATAATAACGAATGGGGCCCTCTCACATTGAAAGCTTTTCAAGAGAATAATTTGGGAAAATATGGCTATGAAAAAGGAGACGTGTTTTATAAAAAAAGAGGATTTAGCGAATTTGCTTTTCTTCATTATTTTGAATTCAATGAGATCAAGTCTTTATTAGCCGATACTGGTTTTAGGATAGAATGGGTTAAATATATAGGTTATTCTAAAAATCCAGGAAAGATTGTCGATTCTGAAAGGGAAGGTAATTTCCTTATTAAAGCAATTAAGATATAGTCTAATTAATCTAAAATATCTTTTTTGTAAAAATTGAAATATGAGAAGCACTAATTTTTTTGGACTAATTACCTTACTGTTATCAACTTTATTTATAAATAGTCAGACATTTACATTTCAGCAATCTATTATTTCGTCTACAGATGATGCAGAAGAAAAGTACGATGGTTCTTACATAACTACTTCCAGTTCAGATTTAGAAATGATGTACGATTCTTGGAATAGTCAAGGTCTTCAGACTGTAGGGAAGCAGAAATCAAATATCTGAATAATTCAGAATCTCGTGATGAAGTACCTTTATTTGGAGAAAACATAGGATATATTCCCCCTATATTTATCCCATTGCGGGACTCTAGATCTGTTAGAGTTCATAGTCATTG